>ULSY01017949.1_pt1 | contig 46129 bp, 31 predicted proteins | sample 1957201 | NCBI WGS metagenome assembly ULSY01 (sample SAMEA4835723, study PRJEB28245) | human gut metagenome | biome: gut microbiome; material: fecal sample | place: Denmark | collected 2008
CTGGCTGCGCAAAAGGTCGCTTAAATAGTGCGGTGACATGTTCAGTTCGCCCGCAAGGGCATTAACGGAAATGAACTCTCTGCGGTGTTCGTCCATATGCTTCTGAAGCAAGCCCCTAACCCGTACAAGGACGTCAGGCTCCACACTGCTGCGTGTTTGGAACTGTCTCGTATAAAAACGTTCAGAATAATTCAGCAGGACTTCAAGTTGCGAAACGATAATGTCTTGCGTATGTGCATCAATGTTTTGCCTGTATTCGCTTTCTATGTTTTCCATGATGTTCTCCACCACCTTCCGCTCCATATCGGATATATGCAGTGCTTCACTAACGTCATAGGAAAAGAATTTCATCCGGTCGATTCTCGTACCTAACGGATATTTACGTATGAAATCAGGATGAAAGGCCAATAACCATCCCCACCTGCCTATGTTTTCGGTTTTCTCATCCCAACTGTGTACCTGTCCAGGCGCAAAGAAGCTCATGCATCCCCGTGTAAAATCATAAGTCCGCCATCCATAACGGGCATTACATGTTGTTTTGTCCTTTATCGTAATAGTGTAAAGATTCAGCCCAACCGGTTTACCGACAGGGATATAGTCTTTCACGGCAGACAGACGACATACACTCAACAACGGATGGCATACCGGAGGACAACCGAACAATGAGGCATATTCCTCTACAGTACTGACCGTTACTACGTCTTCGTTTCCTGTTTTCATCAATCACTCCAATGCTATTCTTACACAGCAAAGATACGCCAATTCAGACTTTTACCGATAAACTAAAAAGGATAAAATGTTATACAAATAGGATAACAAGTACTTGTTTTGTAAATTTAACGTATTGCCATAAAGCTGTATTCCCCTTTTGGATTACAAGCAGGAATGCCTGTACTTGAACCGGCCATAAAAGTTTGACGGGTAACTTTTATGGCCGGTTCATATGTATACGCCTTCAGGCAATATTATTGCTCCACATCAATTTTTGCCCTCATCCAACGAGAAATCGAGCTGTCGCTTCTCTACGTTGGCCTTTGCGACAACAATCCTTATGGGATCTCCAAGCTGGTATTTATGCCTGTGGTGGCGGCCTACGAGGCAATAGTTACGCTCGTCAAAGTCGTAATAATCGTCATCAAGGTCGTGCAGCGGCACCATTCCCTCGCAATGGTTCTCGTCAATCTCGCAATATATACCGTAAGAGGTTATGCCGCTGATGTGGGCATCATAAGTGTTGCCTATCTTGTCGACCATGAATTCAACCATCTTATACTTGATTGAATCACGCTCGGCGTTCTGGGCGATTATCTCCATGTCGCTCGAATGCTCGCACAATTCTTCGTAATATTCCTTGTTGGCGCTGCGTCCGCCGTTCTGGTAGCGGGTCAGCAGACGGTGAACCATTGTGTCCGGATAGCGGCGGATGGGACTGGTGAAGTGGGTGTAGTAGTCGAACGCCAGGCCGTAATGCCCTATGTTGTGCACACTGTACTTGGCCTTCATCATGGCCCTTAGCGCCACGCTCTCTATCAGCTTCTGCTCGCGCCGGCCGTTACAGTCGTCCATCAGCTTGTTGAGACTGCGCGAAATCTCGCCCTTGGTGCCGCCGGTCTTAAGGCGATAGCCGAATTTAACGATAAACTCGCGCAGCGTCTCGAGCTTCGTCGGGTCGGGTACGTCGTGTATTCGGTAAGGCAGTGTCTTTGCCTTCTGCCCCTTCTTAACCTTGCCCACGCTCTCGGCCACGCTGCGGTTGGCCAGCAGCATGAACTCCTCCACCAGTTTGTTGGCGTCTTTCGACTTCTTGAAATAGCAGCGTATGGGCTTGCCCTTGTCGTCTACATCGAAGTGGAGCTCCTCACGGTCAAACTTCACAGCGCCATGCTTGAACCTCGCCGCGCGCAGGCGTTTGGCCAGGCGGTCGAGCGTTACCAGCTCGGTGGCATACTCGCCCTTGTATCCCTCAGGGCCGGCCTGCGGCGCGGGCTCGCCAGTGCTGTCCTTCACGCCGTTGTCCTCGAGAATCTGTTGCACCTCCTCGTAGCAGAACCTGCGGTTGCTCTTGATAACGGTGTGGACCAGACGCCACGACTTTATCTCGGCATTGTCGTCCATGTTGAACACCGCACTGTAAGCCAGTTTCTCCTCGTCGGGACGCAGAGAGCAGATGAAGTTGCACAAGCGTTCGGGCAACATAGGTATTGTGCGGTCGACAAGATACACGCTCGTGGCCCTCTTCTGCGCCTCCTTGTCTATAATGGAGCCCTCGGTCACGTAGTGGGATACGTCGGCTATGTGTACGCCAACCTCCCACAGGTTCTTTCCGAGCGAGCGTATCGAGAGGGCATCGTCAAAGTCCTTTGCGTCCTTCGGGTCTATTGTAAACGTCGTGACGTCACGGAAGTCCTCGCGCTCCTTATAATCCTGCTCGGTGATTTCGGCGCTTATCTTGTCAGCAGCTTCCTCCACACGCTTCGGGTACTTATACGGAAGGCCGTACTGCGCCAGTATCGAGTTCATCTCAACATCGTTGTCGCCCTGCTGCCCCAACACGTCGGTCACCTCGCCTATAATATTCTTGTTGTCCTCCGACGGCCACATCATCACCTTCACCAAGGCCTTGTCGCCGTTCTTGCCGCCCTTCAGCTTGTTCTTCGGTATTATTATGTCGTGGGCAAAGCCGCCACCGTCGGGCGACAGGAAGGCTATGTCGCGTTCCACGCGCAGCGTTCCCACGAACGTGTCGCGGGCACGCTCAAGAATCTCTATTACCATCGCCTCCTTGATGTGGTTCTGGCGGCGGGCCATGAACGTCACCCTCACCCTGTCGCCAGTAAGGGCGAAGAGCGAGTTACGCTCCGCAACGAACACCGGTTTGCCGCCGTCGTCGGGCAGAAAGCTGTTCTTTCCGTTCGCCTTGCGCACAAACTTGCCCTCCTGCACCTGCCCCTTGAGGTTCAGCTTGTACGAGTTGTCGCTCACCTTGCTCAGGAAGTCGTCCCAAGCCATATCCTCCATTGCCTCTACGGCAAGCATTTTAGCGGGATGGGTAACCAGCCTCAACTCCTTGAATATCTGTTTGAAACTGAGCGTCTTGTCGGGATTGCGCATGAACAGGTCCTGCAACATCTCGGCAACTTTCTTCTTCGTCAGTCGTTTACTGTTTTTCTTCTCCTTTGCCATATCGTCGTTTTTTAGTAGTCATACTTGCTTACAGCCGCTACACAGACGGCCTCTACATATCTGCGAAGATACGAATTTTATCTTATACCACGTTTGTTTGTCATGATTATTTAACAATAAAAGGCTTATGCCAAGCCTCGTTACACACCTTCATCACGACATGTCGCCACACATACGAACAATTGACAGCATGCAAGAGGCGGCCTTTTACAATACAAAAGGCCGTCAATCGCACGCCAAAAGACCGTCTTTTGGAAAGCAAAAGGCGGCATATCGGCAAGCCATTGACTACCAGCACTTTATGAAATGGGCAAGAGACGACGGGCAAACGGCTGCAAGAACGTAGCAGGACGAGGGCAAAAAACATGGGCGGGCATTACGGCCGCGGCCATTGCCGACGCCGTTTAGCCCGCCTTGAAAGCTGTAGGGTTACCCTGAAAAACAATCTTTTACCTAACCAAAACCTATAAACCTTGAATCATGTACAAGCCCATTGGGTCACATCCTGTTGACTATGCTGCCTGGCAACACGGGCATGGCGCCGCTCTGCGTGCAGACGTAGGCGGACACGTCGACGGCCATCTTGTGCGCCTCGGCCACCGACATGCCCTTGAGTATGCCCGAGCAGAACGCTCCGGTGAACGAGTCGCCCGCGCCCACCGTATCCACCACGTCAACCTTCGGCGTCTCCTGGAACGACACATTGCCGGGCGTGAACACGTAACTGCCGTTGGTGCCGCAGGTCAGCACCAGCATGTCGAGGTTGTACTTGCCAAGTATCAGCCAGCACTTGTTGCGCATGTCAAGGCCGGGATAGCCGAACATGCGGCCTATGATGACGAGCTCCTCGTCGTTGATTTTAAGCACGTTGCACTGTCGGAGCGAGTCGCACAGCACCTCTTCGTTGTAGAAGTTCTGGCGCAGGTTGACGTCAAATATCTTCAAACGTCCGCCGTCCGATGGCATTGCGGACAAGAACTTATGTATTGTCTCGCGCGACACGACGTTTCTCTGGGCCAGCGAGCCCCAGCACACGGCGCGGCAGTTGCGGGCTATCTCCTCCAGTTCCGGCGTAAAGGGTATGTTGTCCCACGCCACGTTCTCGCGTATGCTGTACGTCGGAATGCCGTTGTCGTCGAGCGTAACCTGCACCGTTCCCGTGGGATACGGCACGCGCGCCATGTTGTATCCAAGCCCTTTCGCCTCAAGGGCCGCCAGCGTCTCGTCGCCCAACTTGTCCTCGCCCACCGCGCTTACGGCCATCGAGTTGAACCCGAACTGCCGTGTATGGTACGCGAAGTTGGCCGGCGCGCCGCCAAGTTTCTTGCCTTCGGGCAGGACGTCCCATAGCGCCTCGCCCAGTCCTACGATAATGTCTGTGTTCATAATTTATACGGTTTTACGGTAGTGAGGTTATGAGGTTTGACGGTTGTGGCGGTGATACTGTATCACGGTAGTGAGTTTTTGGGTGATTACTGTTGCAAGACTTCTACGGCATAAACCGTAAAAACATCCTAACCTCACACCCCTAACAGTTTCACCTGAAACCGTATGACCTTAAAACCGCATAACCTCATAATCTCATTTAATGTTTCACGTTCTTTATATAAGTAATAAGGTAAATCACTCCTATCGCCATTACGGCTACCGCTCCGGCCTGGCCTACGGCGTCGCTGGCGAAGCCCATCAGCAGCGGGAACACCGTTCCGCCGAACAGACCCATAATCATCAGGCCCGAAACCTCGTTCTGCTTGTCGGGCTCAGACAACAAGGCCTGCGAGTAAACCAGCGAGAACACGTTGGAATTACCGTAACCCACGAGGGCTATTGCCGCGTAAAGCACGGCCTTCGAGTCGCCGAAAAACATCCCTGCCATGCTCAGCGCCATCATGACGACGCTTATCGTAAAGAACGTCCGGTTGTTCATCACGCGCAGGAAGAACGAACCCGTAAGGCAGCCTACCGTACGGAAGATGAAGTAAAGGCTGGTGGCGAAGGCCGCCTCGTTAAGAGTCATGCCGAGACGCTCCATCAAGAGCTTTGGCGCCGTGGTGTTGGTGCCCACGTCTATGCCCACATGGCACATGATACCGATGAACGACAGCAGCACGACAGGCTTGCCCAACAGACGGAAACAAGCGCCGAAGCCAGAAGCCTTGCCCTCGGGCTTATCCTCGTCAATAGGCGTTATGAACAGCAGCACGGCCGAAAGCACTCCTACAACCAGGTAGATAAGGAACAACACTTTCCAGTCATAGCCGAACGACGGAACGGCCTTCGTCGCTCCCCACATGGCAAGATAAGGCGCAAGGAACGACGCGATGGCCTTGATAAACTGCCCGAAGGTCAGCGTACTGGCAAGGTTGCCGCCCTTGATGACGGTCGAGATAAGAGGATTGAGCGATGTCTGCATCAACGCGTTGCCTATTCCGAGCAGGCAGAACGCCACCAACATCACATAAAAGCCGTCGCCGAAAAGCGGCAAGGCAAGCGAAACGATCGTGACGGCGAGCGACAGCAGCACCGTATTCTTGCGTCCGATACGGTTCATCAGCATGCCCGTTGGCACGGAGAAGATGAGGAACCAGAAAAACACCATCGACGGGAACACGTTGGCTACGGCGTCATCAAGCCCAAGGTCTGCCTTCACATAGTTGGAGGCGATGCCCACAAGGTCGACAAAACCCATTGCGAAGAAGCAGAACATCACGGGCACCAGCTTTATATAAGGGGAAGCCCCCTCCCGTCCTCCCCGTGGGGAGGTGTGTAAAGTTTCCATAAGATATTGTTTAATTGTTGATTACTAATTGATTATTGTGTGGCCCCGTCGCGTCAGTTCTCCGCCCCTCGGGGAGGCCGGGAGGGGGCTCCTATTCTATACACATTCATCTTTTTCACGGTGAACGAGCCGCGAACGGACTCGAACTTCATCTTGTTGTAAGGCTCGGAGGGGAACACTATGTTGGTCATAACGAACTTTCCGCCGTCACCAAAGGCCTCGATGCTGGAGCGGTCGACGAAAAGACGCAGCGTGAAGTCGTCGCCTTCGCCCACAGGTGCCGCCGTCATGGCCGGGAAATCGCGGCTAAACGCGGTCTCGCCGCTGTTGCTTCTGTCCATGACAAACTGCCGCATGGCTGTGTCATAGTACATCAGGACGCTCTCGCCCTTGCCGTTGAGCAGGGTGAAGACGATTTTCTGCGCGCCGTTGCTCTTGATTTCCATCTCTATTTCGTAAGCACCGTCGTTGCCGTCGAGCAGATTCTCGATGCTGTAAGAGTCGCTTACGTTGAACTTCTTGATGCTCTTCGCGTCCTTGCGGGCGGCCTCTATTTCCTTTGAAGGCGCGTTCCTGAGCAGCAGGTCGCCGTCCTGGCGGTACAGGGTAAGGTCGCGCGCTATGGTGTTGGCCGAGCGGTACTGCTTCGTAGGCACCACGGCGGCGTACTGCCAGTTGCTCATCCAGCCGAGGGCTACGCAGCGTCCGTCGGGCGCATTGCTGAAGGTTACGGTGGCGTAGTGGTCCTTGCCGTAGTCCATCCACTTGGTCTTGGTGGGGAACTGGTTGGTGAACTTCTTGCCGTCGAACGTCCCCACGAAGTACTGCGTAGCACTGCCACCGAACGGGCCGCCGGGGTTGATGTTGCATACGAGCACCCAGTGCTTCTCCTTAGTGCCCTCTACGGGCAGCTCAACGAGGTCGGGGCACTCCCACACGCCGCCGTGCGCGCCCTGCTTCAGGCCGAAGTCGCTCTCGTGCTTCCATTCTTTCAGGTTCTTTGAAGAGAAGATTTGCATCTGCTGACCTACCGCAAGGAGCATCACCCAATGCTTGCCGGGGGCGTACCAAAACACCTTCGGGTCGCGGAAGTCGCGCTCGGTGGAGGTCAGTATGGGGTTGCCGGCGTACTTGGTGAAGGTCTTTCCACCGTCGGTGCTGTACGCAATGCTCTGCATCTGGGCGTCGCCCCAAGGCGTAGGCTTGGCCGACGTGTAGAAAGCCACTATCGTACCGGGGCCGAAGCCGGCGGTGTTGTCAGTGTCAACTACGGCCGAACCGCTGAACACCGTGCCCCAGGCGTCGGGCAGCAGGGCGTCGCCCTCGTACTGCCAGTGCACCAGGTCGGTAGACGTAGAGTGCCCCCAGTGCATGTTGCCCCACGTAGAGCCGTAGGGATTGTGCTGGAAATACAGGTGCCACACGCCGTCCTTGTAGAACATTCCGTTAGGGTCGTTCATCCATCCGTAGGCCGGAGTGTGGTGATACAGCGGACGGTACTTCTCCTTGTTCGTCATGTCGAACGTGTCGGAGAGCTTCAGTTCCTTCCAGCAAAGCGAGCCTTGGGGCATACCCTGCACGTCTACCTTGACGTCGCGGCCGATAAAGGCCGAGAGGTCGAGCGGCACATAGTAGTCTACACGCTCGCGCGCCAGGCGCACGTTCATCACCGTAGTTACAGGCATGTTGGCCTCAACGACGCACAGCTTGGCCTCGGGCGCGTCGTCCTGTACGGGCAGCAACAGGCAGCGCGGCGCCTCGCTGACGGACAGGATGTTCTGTTCGTTGGCAAGATGGAGCACCTTCAGCTGCGGCGCGGCCTGCAACAAGGCCGGCGCGAGAGCCGCCGCAAATGTAAGAAAAATGTTATTCAGTCTCATGGTTATCTGCTTTTTTATGTTCTATATCATACCGTTTCCGCGCCGTCCGGCAGCCGCCGTGCAACTGCCTGGCTGTCAATGGCTTGCCAATATGCCGTCTTTCGCAGTGCAAAAGGTGGCCTTTCGGCGTGCAAAAGACGGCCTTTCACAGCCCGAAAGGCCGTCTCTTGGATTGCCACAAACTGTGATTAGTAATACTTCACGTCAACATCACTTACTTCGATGGTGCCGCCGTAGGAGTTGATTGACCAGCAGTTCTTCTGGTTTCCGTATATGCGGTTGGTGTAGGCGACGTTGTCATTGATGTAGACTACGCACACAGAGTTGTCCGTATAGACGGTTACGCGGTAGGTGTTGTCGGCCGGGGCGTTGAACTGGTAGCCGTCTATTCCGGCGATGAAGCCCTTGCCCTCGGGGCCTTCTTCCTCGAAGTTGATTTTGCGGCGGCCGCTGCCCTCGGGGTTGACTATGATTGAATAGTATTTCCCGGAGTCGGTTCCGCGGCAGAGGGAGATGCCGAACTTGTCGTCCTGCGTGGCCGTCTTGACGGTGAATGATATGCGGTTGTGCGTGTTAAGGCGCGTGAAGAGCGTGTAGGCGTCGCCGGTAAGGGTGTACGTCCCGTTGCTTTCTGCCACGCCCTCGTCGCTTTTCGCCATCACACGGGCCTCGCCCTGCCTGGTGTATTTTGCGTCGATGCCTGGCACGGAGCCGAGTGTGAGCGTGCCGTCCTCATGCTGTATGAGCCTGTGGGCTACCAGGTTGCCGGCCCACTCGGGCTCGTTGGGGTCTGCGCCCACCTCTGTATTGTCCTCGCCGGCACGTGTTGGGCACCATCCCCAGATGTAGCGGTTGGTACCGTCGGATGCCGTCTTGCCTGCATAGAAGGCGCGCGAGTCGAGGAATCCCTCGTGGTCGTCAGGCCATATGCCTGCGTCGTTGGCAGTTGTGGCCTTGAGCTCGTCGAGCGTGCGGCCCTTGAGATACTGCACTTTGCGTATGGCCGCATGCTTCTCGGAGTAAACCAGATACCACCAGTCGCCCATCTTGAACACGTCGGGGCACTCGTAGAACCTGTCCCACATCATCGTCATGAACACGCCCGCGTGCTCCCACGCCTTCAAATCTTCGGATGTGAACTCAGCAAGCACGCCCTTCGAGTTCTGTTTGGTTGACACGAGCATATGCCACTTGCCGTCGTCGCCCTTGAATACGAACGGGTCGCGGAAGTCGTTGACGGCATATCCGTAGTCGTCTCCGCGCAGACGGAAGGCGCGGTCCTTAGTCCACGTCTCGAAGTCGGCCGAAGTGGCGTACATAACCACCTCGCGGCTGCTGGTATGTCCGGTGTAGAAGGTGTAGTAAAGCTTGTCGGCCTCGTTGTAAACGGTGCTGCCCGTACCTATGGCCGCGTCGGGCTCGGCCGCCGTTCCTGTGGGGATTACCTCGCCGAGCGAAGTATAGTTGGCCGCGTCCTTCGTGCTTACGCCGTATATCGGATGGTAAGTGTCGGCAGGATTGGGGCGGTAGTCTTGCAGGTAAAGCACCTTGAAGTCCCCTGCCACGGGGTCGTAGAAGGGCATAGGGTCGCCCACGTAGCCTATGTAAGGCTTGTAATATGTGTCTGCCTTGTTCTCGTCGGTAGGAGCAAAGTAGTTGGTAGTGCCGCTCCAGTCGCGCTGCGTGAGCACGGGGTCGTCATCGTCAGAGCAGCCACAGAATGCAGTCATCATGGCCGCCAAAGCCAAAGAATATATCATGGTCTTCATAATTTTTTTAATATTAGTGACAAGCCCCCACCAACTCCCCCGAGGGGGAGGGGAAGAATCGGCATGGGTTAATATTCAATTGCTATTAGTTAATTTGAAATACACCTGCCGCAAGCGGATTGGAGGCCTCCCCTCGGGGAGATTTGGAGGGGCTTGGTGCTTGTCTGTTTGTTTACTTGTCTGCTGTAAGATAATTGATTGCGTTGAGAGTGAGCGTAGCCACGTTGCCGTGATACTGGTCGTTGGTGGTGTCAACGTCGTAAGAATACCAGTCGTATGCTCCCGAGCCGATGCAGAGGATGTGGCCTCCGGCTGCGTTCTCCGGGTACTCCCATACTACCACCGCGCCGTCGCCGCCATAGCCGAGGTCGATGCCGCCGTGCAGTGTGCGCCAGTCTTCAAGCGTGGGATAGCCACCCCAGTCGCTTCCTATGTGCCACTGGCAGGTGCTGTTGGTGATGCGGTAGCCGGTGTCGCAGGTGTAAATGCCCTGCTTGCCGTCGATGGTTGTCACGAGGCCGGTGTACAGCGGGTGGTTCTCATGTCCGTCAACGAAGAAGCTCCACGGGCCTGTAGTGATTTCACCGTTCTCCTCTACCTGTCCCCAACAGTTGTTCGGGTTGTTCCCGTCGAGGGTTGCGCCGAGCTTGGCGGCGTAATATGTGGCGAAGCGTGAGAGCAGGAGGCAACCTCCGTTGTCGTAAAATTCCTTTACGGCAGACACTGCCTGCAATGCTTCGGGAGCCGCATTGTCAAACTTCTCCATGTTGTCTATGCCGCCGTCGATGTGCAGGTGCCACCACATTACTTTACATTCGCTAAGGTCTACGTTGCCTGTGCGCACGTCCTCGAACGAAACGTACTGGGCGTTTGCCACGTTGAGCAGCATCCAGTCGGCTGCGGCGCGCTCCTCAAGGCCGAGTCCGTCGATGGTGGCTGGCAGGCCGATGTAGACCGCGCTGGGCGCGTCAGACTTGACGACAGTCACTGTATATACCGCAGTAGCGGTGTTGTATGTTACCGTAAACTCGACCGGCTCGGTGAAATCGACCACCTGACCTGACGCCGGGGTTACCGTAGCGCCCTCTGAAGTGACAATCTCCGTGGTCATGGCGGTTACGTCTGCCGTAGTGGGCACACGCACGGTGATGGTGCGGTTCTGCTCGTTGATAACGCCGATGTAGCCGTTCGCCTTGAACGATGTTATGCGTGCGGCGTCGTGTACAACACTTACCGTATAGTCAAAGTAAGCGTCTCCGTTGACAACCGCTATGCTCTGTGGCAGCGAGAAATCGGCCACGTCGCCAACATTCATCGACGTTACCGCGCCCTCTGACGCCGTGATGGCAGTCACTTCCATGGCGCGTGCGTCGTAAATCTCGGGCACTCCCACTTTAACAGTCTTGGCGGTGTTGTCGATTATGCCCTCATATCCGTCCAATGCAAAGGACGTAAGCCATGTGTCTCCGTCAAGGCGGAGGTCTGACGTGTTGTCGTCGTCACAGCCTGCAACGGCCAACACCGTCACAACTGCAAACAACATGGCCGCAATTTGCTTTATATTCAGTTTCATGTTATATGTCTTTTTATTTGATTAAAATGTCACCATCCACCGCAGTTCTGCGTGTAATGGCCGTTGCTTGCACTGATTTGGGCGAACGGTATGGGCAGGTACTCGTGCTTGTTCTTGGTGAACGACGCGCCCTGATATATCGTGCAGTTGTCCGCCTCCTCGGCATAATACTTGTCAATGACTTCCTTTGCCTCGCCCCAACGTACCAGGTCGAAGAACCTGTCGCTCTCCATCGCCAGCTCGAGACGGCGCTCGAACTTGACTATTTTCAGAGCCTCGTCATGGCCGTAAGAGCCCGTATAAGGCTGGATGTTGAACGTGCAGCCGTACTTGGCGGGGTAGTCGGCTATCATGCCGGTGCTCTGCTTGGCGCGGTTGCGCACCTCGTTGACAATGCTTATGGCCTCGTCAATGCGCCCGTCGTTAAGCTGTACGAGCGCCTCTGCACGCATAAGGAGCACGTCGGCGTAGCGAAGCACGATGTGGTTCATCGGGCTTCCCCACCACGCACCTTTTATAAGATACTCGCTGTCGGGGTCAACGTTGTGCTTAAGCGTCACGTAATAGCCGTACAAACCGTTGCCGCGGCTCCATGTAGAAGACTTGTCCATGATGTAGTTCGGGTTGAACTCATACGGGAAGCCCGGCATTCCGACGGTCAGGAAGAGGCGCGGGTCGGCGGTTTCGGTGGCCGCGTCGTAGTCGTTATCATTGAAAGTGTCGAAATACGGATGGCCGTCGGCATCGGTGCGGAACGCGTTTACGAGGTTCTGGCTCGGCTTGTAGAAGTCGCATCCGCCGTCGGTCACGCCGGGAATGTTGGGCACGATGAGGCCGAAAGACCAGTTGCAGTTGCCGTTAGTGGTGCCGTCGTTCATCGAATACTGCATTGCCCAGAGCGACTCCGGCCCGTTCTCGTACTGCGGTTCGGGACGGAAGTTGTTGTGGAAGTCGGCCTCCAGGGCGTAGCCTCCGGCCTGGTAGATTGACTTCTCCGTGTACTGCACTACTTTCTTCAGGTCATCCGCATTAATGCTTGTCACCTCGTTGTTGTCAGGATTGTCCTGATGGTAAGCCTTGTAGAGGTAAGTCTTGGCCAGATAGGCTGCCGCCGACGCCTTAGTAGGACGTCCCTTGTCGGCCTGTGTGTCAGGAAGGTTGTCGTAAGCGAACTGGAAATCGTTTGCTATTTGCTGCCATCCCTCGTCGTTCGAGTACGTAGTGTTCGACAGGTTGTTGTATTCCTCGGGCGAAAGGTTTTCGTCATTGGCGAAGACTATGTTCTTATAGAGTTGCTTAAGGAGGAAATGACCGTGTCCGCGGAGGAATTTCATCTCGGCGATACGCTGCTGCTTGAGCGGGTAAGAGTTTTCGTCGAGCTGGTTGAGCTGCTGCAACGCCGCATTGACACGTGATATGCAGTTGTACAGACGCTGCCACATGTCGCTGATGTTCCATGCCGTCGTCATGACGCCCTGCGATATTTCGAGGTTGTGGAAGACGTCGCCGTCACTCGTTCCGTTGCCTCCCTTGTAGGCATCGTCCGAGCGGACGTCGTAGTTCCACATCGAGAAGGACGAGTTGATGTCCTCGGCTGAAATCCATCCGGCGTAAGCCGAGATGACAAGATTGTCCACATATTCGGGGTTTTTCAACTGTTCGTTGTCAATGGTACCCTGCGGCACCTGCTCCTCGAGGAAGTCCGAGCAGCCCGTGCAGAGAAGTGCAAGCCCCAAAGCGGTTGTATATAACAGTTTTTTCATTGTTTCCTTGTTTTATGGTTAGCGTGTATTTTAGAAGCTTACATTAATACCGAAGGTGATATTCAGCGGTATAGGATAGCCGAAGTTGGGGTTTTCGGGGTCTACGCCGGTAAAGTCCTTGCTCTTGATGGTCCATAAGTTCTGCGCGCTTAGGTAGAAACGCAGACGCTCCATCTTGAGCTTCTTGGCGAACTCTTTGGGCACGTTGTAGCCCAACTGGAGGTTACGCAGCTTGAGGAACGAGCCGTTTTCAACGAAATATGAAGACACACGCTTCTCGTTGTTGACATCGCTGAGCGACAACGCAGGTATGCTTGAGTTGGGGTTCTGCGGCGTCCAGGCGTCAAGCACACGCGCTCCCTTGTTGAGGTTGCCTATGTTCAGGCCGCTCCAAAGGTCGGTTTCTTTCTTCAGGTCGCTGATTATATCGACGCCCTGCACACCCTGCCAGAACATCGTGAGGTCGAAGTTCTTGTACTCAAGGTAAATGTTAAGGCCGTAGCTGAAGTCGGGTACGGGGTCATAAATCCACGTCTGGTCGGCTTCGTTGATAACGCCGTTGCCGTCAAGGTCGCGCCAGCGTATGCGTCCTGGCGCCGCACCTTCCTGCGTTGCGTGGTTGTCAACCTCTTCCTGCGACTTGAATATGCCGTCGGCAACATATCCTACCTGCGCTCCGTTGGGGTGTCCGATGACGCTCTTCACGCCGTTTCCGCCGAAGGTTCCGTTCGCTGCGACGGTGGCGGGCAACGCGGTAATCTTGTTGCGGTAGGCAGAGATGTTGGCTGCGATGTCGTACTTCAGGCCGAACGAAGTCTGGTTGCGGTAGCCGAGGTTAAGCTCGAAGCCGTGGTTCTCCATCTCTCCGGCGTTAATCCACTGCGAACTGCCCTCGCCCATGGCTGCGATGCCGGCCATCTGCACGAGTATGTCGGTGGTCTTCTTCCAATAGTAGTCGAACGAGCCGTAAAGGGTCTGGCGGAACATGGAGAAGTCAAAACCTATGTTTGTCTGTGTGGTAGTCTCCCATTTGATGTCGTCGTTGCCGATTTGGTTGCGCTTGAAGCCCGACTGGAGTATGCTTCCGCCGTTGGTTCCGGCGATGTCGTAAGACGTTCCGTAGCTCTGTCCGCCCGACTCGGTCACTCCGTAGTTGGGCACATAGATTGTGTAGCGGGCGATGTTGGATATTTCCTGGTTACCGGTCTGTCCCCAAGAGGCGCGCAGCTTGAGGTCGTCGAGCCACGTCAGATTCTTCATAAACTTCTCGCGACTGATGCGCCATCCGAGCGAAACTGACGGGAAGGTGGCGTAACGGTTGTTCTTGCCGAAGCGTGACGAGCCGTCGTGGCGCACGGTAAGCGAGAAGAGGTACTTGTCATCGTAAGTATAATTGAGCTTGCCGAAGAACGATACGAGCGAATATCCTTCTCCCGAGCCGTATGCCTGGGCAGAGCCTACGCCGGCGTCGGGCCACATGAAGTCGGTGTTGAGTATGGTAAAGTCTTCCTTGTAGCCCGAGAACCACTCGTCGTCCTCGCGGTTAAGCTCTATACCGGCCATCACGTCGCCGCGGTGCTTGCCTATTTCAAGGTTGTAGGTAGCCACGGCGTTCCACATCCATTTTGTCCAATGCTCCTGCTTGGCCTCAACGGCGTTCTTGTCGTTGGCCATGTTGCCCTCGGTTATGGGGTACGTGAAAATGCGCTGTTTCTTCTGCGCGTAGTCGAGACCGAAGGTAGAACGTATGTTGAAACCCTTGAAAAGGCTGAGGTTTATGTAAGCGTCGCCGAACATGCGCCAGTACGTATAGCGGTTGTCAGCGTTGCGCTCGAGGCGTGCCACGGGGTTTTCCCTGTCGGGATAGCCGCCCACCGGACCTGCGAACTCGCCGTTGATGTCATACACGGGGAGCGAGGGGTTGAACTGTAGGGCGTTCTCCAGGAAGCCGCCGGGTGCCTGCACTTCCGACGTGCGGTTGAGAGTAAAGTGCTCGCCTACGGTCAGCACGTTGTCGATAAGCTTGTACTCCGAGTTCATGCGCGCCGAGAAGCGGTCGAAGTCGGAGTGCTTTATGATGCCGAGGTTCTTGTAGTAGCCCAGCGAGAAGTACGAAGAGCCTTTTTCCGAGCCGTTGCTTACGGCTACGTTATAGTTCTGCACGATGCCGGTGCGCGTTGTCTCGTCCACCCAGTCGGTGTCTGCCGAGGGTACGGTGTTGCCCGAGTCGAGGAAGCGTTGCATCGAGATGCCGTTCAGCTTGGGGTAGCCGTTGGCGTCATAGCCCCAGTCGTAGCGGTAGCCCAGTGGGTTGGTGTTGGGGTCCTGGCCGTCGTTCACGTATGCCTGCCACATGGCCTGGCCGAACTCCTTGGCGTTGAGCACGTCGAGCTTGTTGGCGTACATCGACACGGAGAGCGACGCGTCAACGTCTATTTTCAGCTGTCCGGCCTTGCCTTTCTTGGTGGTTATGATGATGACGCCGTTCGCCGCGCGCGAACCATATATTGAAGCGGAGGCCGCGTCCTTCAAAACCTGTATCGACTCAATGTCGTTTCCGTTAAGCTCGTGCATCCCGGCCTTGGTCGGCACGCCGTCGATGATGTACAGCGGGTCGTTGTTGTTGAGCGTACCAACACCGCGTATGCGGATTGTCGTAGAGCCGCTTGGGTTACCGTCGGCGGTGATGTTCATGCCCGGCACGCGCCCCTGGAGAGCCTTCATGGGGTTGTTCTCGTTGAGGTCGGCGATGTCGTCCATGTTGACTACCGACACGGCGCCGGTCAAGTCGGCCTTGCGCTGCGTGGTATAACCGGTGACGACAAGCTCTTCCATCATCTTGTTGTCCTCAACCATTACGATGTCGAGCTGCGGCGCGGGCTTCACGGTTACGGTCTTGTAGCCGATGTAGCTCACCGTCAGCTGCTTGTCGCCCGATGTTTTCAGGCTGAACTTGCCGTCAAAGTCGGTGATGGTCGCGTTCTTCGTGCCCTCCTCGGCCACGGTCGCGCCGATTACGGGCTCGCCGACCTCGTCTTTCACCGTGCCGCTGACGTCAACCTGCTGGGCGAACGCCAACGCACCTGAAGCGAGGAACACTGCGCTTAGCAGCATTCTTTTAATGTGTTTTACCATAATGTTTTGTTTTTTTGGTTAGTAAACAATATTTTCGTTTCCTTCACCGCAAATTTACAGCCTTGCGGAATACGCGCGTTGCAATATCATTTCAACACGTATAAAAAATCGTTCATGCAACAAATTTGATATGTTTTGAACGATTTTTCATACCGCACGGCGGCCCGTTGCACGCCCGTCCGTATTCAGTTGACTGCCAAACAGTTACCCGCAGGCTTGTGAAAGGTGGCCTTTCGGCTTGCAAAAGACGGTCTTTTACACTGCAAAAGGCCGCCTTTTAGCCGCTAAAAGACGGCCTTTCGCAAAGCCATAAGGGAATTGATGGTTTTCAGTTTGTTTCGCGCATCTCGCCCGGTTGGCAACCGAAGTAGTCCTTGAAGCACTTTGAGAAATAAGAGGGAGACGAGAAACCAACGTCGTAAGATATCTCGGAGACGGTCATCTGCGTGGTCTTCAGCAGGCGTTCGGCCTTCTTCAGGCGCGTGACGCGTATTATTTCGACTGGCGACTGCCCCGTAAGCTGCTTCACCTTGCGGTACATCTGCACGCGGCTAAGCCCGAGGGCGGAGCTTATTGTCTCGACGCTCAGGCTGGAGTCTGACATACGCTCGCGCACCACGCGGCCGAAGTCGGCCATGAAGCGGCTGTCGGGGTCGGCCTCGTCCCTGGCCTCGTCGTCCGCGCCCGACGCGTAAACGTACTTCAACCGCTTGCGGTTCTCCAACAGGTTGCGCACGCGCGAGAGCAGCACTTTGCTCGAGAAGGGCTTTGTTATGTAAGCGTCGGCACCGCAGTCGTAGCCCTCGGCGCGCTGGTTTTCCTGCGCGTTGGATGTCAGCAGTATTACGGGCACATGGCTGGTAGCCGTCTCCGCCTTGACGCGGCGGCACATCTCGAGGCCGTCCATGACGGGCATCTTCACGTCGCACACTATGAGGTCGGGCACGGTTTTCAGCGCCATGCCAAGCCCTTCCTTGCCGTCGGCTGCCTGGCGCACGTCATATTCGCCGCCAAGCAGATGCGCAACGTACTCGCGCACATCTGCGTTGTCATCGACAACAAGGGCCAAAGGACGTGACGCCGACGTTCCGTCAGGCTCTGCAACATAGCCCAATCCTCCCGAAGTGAGGGTGCTTGACATGCCTTGACGGTTGCCGTCAATATCGTCATCAACGTCTTCTATCCACGCCTTTCGCTGCTTTTGCATATCCGGTTCCCTTCCTTCGGGATGTTTGGAGAGGGTGTCGGGTGTTGATAGTATGGCATTTTCCACTTTCTGCGGAAGCTCAACCTTGAACTCCGAGCCTTCGCCCTCGACGCTCTTCACCGACACACGGCCGCCGTGAAGCTCAGCGAACGCCTTGACAACGGCCAGCCCCACGCCCGTGCCCGAGCCTCCGCCGCGCACGCGGTAGAACTTGTCGAACACGCGGCTTACCACATCCTTGGGTATGCCTACGCCCGTGTCGGCCACCGTTATTTCCACGCTGCCGCCCCGGCGGACGGCCTCCACCGTCACCGTTCCGCCCTTGCGGTTGTATTTCAGGGAGTTGCTTATGAGGTTGTAGCAGATGCGCTCCACCTTATAATAATCGGCCTTGACGGTCAGGTCGCCGTCGGCCTTCTGCACGATTGTCACCTCATACGACGCGGCCAGCGGCTTGAAGTCGTCCACCCACAGCCTTACTGCGTCGGCGAGGTTGAACTCCGTCACCGTCAAATCCATCTTGCCGCCCTGTATTTTGCGCAAATCCAGTATTTCGCCGACCAGCTTAAGCAGCAGCGCAGCGTTGCGCCTTACTATGCCGAGCATGTGCCTCTGCCTCCCGGTAAGGTTCTCGTCGTCGAGAATACGCTCCACCGGGTCGGCAATCAGCGTCAACGGAGTGCGCAGGTCGTGGCTCATGTCGGTGAAGAAGGCCATCTTCGCCTCCGCCGTCTCGCGCTCCATGCGCCGCCTAACCATAACCATGCGGTAGAAAGCGGCGAACGCCACGATAACAAGTAAAAGGATTATGGCGCACAGCAGGAAGTAAACCTTTTGGTGGCTGTACTGCGTAAAGAAAAAGTTAACGCGCCTGTGGAGCTTCTCCAGCTGGTCGCTGATGTGGCTCATCTCCTCAGCCTGCATCAGCATTGTCTCCGCGTTGTCCTTGGTAACGAGTGCCGCCTTCATGTAAAGGTCACGCTCATAGGGGCGGCCTTCAAGTATGCTGAGCGCCTGCTGCATGACGATGTCGCCGCGCGTAGGGTATATGTAAGACGCGTCGAGCACTCCGTCGCGCACCAGCTCAATGCCTCCGCCCTCTCCGGGGAGCGCGTCAATACCAACGAAACGTATTCTTCCCTCCAGTCCGCAGCGCCTGGCAGCCAGCCATGCACCGTGCGCCATGCGGTCGTTCTGGCCGAAAACATAATCCGGCACGATACCTCTTGCGAACATCTTGGCAGCCACCGAGTCGCCGCTTTGCTGTAGCCAAGTGCCACTCTCGCTGGCCAACAGGCGTATGCCGGGATACTTCCTGATGGCCGAGACGAATCCTTTGTGGCGTTCGATAGCCGGCGACGAGCCTTCAAGTCCACGTATCTCGACCACCGTGCCCTTGCCTCCAAGACGCGTTGCTATATACTCTCCGATGGTGCGTCCTATCTTTTCATTGTCCGCTCCGACGAACGCCGTGTACTTGCCTGAATCCGTCTTACGGTCGAAGAGGACTACGGGTATGCCGCTGTCATAGGCTCTGTCGATGGCCGGAGTTACCGTGTTCATCTGGTTCGGCGAAACAATCAGCAGGTCTACATCCTCTTTCATGAAGGCGTTTATCTGCCTTATTTGATGCTTGTCGTTGTCGTCGGCGGAAACAACGTGCAGCTCCACGTTGTCGTGAAGATACGTTGCGTCGCGCAACTCGTCGTTAAGCTTCATGCGCCAGCTGTCCTCGCTGCATTGTGAAACGCCTATAACGTAGGTTTTCTTGCCTGAAGTGCAGGCAAGAAAACAAGTTGACAAGCAGACAAGGGACAAGCAGACGAGGAGACTTGACTTACGGATTAAATCCATAAGCGCGTATTTCATGCTTTTAAAAACACTTGTTTTCATGGCAAATCTCCTTGTCTGCTCGTCCCTTGTCTACTCGTTGACTAAAAGTGTCTGCTCGTCAACTAAATATCGAGTCGCCACACACAGCCGTCCTTGGTGTCCTTAACCTCAAAGCCGGCGGCGGCCAGGTCGTCGCGTATGCGGTCGCTTGTTGCCCAGTCTTTGGCGGCTTTTGCCTTGGCGCGGAGGTCGAGCACCATGTCGACTACCTTGCCGAAGGCTTCCTCTCGCTCCTTGCTGCCACCGCTTTCGGCCTCGCGCAGTCCGAGGATATCGAACGCGAAGAGGCGCATTACGGCCTCAAGCTCGGCGGCGTCGGCCGCGGATATGGCGGCCTTATGGTCTATTATGGTATTAATAAGGTGGCAAGCCTCGAAGAGAATGCTTATCACCACGGGTGTCTGCATGTCGTCGTTCATGGCGTCGTAACACTTCTGGCGCAGGGCCGCTACAAACTCTTTCACCTGGGCGTCGCTCTCTGCCGACGGCTTGATACGCTTCAGGTCGGCAATGCCCGTAAGCAGACGGGCCAGTCCTTTCTCACTGGCCTGCAGGGCTTCGTCGGAGAAGTCCACCGTGCCGCGGTAGTGGGCGGAGAGTATGAAGAAGCGTATCGTCATGGGCGAATAGGCCTTTGACAGCAGCTTGTGCTCTCCCTTGAAGAACTGCTCGAGCGTAATGAAGTTGCCGAGGCTCTTGCCCATCTTCTGGCCGTTGATGGTTATCATGTTGTTGTGCATCCAGTACTTCACCATCTGGCTGCCCTGCGAGGCCACGGCCTGCGCTATCTCGCACTCGTGGTGCGGGAAGACGAGGTCCATTCCTCCGCCGTGTATGTCGAAATGCTCGCCCAGATACTTGCGGCCCATAGCCGTACACTCGCAGTGCCAGCCGGGGAATCCGTCGCTCCAGGGGCTCGGCCAGCGCATAATGTGCTCGGGCTGGGCTTTCTTCCACAATGCGAAGTCGGCCTGGTTGCGCTTCTCTCCCACTCCGTCAAGCTGTCGGCTGGCGTCCTTCACGTCGTCAAGGTTGCGGCCCGACAGTATGCCGTACTTATGGTCTTTGTTGTATTTCGCCGTGTCGAAGTATATGCTTCCGTTGCTCTCGTAGGCGTAGCCGTTGTCGATTATCTGCTTTACCAGCTCCTCCTGCTCTATGATATGGCCCGTGGCGTGCGGCTCAATGCTGGGCGGCAGCACGTTGAGGGCGGCCATGGCGTCATGGTAGCGGTTGGTGTAATACTGCGCAATCTCCATCGGCTCGAGCTGTTCCAGGCGGGCCTTCTTCTCTATCTTGTCCTCGCCCTCGTCGGCGTCGTGCTCAAGGTGGCCCACGTCGGTGATGTTGCGCACGTACCTTACCTTATATCCAAGGTGCTTCAGGTAACGGAAAAGCACGTCAAACGTTATCGCGGGGCGGGCGTGGCCCAGGTGCGGGTCGCCGTAAACGGTAGGGCCGCACACGTACATGCCAACGTTTGGAGCGTGCAGCGGCTCGAAGCGTTCCTTCCTTCGCGTAAGTGTATTGTAGATTAAAAAGTTCTGTTCCATGGTTCTCCTGTTTTTTGTTCAAGCTACAAAATTAGTGTAAATCGTGCGAAACGCAAAATAAAAACGATAGAAACGAATTTTATTTTCATTTCAGCGGCATGAAGTAAAGTTTTCCCTTGATTTCCAAAAGACCGCCTTTCGCCTTCCAAAAGGCCGTCAATCGCGCGCTAAAAGGCCGTCTTTTACAAGCCAAAAGACGGCCTTTCGCAAGGCTGTAAGTAATCCATTGATTATCAAGGCATTACGTTTTGCGTGAAAACCGGCAGCAAACGGCGTCACGAAACGGCGGCTACGGGCGTGCCGTCAATGCGGCAATATACGGCCGCCAACTTAAAAATATATCACGTCATGAGGCTTTTGTTGCGAAAAAATTATTACCTTTGCCACCGCTATCAACACTGACTGAAGCATAAACCTAAATAATTTCAATATGACATACACACGCATGACGGCGGCAGAGGCGGCCGCAATGATACGTAACGGCGAGAACATAGGCCTCAGCGGATTTACTCCGGCCGGCACGGCGAAGGCCGTAACCAAGGAGCTTGCCAAGAAGGCGCAGGCCGAGCACGAGGCCGGGCGCGAGTTCAAGATTGGCCTTTTCACCGGCGCATCGACAGGACAAAGCGCCGACGGCGACCTGTCCAATGCGCAGGCGATACGCTACCGCGCGCCATACACCACGAACAGCGACTTCCGCAAGCACGTCAACGCGGGCGAGATAGCCTATAACGACATCCACCTGAGCCAGATGGCGCAGGAGCTTCGCTACGGATTCATGGGCGAAATAGACTGGGCCATACTCGAAGTATGCGGTATCGAGGAGGGCGAAACTACCTGCCGCGCCTATCTTACGGCAGCGGGAGGCATAAGTCCGACGGTGGCACGCCTGGCCAAGCACGTGATACTGGAGCTCAACACGTTCCACAGCCCTGAGGCGATGTACCTGCACGACGTGTACGAACCACTCGACCCGCCCATGCGACAACCGATACCCATCACGCACGTAAACGACCGCATCGGCACGCCTTACGTCGAAATAGACGCCAAGAAGATTGTAGGCGTTGTTGAATGCAACATCCCCGACGAGGCGAGAGCTTTCAAGGCGGCCGACCCTATAACCGACCAAATCGGACATAACGTGGCCCAATTCCTTGTCAACGACATGCGCCGAGGCGTAATCCCGCCGTCGTTCCTGCCACTGCAGAGCGGCGTGGGCAGTACGGCAAACGCCATACTTGGAGCCCTGGGACACGAGAAGAGCGTGCCCGACTTCAACATCTACACCGAGGTTCTTCAGGACAGCGTGGTCGGAATGATGCTCGAGGGCCGCGTCAAGGACGCATCCTCATGCTCGCTGACCGTCTCCAACGAATGCCTCAAGCAGATTTACGACAACATGGACTACTTCAAGCAGCACCTGACGCTGCGCCCCAGCGAGATATCCAACTCGCCAGAGGTAATCAGGAGGCTCGGAGTCATCGCAATAAACACCGCCATCGAGGTTGACCTCTACGGCAACGCCAACTCCACACACATATCAGGCACGAAGATGATGAACGGTATCGGCGGCTCGGGCGACTTCGAGCGCAACGCATACATCAGTATCTTCACCTGTCCGTCGACGGCAAAGGGAGGACTGATAAGCTCCATCGTACCCTTCGTAAGCCACCAGGACAGCTCCGAGCACGACGTAAACGTAATAGCTACCGAGCAGGGCGTAGCCGACCTTCGCGGCAAATCGCCGGAGGAAAGGGCTAACCTCATCATCGAGAACTGCGCCCACCCGGACTACAGACCGCTGCTGCGCGAATATCTGAAGATAGCCAAAGGCGGGCACACCCGCCACTGCCTCACCGCCGCGTTCGCCTTGCACGACACGCTGGCGCGCAAGGGCGACATGCGCCTTACCGACTTCTCGGAATACGTAAAATAACACTTGAATCCATTTATTCAACTCAATGATACGCTCCCCTGCGCCAGACTGTGAAGCCGTGGCAGGGGAGCTTTTCTATAACTAACGGCCTGACGGCTTCACGGCAACAAACTATTCACGGAGAAAAACAGACTAACAAATGCGTAAAACAGGAAAACTTTATATTATTATTAAGTTTTCTCCACTTTTTTTATAACTACTGGCACGACCCGTTTAAAGCGTTTTCATTAAGTTTGCACAAACAAAAAAGCCTGCTCATAACTATTAGCAAACATAATGAAGACAACAATGGGAAAGTTTCGTAAAGGCATATTCAGGATATTTCTTCTGCTGACGGTCAACGCTGGAGCCGTGTCGGCAAAAGCCGAAACAGACACTCTGGCGATAGACTCGTGCCGCGAAGAACGCAGGTCAAAGACTGACACCCTGGCAAAAAAAGCCGGAACAAAACCTAACCTCTACGCCCTGCCCTACTCAAAGACGCTGAGCCATCCCGACTGGAAACGCATGTGGCTGCACACGGGAGTGCTTTTCGCCGGAGGCGTGGCCACCCTCGGCGTGCTGCAGCTGCTCCCCGAGAACGCCACGGCATGGAACAAAGAACGGATAACGTCGATACCCTTCTGGAAAAGATGGAGCTATCACGTTAGGAAAGGCCCCGTATGGGACGGCGACAACTTCATCTTCAACTACATACTCCACCCGTATGCCGGGGCCGTTTACTACATGGGCGCCCGCAGTATCGGCTTCAACCAGCTCGGCTCGTTCCTGTACTGCACGGCCATATCCACGATTTTCTGGGAATACGGCATAGAAGCCTTTATGGAAAAACCGTCGATACAGGACCTCATACTAACTCCGTTGTCGGGCTTGTTGCTCGGTGAGGTGTTCTATAAGCTGAAGCGTAAAATCGTAAGCGACGGCTACCGGTTGTGGGGTTCGTGCGTATGGGGCAACATAGTGGCCTTCATAATCGACCCCGTAAATGAGGTGATAGGCCTGTTTGCAGGCAACCCGTGCCGTAGGATGCAGGGTAAAGGCACCATGCCCGACATCAGCTTCATGCCGTGGATAACCCCGGCAGGCGGCGGTTCGGCAGGATTCACGCTCAGTATAATAAGGTAAGTGAATACGGCCGGTTAACAGGGGCAATCCGAAAAATATTGTAATAATATTGAAACATTGGGCATAAATCGGCACAACTACGGCAATTATCGGAATTTTTGATTAACTTTGCGCCCGTTTATTATTATCCGTAACTACGAATGAAGAGGATTTTAGTGACCGGAGCAAGCGGTTTCATAGGCAGCTTTATCGTCGAGGAGGCCCTCAGGAGGGGCTTCGAGACATGGGCGGCGGTACGCAAGAGCAGCTCGAGGAAGTATCTCGCAGACAGCAGGATACACTTCATCGAGCTTAATCTTGACGACCCCGACAATCTTAAGAGACAGCTCTCGGGCCACAACTTCAACTACATAGTCCACGCTGCGGGCGCCACAAAGTGCCTCCACGCCGACGACTTCTTCCGCATTAACACCCGCGGCACCGAGAACCTGGCACGCGCCGCGGCCGCCGTTTGCGGCAACCTGGAGCGTTTTGTGTTCATAAGCAGCCTCAGCGTGTGCGGTCCCGTAAGGGAGAAACGCCCATACACGGAGATAACCGACGCCGACACGCCATGCCCTGACACGGCTTACGGACAAAGCAAACTGGCCGCCGAGCATGCGCTCGACGCCATCCCGAACCTGCCCTTCATAGTGTTAAGGCCAACGGGGGTGTACGGACCGAGGGAGAAAGACTATTTCATGATGGCGCAAAGCATAAGCCGCCACGTCGACTTTGCCGCCGGACTGAAGCCGCAAGACCTCACTTTCATATTCGTCAAGGACGTAGTCCAGGCTGTATTCCTCGCCCTCGACCACGGCACCGTCGGCCGCCGTTACTTCATCAGTGACGGTAACGTGTATTCGTCAAGGGCTTTCAGCGACCTGATACACGATGAACTCGGACGCCCGTGGCTGCTGCGCGTCAAGGCTCCGCTATGGCTCCTGCGCACGATAACAGCCTGCGGAGAGGTTGCCGGAAGGCTGACGGGACGCATGACGGCGCTCAACAACGACAAATACAAGATAATGCGGCAACGCAACTGGCGGTGCGACATTACGCCGGCAGAGACAGAACTGGGGTTCAAGCCACGCTACAACCTGACTGACGGAGTGAAAGAGACAATCAGGTGGTATAAAGATAACGGATGGCTATAAGGCCTCCGGAGTTTTTCGGCCATAAGTTTTAGATGTTGCAGGGCCGCCAAAACTCAATAGAGCAACGCTGCAACGCCGTAAGACCGAACACCATATAACCGTAAAACCATACAAATGATAAAGTTCATAAAGCAGCTTTTCACCATCAACAAGAAGCCCAAGAAAGGTCTTTTGCCCTTGGAGTGGGTAATGGTAGGCTATCTTGCGCTGACCCTGTTGATAGTTTTCTTTACATACACGAAGCTCGAAAACCCCGACGCCATGATTTGGGGACGAATCAGGGTGGCGTTCATTACGGTGGCGATGTGGGCCGTTTACCGCATGCTGCCGTGCCGCCTTACGCTCTTCCTGCGCATAACGGTACAGCTGGCGCTGCTCGGATGGTGGTATCCGGATACTTACGAGATTAACCGCATGCTGCCTAATCTCGACCATGTGTTCGCCCAATGGGAGCAGGACGTGTTCGGCTGCCAGCCCGCCTTGCTGTTCTGCAAGGACATGCCGTGGGCCGTCGTGAGCGAGCTTATGCACATGGGATACGCCGCTTACTATCCAATGATTGTGTTTGTGGTGGTATATTATTTCCTGTTCCGCTACAAGGAGTTCGAGCGGGCGTCGTTCGTTGTACTCACGGCGTTCTTCATTTATTACCTCATATTCATCTTCCTGCCCGTAGCCGGGCCTACGTTCTATTATAAGGCAGTGGGAATAAGCAAGATAACACAGGGTATTTTCCCGAACGTTTACGACTATTTCAACTATTACCAGGACTGCCTTACCACTCCAGGATACCAGGACGGACTGTTCTATCACCTTGTAGAGAGCGCCAAGGCGGCGGGCGAACGCCCCACGGCCGCGTTCCCGAGCAGCCACGTCGGCATAAGTACGGTGCTTATGCTGCTGGCATGGCACACCGGCAACAGGCGCATGTTCTACATCCTTCTGCCGTTTTATTTCTTCCTCTGCCTGTCTACCGTCTACATACAGGCGCACTACGCTATCGACGTCGTGGCAGGACTCGTGTCCGGCGTGGCGCTGTATTACGGCCTCATGGCAGTGTCGAAGGGGATGGTTTCCAAGTAATTTTTCAGGAGTTAAGGAGTTATGTAGTAAAGGAGTTAAGACAAATGACTTGTTAAGTGAATAATCAATAATAAAAAATGAATAATCAAGTTTGCCTGTTAAGATACTTAATTCTTCACTCTTCGTTTTTCACTCTTCACTTAACAAGTCATTTGTCTTAACTCCTTTACTACATAACTCCTTAACTCCCGAAAATCTCTTTAACTACATTATAATCTACTTTAACACCCATTTCGCAACGTATTTCCCTTAAAACCATTATTTTTGCACCCATGACAAGACTTGTTGCAATCATCATTTGGGTGCTGGCGCTGGCTTTTCCGGCGGCTGCCGCTGCCCAGGCCGGCGGCGGAACTGACGACGCAAAGCCCGAGGACACGCCTGTAGACATGGACAACCCCACGTTCGTTCCGACCGTGAAGGTAGGCAAAGTGCTTGTCGACGGCGACAGCCTGCAGTACGTCGAGCTGAACAACGTGTACGTATATCCGCAGCCGACGTTCAAGAACGCCAAGCGGCGCGCCGCGTACAACCGCCTGGTGGCCAACGTTAAGAAGGTGCTGCCGATAGCAAAGGAGGTGAACAAAATCATCATCGAGACTTACGAATACATGCAGACGCTGCCCAACAAGAAGGCGCGTGACGAGCACATGAAGCGGGTTGAGGACGACATCATGCGCCGTTACAAGCCAAGGATGAAGAAACTGTCGTACTCGCAAGGCAAACTTCTAATCAAACTTGTTTACCGCGAGTGCAACTCTTCGGCGTATGACTTGATACGGGCGTTCATCAGTCCTGTACGGGCCGGCTTCTACCAAGCCTTCGCGTGGGCGTTCGGCGCAAGTCTCATGAAGAAATACGACCCCGAAAAAACCGACCGGCTGACCGAGCGTGTGGTGCTGATGGTAGAGTCAGGACAGCTTTGACGCCACACGTCCGGCCACTATCCAAGACCTCATATACAGCCCGCCGCATGGCCGGACATAACCCTCTGATAACCAGGATATTAGCGACAAGCGCGCAAAAGATGGCCTTTTGCAAGGTAAAAGACCGTCTTTCAGGCTCTAAAAGGCCGCCTTTTACAACGCAAGACATGGCCTTTCAAAACGCCGTCTGCCAGGCACCAACTACCGACTCACGCCACCACGGCGTCAAAGCGTACGGCAACATACGTCCTGAAAACGAATATTAAGAGGAATGACAACTGTAGTGAAAAACGGCTAAAACATGGACAAAATGTTCGTTTTCACAAGAAATATGTCCGTTTTAACCTTTTCAGGTCAAAAAGAAAGGCAAAAACTATTTTATAATAAATAGTTTTCATACCTTTGCAAAGGGTTCAGAAAAAACTTTGTAATCGATATGAAACATGCCTGCAACATCATAACGGCGCTCATAATGACGCTAATGCCGATGGGCGCGGCCGCCACGGAGAAGGAAGTGTACATCTCATACGGCAACATGGACAGATGGACAATACGCAAAATCCATGAATCCGGAATCATAGGCGGCAACACCAAGACATTGTACGAGATAGGCCCCAACCGCACGATAGACGGCAACAAGCCATACGTAAACGGCGGAGGCTCGCCCTGGGGCACGTCCAACGTGATGGCAAAGGTAATGGGCGTGGTAAAGACCAACAACTCGGTTTACCGCGACAAGCACGGCAACGGATACTGCGCCAAGCTCGTAACGCACATCGAAAGCGTAAAAGTGATGGGGCTTATGAACATGCACGTGCTCGCAGCCGGCTCAATATTCCTGGGAGACATGCGCGAGCCCATAACCGGAACAAAGGACGGGCCAAAGGCGATGAACAACGGAATACCGTTCAGCGGACACCCAAAAGCCCTGAGATATGACTACAAGGTAAAGTCAACCGGCTCGCCCACACGCGTGAAACAGACCGGATTCAGCAGCAAGAAGACCATAGCCGGCAAGGACTACGCCATAACAGTGCTATACCTTCAGAAACGGACGGAGGACAAGAACGGCAACATCACGGCCAAACGGGTGGGCACCGTGGTGGTGAAATACGGCCAAAGCACCAACGGATGGGTAAACGACGCCACGTACGAAATAATGTATGGCGACATACGCAACAACCCCCACTATGACGCCGCGACGATGGGACTACGCTCGACCGACTACGCCCGCAACAGCAAAGGCAAGAGCGTACCCGTAAAAGAGACGGGATGGGCCGCCGCTAACGAGAAGCCCACGCACCTGCTCCTACAGTTCTCGTCAAGCCACGGCGGAGCATACATAGGCTCGCCGGGCAACACTTTCTGGATTGACAACGTAAGATTGGTTTACTGATAGTAACAAAACAACATATAATGACAAGACTGCTACTCGCCGCCTTACTCATGCTTTGCACGGCCAAGGCAGGAGCCGTCGCGCCCGTTGGCGAACGACAAGACACGGCAACCATAACTACAGAGCAACAGCCTGACACGGTAAAAAAGAAAAAAGGACTCATAAACTGGGTGCTCAACTATCTCAACAACACCAACAAGAACAAGAAACACAAGAAGTTCGACTTCAGCGTGCTGCCCGGTCCGCACTTCAGCTCGGACACGGGATTCGGACTTGGCATAATCGGCATGGGCCTTTACCGTCAAGACCGGCGCGACTCGCTGTCGCAACCGTCCAACGTTTCCATCTTCGGAGACGTCACGACCAAAAGCTCATACACGGTCGGCATATTCGGCACACACATGTTCCCATACGGCAAGGGGCGCATAGAATACGAAGTATCGGCCAACTATTTCAAGGAGAAATTCTGGGGAATAGGTTATGAAATGGGTAACGAAGACTCCAACGAGAGCGAGATGACCCGCTGGAAAATAGACGCAAAGGCCAACTTCCTGTGGCAAGTGGCACGCAACATATACATCGGCCCCACGCTGACTTACGACTATGCCTACGCCATGGAGATAGACCGTCCCGAACTGTTGGCCGGCATGGACCCGCTCGTATGGAACATCGGAGTAGGCGTCACGCTGGCATACGACTCGCGCGACATCATGACACGCCCGACAAAAGGTATCTACGCCACAGTAACACAGCTGTTCAGGCCGAAGTTTCTCAGTAATGGATACGACTACATAACTACCGACTTCAGGTTCAACACGTACGGCAGGCTATGGAAAGGAGCCGTAATCGGAGGCGACCTTCGGGGCACACTGAACTTCGGCAACCCGTCATGGGCAATGATGTCGCTGCTTGGCAACTCGTCGACAATGCGCGGATACTATAAGGGGAGGTACCGCGACAAGCACAAACTTGAGGCCCAGGTAGAGCTGCGCCAGCACATCTGGCGACGCAACGGAGTAGTAGCTTGGGTGGGAGTCGGCACGGTTTTCGACAAGTTCAGCTCGATCCACACAGACCGTTTGCTGCCGAACTGGGGCATAGGATACCGCTGGGAGTTCAAGAAAAACGGCAACATACGCCTCGACTACGGCTTCGGCAAGAGTGGGATACAGGGCTTCGTGTTCAACATCAACGAGGCTTTCTAAACCGGAAAGGCGCCTGTTGCAGGCCGTCATACAGCCAACGGCGTCCCAGGCTGCCGCTTATCAACCATCAGACAAACTGTAATCAACCAATAAAATGAAACCCTGCAAGGACATACTGAAGGCCTGCGTGTCAGCACGCAGCCTCTTTTTTATAACCATATTGGTGCTTGCCATGCCCAATGTGGCGCTTTGCCTCACCGAGAGAATGGGCCTGATGGCATGCGTTACCAACGTAGTGCTGCCCGTGGCGGCCGTGTGGCTGCTGATGACCCTCAACCGTTGTCCGGGCAAGATGACGTGGATACTCTTCCTGCTCATCTTCTTCGCCGCCTTCCAGCTTGTGCTGCTGTATCTCTTCGGCCACTCTATCATAGCCGTTGACATGTTCCTCAACCTCGTGACAACCAATCCCGGAGAGGCTCTCGAACTGCTTGACAACCTCATTCCGGCGGTAATCGGCGTTGTGGTTGTCTATATTCCGGTACTTGTTTTTGCCGTCGTTTCCATCCGCAGGAAAGACCGCCTGCCGCGCGACTTCATGCTGCGCCAGCGCCGCTACGCCGCCGTAGGCATTGCCGCGGGCACCGTATGCCTGGGCGCTACGTACGCAAGCGACAAGGATTATCGTGCCGAACTGCACCTGTATCCCGTCAACGTGTTCTACAACTTAGGGCTGGCGGTTGAGCGGACATGCGCCACCAACAGCTACGCAGATACCTCGGCAGACTTCACTTTCAACGCCAAGGCCACCCATCCGGCTGCCGACCGCGAGGTGTACGTCTACGTAATAGGCGAGACTGCGCGTGCATGCAGCTTCAGTCTGTACGGCTACGGCCGCGAGACTACACCCTTGCTGGCGCACGAAGAGGGAGTAATCGCGTTCCCGAAAGCCGTAACACAGTCGAACACTACCCACAAGAGCGTACCCATGTTGCTGTCGGCGGCCTCGGCTGAGGACTATGACCGCATATACAAAGAGAAGGGAATAATCACCGCGTTCAAGGAAGCGGGCTTCCATACGGTGTTCATATCCAACCAATTACCTAACCACTCGTTCATCGACTTCTTCGGCGAAGAGGCCGACCAGTGGGTATTTCTCAAGGAAAGAAAGGGCTACGACCCGTCACAGGGAGACGAAGCAATGCTGCCCGAGATAAGGAAAGTGCTGGCCGAAGGGCGCCGCAAGGAGCTGATTGTGCTGCATACGTACGGCTCGCACTTCAACTACCGCGAGCGTTATCCGCGCCAGGCGGCAGTCTTTACGCCGGATGACGCAACAGAGGCGAAAGCTAAGAACAGGGCGTCGCTCATCAATGCGTACGACAACACGATACGTTACACCGACCGCCTGCTGGCCTCGATTATATCAGAACTGCGCGGTACGGGCGCCGTGTCGGCTCTGCTCTACACGTCAGACCACGGCGAAAACATCTTCGACGACAGCCGCCGCCTGTTCCTGCACGCCTCGCCCGTGCCCTCGTATTACGAACTTCACGTGCCGCTAATCGTCTGGACGTCAGACGGATACAGGCAAAGATACGCTTCGGTGACGGCCTGTCTCACGGCCAACCGCACCAAACGAGTGGCTACGAGCGCCTCGGCGTTCCACACAATGCTGACCATCGCCGGCATAGACACGCCCCTGCGCAACGACAGCCTCTCGGCAGCCAGCCCCCTGTTTACCGTCAGGCCATACGTTTATCTTAACGACCACAACCGTGCCGTGCCCGTAACCGGCCTGCTGAGAAGCGAAAAAGACTTTGAGATGTTCAAGGAAAAAGGAATAAACTTATAAGATATAAATTAAAAATCAAGGGCCGGGGAATTAAGAATTAAGAGTTAAGAATTAAGAAAATATGCTTTGCCAAAGATTGCAGCAAAAGTATCTTTCTTAATTCTTAACTCTTAATTCTTAATTTCCCGGCTTTTGATTCTTAATTAAATTCTACTCCGCCGAGCCGCTCAGGGGTGCAGCCTGCGTATAGGTACGTGCTCCAAGCTCCTTGTCGAGCATGTAAATGCCGTAGCCGTTGTCCTTTATCATCTTGATGTTATCGATGATAGTCTGGGCGTTCTCTTCCTCTTCCACCTGCTCGTCGATAAACCACTTCAGCATGCTTTGCGTTGCAAAGTCGTTCTTGTCGTGCGTCAGCGCGTACAGGTCGTTAATCATCGAAGTAACCTTCTGCTCGTGCTTGAGCGTGCTCTCGAACACGTCGAGTATGCCGTCCCACTCTGTCGGAACCTCGGCGATAGGCCTCAGCGTAACTCGGCCGTTGCGTGAGTTGACGTAGTTGAACAGTATCTTGGCGTGGTCTTGCTCCTCCTGGAACTGTACTTCAAACCAGTTTGCCATACCAGGCTGGCCCGCAGAGTGGCAGTAAGCAGCCATTGAAAGATACAAGTAGGCCGACCACATCTCGGCGTTAATCTGCTCGTTGAGAGCCTCTTCAATCTTCTTGTTTAACATAACAGTATATTTTTAAAGTTGATATTCTGCAAAACACGGAGCAAAAACAGTGCCAACACCCTGAGACTGACGTTTTTTCAGCCCCGTGTCAGCACTTGCCGACACTGCAAAAATAATGAAAATATCGCCACGCCGATACCCACGCCCCCGATAATTATCATTTATTAGCACTCGCGGGCCATGCCCTCAGCCTGTAAAAACTACACCGCCGGCCATAACGTCGGCCCGCTGGCCACCCTACTAAAAGGCCAACCGAAACCCGACATCACGGCTCCGATAAAGCCGTTTATGACCTGCGGCGTATTCACTTGATACTCAATACGTTATAAAAGGCCGTCTTTTGGACGCTAAAACACGGCCTTTTAGCCTGCGATTGATGGCCTTTTGGAAGCCAAAAGGCCATCAATTAGAAAACAAGCAGCCACCCGAGCCGGTGAAACCGGCATTCAATAGATTTCCGGACAGATACAAAACGTCATGCCTATAACGCCCCAGATAAGCCAAATGACATCAAATACGGCCTCATAATTACGCCATCCTAACTTCCATTTGACAACCATACAGATAGCGACAAGACTTACAAGGAACAACAAAATAAATGAAAATAAAACCAAGACATCATTCTCTTTGGCAATGGTTATCACCACCATATTGAATATAAGAATGACAGATTGAACGATTTGAGCCCAATCGTAAATCTCTTTTTTGTCCATATCAAATGCCGTTTTGCGTGTTTCGGCTTAACGTTACGAATAAAATACTGCCGCATAACGGCTGTGGACAAACCGTTATGCGGCAGTAAATGTCAGGCCAGAAGGCGCTTCACAATGGCAGAAATCACGCTGCCGTCGGCACGGCCGGCCATCTGCTTTGAGGCCATTCCCATCACGCGCCCCATGTCTTTCATGCCCTGGGCGCCGGTCTGGGCGATTATATCCTTAACGGCGGCCTCTATTTCGGCTTCTGTCAGGGGCTTGGGCAGGTACTCCTCGATTACCGCCACCTGCGCCAGTTCTGCGTCGGCAAGGTCCTGTCGGTTTTGTGCCGTGAACGTGGCGGCCGACTCCTTGCCCTGCTTTGCCAGCTTCGATAGCAGCTTCAGGGCCGTTGCGTCGTCGAGAGTGTCGTTAGCTCCGGGCGCCGTTTTTGCCTCTATAAATACTTTCTTTATGTTACGCAAGGTCTCAAGACGTACCTTGTCACGGGCCTTCATGGCCTCCTTGATATCGTTACTTACTTGTTCAAAAAGCATTTTAATTAAGAATTAAGAGTTAAGAATTAAGAAAATATGACTTGTAGAATTAAGAATTAAGAGTGAAGAATTAAGAGTTAAAAATCAAAAGCAAACGAAGCGTTAAGCTAATTAAGGCAACGCCATCTTGCCGGAAGAGGCATTTTCTCTTAATTCTTAACTCTTAATTCTTAATTATCTTAAGCAAACTTTATCGTTCCCTGTACGGTGTTGCTGTCCTCGGGCTCAGGTTTCTTGACGTTGCCCATGGCCTGATTCTTGATTTCCTCAAGCTCCTGGCGCGTGCGTTTGTACGTAGGGGTTGACTCTACGGACGAAATCACGTCGTCATTGTCAAGGTCTTCCTGGCGGAAGATGTATATGTGGGGACGGCGTTTGTACTTCGACGTCTTGCCGTCGCCGCCGTATATGCGCTCGCGACGCGCACGGCGCTCGGCCGCCTTCTCCTCTTCCTCGGCGCGACGCTCGTTCTCCTCCTGCGTGTGTTTCTTGATGTGGCTGTTCATTCCGTCAACGTCCTCTATGCCGAAGCCCGTGGCAAGGATGGTCACCTTTATCTTGTCGCCCAGCTCGGGGTCGGTGGCAAGTCCCCACTTGATTTCAAACTTAGTGTCGAACTTTGCCATAAAGTCGTTCACGTCGTTCATTTCCTCCATCATCAGGCTGCCCTTGTTGTTGCCCTTCTCGCCGCTGAAGGATATGCTGAGCAGGATTTTCTTCGAGTTGAATATGTCGTTATCATTGAGCAGGGGCGAGTTCAGGGCGTCGTCGATAGCCTTCTTGACGCGGCCTTCACCCTCGCCGTAGCCGGTGCTCATGATGGCTACGCCGCCGTCTTTCAGTACGGTCTTGACGTCGTTGAAGTCAAGGTTGATAAGTCCGTGGACGGTTATTATCTCGGCAATACTCTTGGCTGCAACGCTCAGCGTGTCGTCGGCCTTGCCGAAAGCGTCGAGGATTGACAACTCCGGATATATCTCGCGCAGGCGCTCGTTGTTGATTACGAGCAGGGCGTCGACATGTTTCGACATCTCCTCAACGCCGTCGAGAGCCTGGTCAATCTTCTTCTCCCCCTCGAAACGGAAGGGAATCGTTACTATTCCTACGGTAAGTATGCCTAATTCTTTTGACACACGGGCTATCACGGGAGCGGCTCCCGTACCCGTTCCGCCACCCATTCCGGCAGTGATGAAGGCCATCTTGGTGCCGTCGCTGAGCATGTTACGCACATCCTCAATGCTTTCCTCGGCAGCCTCACGCGCCTTCTCGGGCTTGTTGCCGGCGCCGAGTCCTTCGTTGCCGAGCTGCAGATGGACGGGCACAGGCGAGTCGTTGAGGGCCTGGGCGTCGGTATTGCACAGCACGAACGACACGTCGTGTATGCCCTCACGGTACATGTGGTTGACAGCATTGCCGCCACCACCACCAACGCCGATGACCTTTATTATGCTTTTCTCTTTTTCAGGTTCGCCAAAATCGACGATACTGCGTCTTTCGTTCATATCTTGTCGTTTTTTATTCGTTAATAATATAAGGTGAAGAAGGCCTATTCGTCGGGTTCCTTAATAAACTTGTCAACCCAGTTCTTGAAGCGTGCCATGCGGTTCTTCATGCTCTTACGCTCCTTCTTCTGCTCCTCCTCAAGGCGCGCTGCCTCCTCAGCCTCACGCTTGGCAGCCTCTTCGGCAGCCTTGCGGCGCTGCTCCTCGGCCTTTATCTTCTCGGCTTCGGTCTGCACAACGCCGGGACTCATCTCGCCCGGAGTGCGCGGATTCTGGTGCAGGTCAGCCGTTTTCGGACCTGCCTTGGCCGTCTTCTCGCCGCTGAAAAGGTCGACGTTCTCCGGAGTTTCCTCTCCTGCGCAGTTCATGTCGCCCTTTACGAGCAGTCCCAGCACAGTGTTCATCATGCCGTTGTGGGCCGTAATGTCGGGATTGTTGGACGTGATGGTCTGGTTCACGAACTTCGCGATACGTATCTTCTCAATGTGCGTATGGTTGCGGAATGCCTTGTCTATGTCCTTCATGTTGGCTCCGCCGCCGGTCAGGATGATACCGCCGAGCAGACGGTCGGCATACTCCGAAGGCACCTGGTACCACACATTCTCGATTATTTCCTGCAATCTTCCCTCGACAATCTCTATGAACTTGCGGCTCTCCACGCTGCGTTCGGCGTCGATGGGGAGCATTAATGAGTTGTCAATATCGTTGTTGTCGGTGTACGCGCAGCCGTATTTCAGCTTCATCTTCTCGGCCGTCGGCTCGTCCATCTGCAACGAAGCGATGTCCTTGGTGATGTTGTTGCCTCCGAGAGGGATGACCGCAAGGTGGCGCAAAATGTTCTTGTAATAGACAGATACGGTAGTAGTGTCGGCGCCAAGGTCGACCAATACGCAGCCCGAACGCCTCTCGGCGTCGGACAATACGCAGTCGGCCAATGCCAACGGAGCCAGGTACATTTCGGCGATAGCTACCTCGGCTGTGTCGAAACACTTGTTTAGATTGCGGTAGAACGTCTTGCGCCAAAGGATGTTAAGGAAGTTTCCTTCAAGCCGGCCGCACTGAATGCCTACGGGGTCAAGCTGGAACTGGTTGTCCACTTTGTACTCCTGAGTGGCCGCATCAAGGATTTCCTGGTCCTGGTAAGACATGTTTCGGTTGATGTCCATCAGCTCGTTGACCATATCCTGTGATACTATTGTGTCGTTGGGAAGGTCTTTCACTATTACGTTCTTGACGCTGCGGATTGACTGCCCGCCCACTCCGACGTACACTTGGGCTATCTCCGACTTGAGCGACGACGACAATTTCTTGACGATGTTGGCAATGCACTGCACCGTCTGGTTTATGTTGTAAACGATTCCCTTGCGGATAAACGATGACGAGTCCTCCTTGACCACGGCAAGCACGGATATGCTTCCGTCGAGGTTTTTCTTGCCCGCTATGCCCGTCACTTTCGACGAACCGAGCTCTATTGCTACGATAAAGTCCTTTGCTGCCATACGTTTTATATTTATTTTCTTATTTCTTTGTTGCTCTGTCTATTTCTTCTTTTTGCATATTATCTGGTTGTCGAACTCAAGGTCGATGTACGAATACTTGTTCCATCCGGCCTTGCTGAGCCCGTATTTGTAGAACTTGGCAAGGCGGTCGAGCTTCGTTTCAACGAATTTGGCGGTCAATCTTTTGCGCCGATTGATGTACTTTGTCTGCGGAAGCGTGCCCAGATACACTATATGTTCGCCCACCCGGGGCACCAGCTCGACGCCAAGGTCGGGCAGGATGTTGATTTGTACGATTTGATTACGCCAGAACTCGTCCTTCATTATCTCGATGGCGAGGTTGGCAAGATAGCTCCTTGCGTACCATTTGGATATGTACCCGGTGGCAATTATAAGGTCTGACGTATAATTGGAGTTAGGCATTATGCCTCCATGGTCGTCAAGATAATAGTCGTCGCCGGCACTGTTCTTCACACGTACTATGGGCAACCGCTGGGTTATCATTATCTCCACGCAGCCGTCCTTGGTCTTGTAACACTGGGCGGTCTTCACGAAAGGGCTGTCCTTCAGCTTGTCCTCGATGTCACGCGGATTGACATCCGCCATGCGCTTTTTGAACGGATACAGCCTGTTTTTCTCCAGGATACGCTTTATCTCGGCCGCGCTGAGAAATCCGTTGGTACTCTCGTCCTCAATGTTTATCACCACCTTGGTACATAAAGGATAGGTATCCTTAGGATTGTTGAATGACGTCATTGCCAACAATACGTAAACTGCGAGGGCCACGCAGAGGACGACTGTCAACGCTCTTTTGAGCTTATATTTCATTTATTCGTACTTGCTTAACAGTATTTTTTCTATTTGCGGAACGTAATTGTCAAGGTCGCCGGCGCCCAGGACGATAAGAACCTCGAAGTCATGGGTCTTGACATACTCGGGAACTTCCTCCTTGTGTATCATCGTCTTCTGCACTCCGGGCGCGAGATTGTCGTAAATCAGCTTCGACGTTACGCCCGGAATAGGCTGCTCGCGGGCGGGATATATGTCGCAAAGCACCACCTCGTCGAGCAGGCTCAGGCTCTCGGCAAAGTCCTTGTAGAAGTCGCGCGTGCGGCTGTAGAGGTGTGGCTGGAATATGGCCGTGATTTTCTTGTCCTTGTAAAGCTCGCGAATGCTCATGGCGCTCTGGCGTATCTCCTTCGGATGGTGCGCGTAATCGCTGAGGAACACGAGGCGGTCGGTCTTGATCTTGAAGTCAAACCGGCGCTCAACTCCCCGGTAAGTCCTCATGCCGTACTTCAATTCTTCAGCCGTGCAACCGTTGAGTTGGGCCATCGCCATGGCGGCCACGGCGTTCTCTATGTTGATCGGTACGGGCTGTCCCAGGTGTATTCCGGGCACGGTCTCTATTGGTGACACAAAGTCAAATGTGATGTCGCCATTGTCGATTACCACGTTTTCGGCGTGGAAGTCGCCCTCGTCACGACTGTAGGTGTACACTGTCACGCCATCCTGCACGGCCGTTTTCATCTCCAGTCCGGTGTGGATAATGAGCGCGCCGCCTGGCTGTATCAGCGAGGAGTACTTGGTGAAGCTCTCCAGATAAGCCTCTTTCGTGCCGTAAATGTCAAGATGGTCGGGGTCGGTTGACGTGATGACGCTCATCCACGGGCGCAGCCAGTGGAACGAGCGGTCGAACTCGTCGGCCTCAATCACCACGAAGTCACTCTCCTTGCTGAGGATGTAGTTCGAGGCGTAGTTCTTCGATATGCCGCCAAGGAAGGCGTTGCAGTCAACGTGGCTCTGGTGCATTATGTGCGCACACATGGTAGACGTGGTGGTCTTGCCGTGCGTTCCGGCCACGCATAGTCCCTTATGCGCACGCGTCAGCATGCCCAGCACCTGCGCCCTCTTTTCCACATCGAAGCCCTTTTCACGATAAAGCGCCAGTTCCTTGTGCTCGGCGGGGATGGCAGGGGTGTATACCACGAGCGTAGATTCCCTGTTGCGGCACGCATGGGGGATTTCGTCAACGTTCTCCTCGTAGTGTATCAACATGCCCTCTTTCTCGAGTTGCTCGGTCAGCGCGGACGGAGTCTTGTCATAACCGGCAACCACCACTCCCCTATGTAGGAAGTAACGGGCGATGGCACTCATGCCAATGCCGCCCGCACCTATAAAGTATACAGCTTTTATGTCGTTTAATTCCATATTCCAGTTATTCTTCACGGCCTGATAAGCCTTATAAGACTAATAGGCCTGATATTGACCGGCAAGAGTGATTTTCTTAACTCTTAAATCTTAATTCTTAATTTTTCCTCGCCAGTTTCACCACCTCGTCGGCTATCGTGTCGGCCGAGTCGGGCAGCGCCAGTTTCTTTATGTTGCCACTGAGGGCGGCCAGGCGCTCGTTGTCCTTCACCGTCTCGACGGCCAGCTCCACGACCTGCGCTGGCGCGTCGGCGTCCTTAACGTACAGCGCGGCGCCCTTGTCTACCAGCGCCATGGCGTTCTTCGTCTGGTGGTCTTCGGCCACGTTGGGCGACGGAACAAGGATTACGGGCTTGCCTATGAGGCAAAACTCTGATATGCTGCTGGCTCCGGCGCGGCTGATCACCAGGTCGGCGGCCTTGTACGCGGCGCCCATGTCGCTGATGAAGTCCATCACCTTGAGCATGGGCAGGTCCGTGCGGCCCTTCAGCCGCTCGTTAATCGAGGCGTTATAGTACTTGCCCGTCTGCCAGATGAACTGCACTCCCGACGACTTAACCAGGTCGAGGTGCTGCATTACGCTCTCGTTCACGGTCCTTGCGCCGAGGCTTCCGCCAACGATAAGTATCGTCTTCTTGTTCTCGTCGAGGCCGAACGCGCGCAGAGCCTCGGCCTTCGTCATCTTCGTGTCGAGCAAAGCCTGGCGCACGGGGTTGCCCGTCTTTACGATTTTGTCGGCCGGGAAGAAGCGCTCCATGCCGTCGTAGGCCACGCATATACGGTCAACCTTCTTGGCGAGTATCTTGTTCGTCACGCCGGCATACGAGTTCTGCTCCTGTATGAGGCATGGAATGCCCCTCTTGGCGCACTCGTTAAGCATGGGGCCACTGGCGTAACCGCCCACCCCGACGGCAGCCATCGGCCTGAAGTCGCGTATTATCTTCTTGGCCATACGCTGGCTTTTCCATATCTTGAAGAGCACGGCTACGTTCTTCAACATATTCTTCCGGTCGAAGCCACAGATGGGCAGGCCGATGATACGGTAGCCCGCGTCGGGCACGCGCTGCATCTCCATACGCCCGAGAGCGCCCACGAAAAGGATGTCGGCGTCGGGATACTTGGCCCGTATGGCGTTGGCTATGGAAACGGCGGGGAATATATGGCCTCCCGTACCGCCTCCGCTGATGATGATTCTGAGTTTATCTTGCATAAAACCTCGTACCTTATTATTGCGCAAAAGTAATCATTTTTTTTCTTTTACTGCAATTTTGGCTGACATTTTTCCGGCTTGTCGGAAAAATATACGCAGCCGTCGGCAGGGCCTTCCGCAAGCGCCTGTCCTGCCCCGCCCACCGTCGCCACGGCGCACTGCGAGAGGGCACACCGCAACGCGCACCATAACAAGACATGTCAAAACGTCAGGCAATCAACCATTTTCGTTTACACATTGATTTCGACATAGCGTGTTGTTTTGCGACATTCTGCGTTTCATCCGGCCAGCGACCGAATAACGGCAAGAAACGTGTGCAAAATTAACATGCTATACGCCAACTGATTACATCAATCCGACCGTTAAACGTGCAACATCCGACGGCGAAACGCAGCCTAAAGGCCGTCTTTAGCTTCATCAAAGACGGCCTTTAACAGCCCGATTGACGGTCTTCGCCACCGCCGCAAGCCATGATTTAGCGCCAAAACCGCTCTCGATTATTGCACACAGCATGGCTATGTGTGCAACATTTCATGGTATTCCGCCATACGGAACGCCTTGTCTTATCACGTAAAAAGTCTAAAACGAAGAAGAATACGTGCATTTCCAAAATGACAAAACGACATCAAAACAAAAGAAATTATATAATTTTGACATGGCAGAAAAATAATGAATTAACGTGAGTTCAGGATAAGGTAATACCTAATTCACGTGCTTTTAATACAAAAATTAGCCGGAGTTAACGGACAAGTGCCCCTGTTAAGATACATGGCAGATGTCCGTTAACTCCGGCGAACGGCAGGGAGCACAACTTCGGTTTACTCCCGATAATTCATTCTTTATATTCTCACCTCAGCCAACTCTCGGGATTCAGCTTGGCCGTTCCGCGCCTCAGCTGGAACTGGAGGATGTTGTCGCCGCCGAGAGTACCGAGCGCCTGGCCCGTGCTTACCTTCTGTCCGCGGCTCACGCTGACCGTGGCGAGGTTGCAATATACTGAGATATAGTCGCCGTGGCGCACCATGACAATCATGCTTCCGTCGAAGTTGAACACGGCGCTTACCTCGCCGTTGAACACCGAACGCACCGCCGCGCCCGACTGTCCCTGTATGTTGATACCCTTGTTGTCGAGCCTTACGTTGCGCAGACCGGGCACCGTGTACTGTCCGAAGTGGCTTACTATCCTGCACGAACCGGCCAACGGCATGGGCAGACGGCCACGGTTGCGCTCGAAACTGCCGCTCAGCTTGCGGTCCTGGCTGTCCATCTCTACGGCAGCCTTGGCCCTCTTGGTGGCCTTCTCAACGTCGCGCTCGTGGCGTTCTTCGTCAACACGCGCCTTACGCTCGGCCGCCTTGCGGTCTTCCTCGGCCTCGCGAGCCTTGCGCTCAGCCTCCTTACGGGCGGCCTCATCCTTCTTGGCGGCCTCGCGCGCCTCGGCTTTCAGGCGCTCTTCACGCTCCCTGGCTTCCTTCACACGCCGTGCGTTCTCCCTCGCGGCAGCCTCGGCCTCGGCCTTCTTGCGGGCCAGTTCCTCGGCCCTTCGCTTGGCGGCGGCCTCAGCTTCGGCCTTACGCCGCGCCTCGGCTTCGGCACGTGCCTTGGCCCTGGCTATCTCCTCGGCTATCAGCTTGTCGATTTTGGCGTTCAGCTCTGCGTCCTTCTTACGCTGGTCAGCAATGACTTTCTGTATCGTTTTCTGCTGGCGTTGCAGGGTGTTAACCATTTTCTGCTGCTCGGTCTGCTTGATCTGCAAGGCCGCGTGCTCCTGCTTGCCCTTGTCGAGAAGGGTGTTTTTCTGTCCCCTTACACGTTGCAGTTCCTTATGCTTCTCCTCTATCTGGCGCTGCTTGGCCTTCACCATCTCGCCCTGCGAGCGCTGGTATGCCGCGTATTCACGCACGAAGCGCAGGCGACGGTACATCTGCGCGAAGTTCTTTGCGCTGAAGATGAACATCAGCTTATCCTGAACGGTACGCTTGCCGGCAAGGTAGCGCACCGACTTTATATACTTGGCCTTGCGGTCTTCAAGCTGTTGCTCAAGCGTGGCGAGCTGGCTTTTCAGCATGCTTATATTGCCGTCGATGTGCGTTATTTCCTCCTGTATCCCGTCGATGGACTTCTGGTGCTGGTCAATCTCCGTGTTAAGCACCATCAGGTTGTTAAGTCTTTTCTTTACGTCGGCCTTGTTTGCACGCAGAAGCCGCTCCTGCTCCTTTATCTTGCGCTGCACTCCGGCACGCTGGTTACGCAGTCCCTTGATAGAATTATTTGAGTACTTAGCGGTCTTTTTCTTGCTTTTAGTGGTTTTCTTTTTTGCCACACGGGTTGTCTTCGCCTTCTTTCGCGTAGTCTGCTTCTTTGTTTGCGCGAACGAAGGGAACACCAGTATAATCGACAAAAATAATATAAGGAGTCGTTTCATTTACATCTTCATAAGTCGTTTCACGACGTCTTGCACGTCCACCTGCTTATACTTGCCCGACACTGTGGTGAACGTGTCCCAATCGTCGGACGTGTCAAGGTTGTTGATTGATATGTTCACTGACATCTTGTCGGCGTTCTTCACGGCTCCGGTCTTGAGCCTCAGCGTTATGTCCGTAGGGAAAAGCTTTGTACCGAGAGGCTTGAACTTGCCGTAGTCGCACGTAACTGTCGTCTTGCCCGATGTCTTACCGTCATACGTTACGCCTACACTCTTTATCAGCGCGGTTGTCTTATCAGCGTTCCAGGCATAGCTCATGTCGCCGCGTTTGTATGATACAACGGCGTCTGACGATGCGTTATTGAACGCAACGGAGAAGTTCTTGAGCGATGAATCCGTTATTTTCTGCGTACCGGGAACGAAAAGCTTGTTCCAGAACAAGGCCTGCAGGGTATAAAAATCAAGCCCGTTTTTCTGCAGGAAGTCAACGTCTGCATAGCTGGCCTTGATATATTCCTTGTTCATACGGTCCATTATGAGCACGTAGTCCTTGGTGAACTCAAGCCGTCCTACCTCCATCAGACCGAACGGAGTGAGCTGGATGCGGATTACCTGGTCTTTCTTCATGTTGAGAGACCCTGACACCGAAATGTCCTTGGAGCCGGTATTGACCGTAAACTTGATTTTAGACGTTATGCTGTTGGCATACACCTCATTGTCGTAAACCCTCCTGAGAAAGTCGCGCGACATGGTTTCGGCATTATCCTGGGTTACATTCTCTGTCTTCGTCGGCTTGGTCCCGCCCTGCAGGGCCTTGCTGCTGCCACACGAAACGACGAGCAACGACATTGCCGCAAGCGCCGTAACGATTGACAATCTGCACTTATTTCTCAACATATTTCCTAAGTTTTATTTTACGCCTCAATACAGTTTCGTTCTCCGCTCCTGCCTTCAAGGCCTCATTCCAATACTTTACCGCGCCGTCAATGTCGCCGTTTACCGCGTGAATATCCCCTGCATGCTCGATTATCACGGCGCTTTTCGTCGTATCGTTCTTCACCGCCATATCGATATATTGCAGCGCCTCGGCATACTTTTTCTGCATAAACAGTATCCAAGCATACGTATCCAGGAATGTGCTATTGTCCGGTTCGGCCTGCACCGTACGGTAACTCATCTGCGCGGCCTTGTCCAAATCCTTGTTCTCAACCGACAAATAGTAAGCATAATTGTTAAGGCAGCCGTAATTGTCATCCTTCCATTGCAGGCAAGAATCATACGCGGCATAAGCCCCTTTGTCGTCACCTTTGTCATGGAGTATATCGCCCATGATAGCGTAAAAGTCGGAAACAAGGCTCGGATTGCTCTGATCGTTGATTTGACTCACCCCACGGCGCAACACTTCCAGCGCACTGTCGTCATCGTCTTTCTGGATATACGCAAAACCGAGGAAGTAATAGAACGCCAACTCATCCGGACTATAGTCTAGCGCCTGGTTGGAAAGCTCGATTACACGGTCGAAGTCCTGCTTGTTCCATTCCGCCTGTATAAGCTGCAATCTTGCTGCTACATTGTCAGGAGAGATGGCAAGCACCGTCTCGAGGACTTTCGAGATAGAATCCTGCGGCATTTTCTTCAGCGTCAGGTAAGCCGCATACAGCTGGGCCATATCCGACGTTTCCTGAGGCTCCTTCAGTATTTTCTTGAACAGGTCAATTACCAGCGTGCTGTCGGCTCCATTCTTTTCGTTGTCGGCTACGACCTGACGCATCAATGCCATCTTGCCGTCTACAGGCGTCTTCGGGCTGACAAGCATCACCTCCTGCAACGAATCGGCACGCATAGCCTGCCCCGAGGTACGGTAATAGTCTATCATCGACATACGGGCCATGATGTTCTCGGGCTCAGCCTGCAGCACTTCAATGTACAATTTGCCTGCCTCGTCCGGCCTGCCGTTCTGCAAAAGCCAGTTGCCGAGCATGACGCGATAGTTCATGTCATTAGGATGTTTCTCCGACATGTTCTTCAGTTCGTTATACTCCTCCTCTTTCTTGCCTTGCAGAGAATAAACCCTCATCTTGGCGAGGGTAAGATCTTCACTGGCGCCTTCAAGCGCTTCCATGCGGTTCAGCACGTCAAGCATTTTGTCATAATCCTTCTGTCTGCTGTAGAGTTGCGCCAAGAAGTCCAGCACATCCGAGCGTTCGGGGCTGTTACGCGACAGTTTCTCGTACGCCTTGATGGCCTCGTCAAGATTGCCCATGCTGACATATCCCACGCCGATGCGCTCGAGATATGCATTGTTTGACGGATTAAGCTCGGAGGCTTTCTTGACGTCGGCAAACGCGGCGGAGTCTCCTTTCAGTATGCCGTCATAGAAAGACAACATGAAATAAGCCTCGGCGGCATTGGGATTGATACCGATACAATGCTCCAAAAGGTCGTAGGCAGCGTCGTAGTTGCCGCTTATCTGCTGCTTTACGGCCTCATAATAATACATCTTGAAGCGCAGGCTGTCGTTATGACTGATGGCGGGCAGATGCATTACGGGCACACTGCGGCCTTCCGGCCGCACGGCCACGACGCCCTTGCTCCCGCAACCGGCCATAATGACGGTTACCGCCATGCAGGCTAAAACATATAATATCTGTCGTTTCATTTATCCTTACGAATGAGAGACGTGCCGTTATTCCACTCCCGTATGTCCGTAGCCACCGGTTCCGCGCTCTGTCTCGTCGAGCTCGGCAACCTCGGCAAACACGGCCGTCTCATGCCGTGCGATGACCATCTGGGCTATGCGCTCGCCGTCATTCACGACGAAATCTTCAGCCGAAAGGTTAACCAGGAGCACCATTACCTCGCCTCTATAGTCGGCGTCGATTGTGCCCGGCGAATTCAGCACGGTTATTCCATGCTTCAGGGCGAGACCGCTGCGCGGACGCACCTGGGCCTCATAGCCTGCGGGCAGAGCCATATATAGCCCCGTAGGGATGAGTTTCCGTTCCATAGGGCGCAACGTTATTGATTCGCCTATATTGGCCCTGAGGTCCATGCCGGCACTTTGCGGGGTGGCATAAGCCGGCAACGGCTGATGTCCCTTGTTGATAACCTTTACCTTAACCATTGTATGTCTTGACTTTCTTTTAAGCTGCAAAAATAATGATTTATATTCAGACAATAACAAAATTACTTGTAAAAAGAAAGATTTTAGCCAATTTTAGACTACTTTTGCAACGTAAAAAGGAGAAAAGGAGAGAAGGAGAAAAGGAGTAAGTAGATTTGCATTAGAGCGGTGGATATAAGCGACTAAACAATAAGTAAACAGTAGAAAGACATATCTACTTACTCCTTTACGCCTTCACTCCTTACTACATAAAAATTAGAACCATGATGGACTGGAACCGACTTATATCCAACAAACGGCTCGGACAGGAGCATCGCCACACGATGCGCCACGACGACCGTTCCGAATTCAAGCGTGATTACGACCGACTGATATTCTCCGCGCCGTTCAGGCGCATGCAGAACAAGACCCAGGTGTTCCCCTTGCCGGGCAGTATCTTCGTGCACAACCGCCTCACCCACAGCCTCGAGGTGGCCAGCGTGGGGCTTTCGCTTGGCAACGACGTGGCCCACGGCGTGATGAAACACAGTCCCGAACTGGCTGATACGCTGTTTCCGCAAATCGGGACAATCGTCAGCACGGCGTGTCTGGCGCACGACATGGGCAACCCTCCGTTCGGACATTCGGGCGAAAAGGCAATACAGACGTTTTTCACCGAGGGCAACGGACGCTCGCTGAAGGACAAGGTAAGCCCCGGATTCTGGGCAGACATCACCCACTTCGAGGGTAACGCCAATGCGTTCCGCCTGCTGGCGCACCGCTTCAAGGGGCGACGTGACGGCGGTTTCGTCATGACCTACTCCACGCTTGCGTCGATAGTGAAGTATCCTTTCGCCTCAACGATAGCGGAAAAGGGGCACGGCAAGTTCGGATTTTTCATTTCGGAAGAGCATA
>ULSY01001404.1_pt1 | contig 44963 bp, 42 predicted proteins | sample 1957201 | NCBI WGS metagenome assembly ULSY01 (sample SAMEA4835723, study PRJEB28245) | human gut metagenome | biome: gut microbiome; material: fecal sample | place: Denmark | collected 2008
ATAGTGATTTTACTCTTTTCTGCTTTTCCTCCGTTAGTGCTGCTTTTGCGTTTTGCCAAAGCAAAGCTCATGATGACCAATACCGGAGCAAGCATCATCACACGAATCATTTTTGTGATAGTAGCTGTTCCTGCAATACCCAGTGCGTCGGTAGGGTCCATGGCATTACCAGCTCCGGCTACATGCGCTACTTCGTGCAGGGTACTTCCGGTGTAAATGGCAACTCCCATATCTCCCAATCCGTCTAGCATACCGGCACGGTACATGATGGGGTAAAGAAACATTGAAATTGTTCCGAAGATTACCACTGTAGATACGGCAATAGCTGTCTTGTGACCTTCACATTTCACTACTGGTTCTGCACCCAGTACCGCAGCCGCACCACAGATAGCACTACCCGTTGCAGTCATCAGTGAAGTATCTTTGTCCATTTTCATGGCACGTCCCAACCAGATGCCTAGGAAGATAGTTCCTGCAACTATGATTGTATCGATTATAACCGCAGGTAATCCTACTGCAGCAACTTCAGTAAGTGTCAGTCGGAAACCATATAACACGATACCTGCGCGCAGGATTTGTTTAGTACAGAATTTGATTCCCGGTACCCAAGTTTCGGGTAAATGGTTTCTCAAACTGTTAGCATAAAGCATACCCAATATGATACCTACAATCAGCGGACTGAATGAAAGACTTTTTACAAATGGAATTTCAGCAATGTAGAATGCTGCAAATGAAAATAATGCAATAAGCAAAATACCATGAATGGTATTACCTCTGTTTCCTTTTTCGAACATCGTATAATTTTTTTAATGGTTAATTCTTTTTTTTCGACTGCAAAGGTAGGTCATTATTCAGTGGAAACCTATTGAAAAATATTTATCCGTTATAACCAAAGGTAATAACCTTGAAGTAAACAAATAGTCCTTTCTTCTTTTCTGTCGGTATGCTGTTTGGCTTACCAGAAGTATGAAAAAGAAGAAAGGACTCTAAATGCAGAAGTACTGCCATAGTTGTCGAAATAAAACTTCAGCAAGTTTTATTGATTTTATCATGATCTTTTGGGAAACTTTACATCAATTTTCTAAAAAAGATGATGATGTTTTTTTGAATGCATGACAACTGTTGCTTAAATAGTTGATAATCTTCTGCTTATAATTTGCAAAATAGAGAGACAAAAAATGGAACACTCATATCTATCAGTATGCCGTGAAAAATAGCAACAGGCATCATATCTTTACCCGAATATCGTGTGATCATGGGTAAGACCACGTCCATGGAGTTTACTCCGGCAGCTGAGATCGGAGCAAGCTTTCCGAAGTATTTGCATAACAATGGTGTTCCAAGCAATGCCATCATTTCACGGAATATGTTAGACAGCAATGCGATTGTTCCTAACTCGGTAGCAAGTTGAAGTCCGATAGAAGCTTCTTTGAACTGAGTAATCAGGATGGACGAGAGCGAATAATAGGCAAATCCGCTTCCTACAGCCATACAGTCGAATATGCTCCAGCGGGAAATCAGCAGGCTGGCAAGTGCCGAAAAGAGCAGTGTGCCGCATATAGTGGCAAGGGGTATGAGCAAATATTTCAGACGAAGATCGGATATGATATACTTCAAATCCTTGCTCGATCCGATACTTAATCCTACTTGTAGCATCAGTGCATATAAGATATACATCGTCAGGTTACTTTGCTTAAGATCAAAAGGAAGCCATCCCATAACTCCCAATATGCAGCCAGCTACAAAAAACAATAAAACGATAATACTTCCTTTCATTGTTCACCTCCTTTCTTGAAGAAAAATTTCAGCACCATCCACGATGCCAGAATACTGCCGCAGGTAGCAGAAAAAGCCAGTATGGCAGCCTGCCATCCAAATGCAGCCAGATTATTGATAATTAGTTCATTTGAACCGACTGAGATTCCAAGCAGGAACAACAGAAGAAAAATAGTAATCGAAATGGTCTTTTCAGTCTTTTGCAAAAAGGCAATATTTCTGAACAGGTATCCCACAGTGATCCCTGTCAACATAAATCCGATAACAGTAAACATATATACGTGATTATGAGGTTAGAAACTTTTGTTATATAGTCTTTGTTGTGCCGTCAGAAGCGGCTGTACCTCATAGAAATCCACTGAACCAATGTATGTGTACGATGCGATAACCGTTGCATATAGGTTCATGCAACAGCAACTTTATGTCGGTATGTATCGCTTTTATATTCATTGGTCAGTTTGGTTTTTGATGGCGCAAAGGTATGATGTTTTTGCATATTTTCCAAATCTTTATGCATAAAAGCAGTACAAACAGTCGAGATTCGCCACAAGCAGGTTGAAATAGAGTATTTTATTATTCGACTGACTCCTGCTTGCAGCGTATCTTCGTAACACGACATACATAAACGGAGAATACCGTTATGAAGAAGAACTGATGCTCCCGGATGCTTTTTCGTTGCTGGTAATTCAGTCATAAAGAGAGAAAATCCAGAACCATTCAAGTTACGATGCTGTCGATGTTAGTCATTACATTATCGCAAAGTGTGCAGCCTGCCATCCATAATGCCAGGTTGCTAATAGTCGATTTATTTTGATCCTATTGAAAATCCTAAATATAAAGAGTAAAAGCAAAGTGGTAAATGTAACGGTTTTTTCAGCCCTTATAAAAGAAAAACATGTACGAAAAGATGCCCGATAGCCATACCCATCTATACAAAGGTAAGTAAAATCAGGATATATCAAAAATAAATGATGTATATTTGTGGAGAAAAAACAGACATTAACATGATACGAAATACATTGTTGGCACTTGCCTTAGGAACGGCACTCTGCGGACAGGCTCAGGAAAGTATGAAAGCTGAATTTTGTTCTCCCTTCGACTTTCCGTTGCTGCTAAGTGCAAATTTCGGTGAGTTGAGGCCAAATCACTTTCATAACGGACTAGATATAAAGACACAAGGGGTTACAGGTAAACCGATTCATGCTGTTGCCGATGGATACGTATCACGAATCATGGTATTGCATGGTGGATATGGTCAGGCGATTTTTGTTACTCATCCCAATGGATATACTTCAGTCTACGGACATGTTGTATCTTTTGCTCCGGAAATACAGAAATATGTACGTGCATACCAGTATGAGCATGAAACATTTGTATGTAATCTGTATCCCGAACCTGATAAGTTTCCTGTAAAGGCTGGAGATATCATCGCCTTAAGCGGGAATGAAGGAGCTTCGGCAGGACCGCATCTTCATCTGGAATTACGGAGAAACGACAATGGAGATTATGTAGATCCTATGCCATTTTTCAGTCATTATCTGAAGGATACCAAGTCGCCGGTAGCTAGTATTGTCGGGCTTTATCCGGTGGCTGGCAAAGGTGTAATAAATGGTTCTTCCAGAAAGAAACTGGTAAATGTAGGAGCTTTGAAGCAGCAGTTTACAGCTTGGGGGCAGATTTATACGGGTATCAGTGCCAAGGACTATATGGACGGAACGTCAAATTTTTATGGAGTGCATTCGGTTACTTTGTATGTAGATTCTGTAAAGGTTTTCAATAGCACAACTGATGAGGTTTCTGCCGATGAGAATCGTATGATAAACGGTTTTACTGATTATGATGAACTGATGCGTACGCGCAGGCTTATCATGCGTTCGTATAAGTTGCCGGGCAATAGGCTTCGCCTGATAGAAACCGGTTCAGACCGCGGACTGGTGACTATCGACGAGGAACGTGATTATCATTTCTGCTACGTACTGGAGGATAATTTCGGTAATAAGCGTAAATATCGTTTTACGGTGCGAGGCAAAAAACAGGAGATTCCTCCTTATGTACCCGAAGCCAATAAGATGTTGTACTGGAATAAGACAAATGTTATTCAGGAGCCTGGTATGGAACTGGTTGTACCTAAGGGCATGCTTTACGATGATGCTGAATTGCGGACGAGAGTAATCGGTGATTCCAACAGTATTTCTTTCGATTATGTGCTTGATATCGGACGTACTCCTTTACATAGCTTCTGTGATCTGTCTATTGGTGTACGCCATTTGCCTGTTGCCGATACGACAAAATATTATATTGTGCAGAAAGCTGGAAAATGGCGCTCTTCTATGGGAGGAACGTATCAGAATGGCTGGATAAAGACCAAAGTCCGCACATTGGGAACATTTGCCGTAGGGGTGGATACGATACCTCCTCAGGTTACTCCTTTGGGACAGGGTAGTTGGCGTGTGAACAGAAATATTCGCTTTAAGATCAGTGACGCACAGACTGGTATTCGGGATTATAAAGTATATGTAGACGGCAACTTCGTACTTTTCGGATTGAAGAAAGGTATTCTGATCATTCAGGACCCGGAACGGATAAAAAAAGGTGTATCTCATAAACTGGAAGTGATAGTGACTGATAATTGTGGTAACGAAACACGAAAACAATATAAATTCTAAATACGTATGATAAAAAAACTAATGTTGACTGCCTGCCTTGTGGTAGCAGCGTGTGTAAACGGTTGGTCATGTACCAACTTTATTGTCGGCAAGAAGGCTTCTGCCGATGGTTCTGTAATCGTATCCTATTCTGCCGACTCGTATGGCATGTTTGGGTTCCTTTGCCATTATCCGGCTGCCGTACATGCAGCGGGTACAATGCGTAATATCTACGAGTGGGATACTGGTAAGTATCTGGGACAGATAAAGGAAGCTAAACAGACCTACAATGTGATAGGAAACATGAACGAGTTTCAGGTTACTATCGGAGAAACTACATTCGGAGGTCGTCCGGAGCTGGTTGACACTACCGGTGTGATGGACTACGGAAGCTTGATTTATGTTGCTTTGCAGCGTTCGCGTACAGCCAAAGAGGCAATCAAGGTTATGACCGATTTGGTAAAGGAATATGGTTATTACAGCAGTGGTGAATCATTTACTATTGCCGATCCGAATGAGGCTTGGATTATGGAAATGATTGGAAAAGGACCAGGAGTGAAGGGAGCTGTATGGGTAGCGGTCCGTATTCCGGACGACTGTATAGCAGCTCATGCAAACCAAAGCCGTATTCATCAGTTTGATATGAACGATAAAGATAATTGTCTTTATTCTCCGGATGTGATTTCGTTTGCACGTGAAAAAGGTTATTTCGATGGAGTAAACAAGGATTTCAGCTTTGCTGATGCTTATTGTCCGCTCGATTTCAGTGGATTGCGTGCTTGTGAGGCTCGTGTGTGGAGTTTCTATAACATGTTCAGCAAAGTAACCGGACAGGCTTATCTTTCTTACATACAAGGTGAAAGCAAAGAACCGATGCCGCTTTATATTAAACCGGACCGTAAGGTTTCTGTTCGTGATATTCAGCATGCTATGCGCGATCATTATGAAGGTACTCCGCTTGATATCACTAACGATATGGGAGCAGGAGCATTTAAAATGCCTTATCGTTTATCTCCATTGACATTTGAAGTGGATGGCAAGACTTACTTTAACGAACGTCCTATTTCAACTCAGCAGAGTGGTTTTGTCTTTGTTTCTCAAATGCGTTCTACTATGCCTGATGCAATCGGTGGAGTACTTTGGTTTGGAGTTGATGATGCCAATATGACTGTATTTACTCCGGTTTATTGTAATACCGATAAAGTTCCTGCTTCTTATGCAGAAGGAGAGGGCGACTGTGTGACATTCTCATGGAATTCTGCTTTCTGGATTTACAATTGGGTAGCAGATATGATTCGTCCCCGCTATAGTCTGATGATAGACGATATGCGTACAGTTCAGAATTCATTGGAAGATATGTATGCTGACGCTCAGGAAGGTATCGAGAGTACCGCTATGAAACTGTATACCCAAGATCCTCAGAAAGCAAAAGATTTTCTTACCAATTACACAGGAATGGCTGCTCAGACTGCTGTTGATAGCTGGAAAAAACTGGGTGAGTTCCTGATTGTCCGTTATAATGATGGAGTAGTAAAACGTGTAAAGAATGGTAAGATTGTACGTCCTGAAACAGGAAATACTGCTCCTCTCGATCGTCCGGGTTATCCGCAGGAATTCTTGAATGAGGTTGTAAAAGCTACCGGAGAACGTTATCTGGTGAAATAAGAAATACAAAATGAACAACTAAAAACAGCTGTTCAAGGATTTGTGAGTCATTTTTTTGATTTGATTAACGAGAGAGCTGTTTTTGCATTATCCCCTATAAATAGTGATAATAGAATCATTATTTATGGGGGTATTTTTTTTATATTGATAATGTACTTTTGTAAAAAGAGAAAGATTTATGTGAGAAAATAAGATAAAAAGTACAATGATCGATTAGAAAATGTGATACTATAATTCAAACTTTGTTTTTTTATTTAGAGATGGGGCACAAATAAATTGTGTTAATTTAGTCAGGATACATCGTGAAGATGTATCCTGATTTTTGTATTATCTGACTATTAATAGTTTTCAAACAGGAAATCGCATGTGAATGATTGTTCCCTTATTTAAAGTAGATTCGATTTCACATTCTCCCTGCAATTTATTGCATCTTTCTTTTATCGTTTGTAATCCTAATCCTGCTGTCAAGATATTATGAGATGAGGACGTATCAAATCCTTGGCCGTCATCTTCTACTATAACTTCTATGTCGCTGGGTGTACAACTGACAGTAAGATACATGTTTTGGGCATGTGCATGTTTGATTATATTGGATATGATTTCCTGCAAGATTCTGTATATTTCCAAAATATTTTCTGATGGAATTGATAAATCGTTTATTTCGTCGGCTATATATGGATGCAGGGCTGGAGATTTTAAAGCACTTAGTTTTTCGACGTATAGATTCAGCATTTGATATAAACTGATGTTGCTGAAATTAGGTGTCGATAATTGATGTGATATGTTACGTACGGTTTCTCGTATCATACCAAGCTGTGCTGCAAGTTGACTGGCATTTGCTTGCTGTAACTGCATTTCAGCTGCCAGCAACTCATTGCAGACATTGTTATGGAGTTCTTTAGAAATATAGTTATTGCTGTCTTCCAGTCCTTTAAGATATCTTTCTGTCATTTTCTTATTCATTTCATCAATTAGCTGCTGGCTTTGTATTTCTTTATTTCTTAGTTCTTTTTCCAGTTCCGATTGACTCAGTTTAAGTGCTACTTTTCTTTTCTGAAGACTGATTATAATGATACAAGATAGTAGTATGATTAGTATTAATATGCTGGAAATAATGTATATACGTGTTTGATATGCGATTTTGTTTTTGGCTTTTTCTGCGTTGAGGCTAATGATTTCCAGATCCTTTTCTTTAGTTTTAAGTTCAGCTTCGAATCCGGCCAGACGATTATGGAAATTCTTGTGTTGGATTTTTTGCTCTGTTTCGTATGCTTCAAGAGCCAATTTGTATGACTCTTTCACGTTGTTTCTTTTGGCTTCTACCTCTGCCAATGCAAGAAGGGACTTGGTGAGTAGTACACTTGGATTTTTTCTGTAAAAATCTAAAGCGTTTGATAGATATTGCCGGGCTTGAGCCAGAGAGTCTGTAGCCTGAAAAAGCATATATCCGTACAGGTAATCCAAATTTGCCTTATTGTACTCGTTGCTTGATTGCTTTTTATAGCTTATGGCTTTCTGGTAATATTTGATTGCTGATTTGGTTTCTCCTGTATCATATAGTGCTTTTGCGTAATTGGTATAGATATATAATTTTAGTCCTGCGGGCATATTGTCTTGTAATAACCTGGTAGCTAATTGAAGACTGTCGATGGCATTCTTATAATATTTCCCGTTTGTGAGCAGGATGGCATGGTTACATAAATAACTTATCTTATTGATCTGATAATCGAATGCAAGTGTATCTGTTTGTGGGTATGAAAAAAATCTCCGTGAAAATACTATTGCTTTTTGATTTTCCTCCAGTTCATTGTACAGAGTGGCTATATTGCTGCTGATGATGGCTGAAAGTGTATAATCTTTTTGTTGTTCGGTTATTTTCAAAGCTTTTTTGTACATTAAAATAGCTTTGTCAAGCATGAATGAATTCTTGTATATAACTCCTGATAAGTTATATGATTCAGCCAGTCGGGAAGTGTCATTGGCTTGCTCAAACAGTTTTATAGCTTCGTGAGCAAATTTCTTTGCTTCATCAAGTTTATTGTTTGACCATAGTCCATACGCTATTTCATAGGTAGCAATACTTTCCGATTGTAATAATTTTTTTTGAGTGTCGGATGAAAATCTTCTATCTTTTAAAAGACTGATTTCTTTTTTGACATCCTTAAGTATTGAATATGCTTTATCATACTCTCGTTTCGAATTGAGGTAAGTAGCATAAGTTGTATGTATCTCTACTGCGGCAACTGGGTCGTTTTTGTAATTCACTTGTTGTTTTGCTAGAGAATATATAGAATCCATCCGGTGAAAGTCACCGTTATCGCCGTATTGTTGAATCTGTTGGACAAAATTGTTGGCTGTGATATATCCAGTAAAAATACTTAAAACGAAACTTAAGATTAATTTTTTCATGTAGTTATCCATCCTTTTATAAAAGCCAGGCGCATAAGATGTGAGACATTGATAGCGCCACTTTTTAATAATATGTTTTTTCTCATTGTATCTATAGTGCTTTTGCTGAGGTTAAGTTTTTGGGCTATTTCCTCAGATGTGTACCCACATGATAGCATATTGATGATTTCTTTCTCACGAGGGCTTGGTGTATATGCTATCGAATCTGTTGCAGAATGATCTCCTACAAGTGACAATACAATATTGAGTGCTGTGGGAGAGTAGTATTTATTTTTTGTCAATAGGATAGATTCGATTGCTTTTTTTATTTCGCTGGTATTATCATTTTTGGAAACTATACCTGCTACTTCTTTTTTTATTAGCAGTTTTATTATCCAAAACTCCGTATGCATAGTATATACAAGCACAGGTGTCTGAGGTATTTTCTTTTGTAAGTATGGCAGCAGATCTAATGCTGTTTTATCTTGTAGCTCGTAATCTATGATTAAAAGACTAATGGGATTACTTTCTATAAAATTATACAGTTCAGAGTAATGCTTTCCTATTGTGACCTGATATCTTTCATCCGTCATCAGTAGTTGAGCAGTACCTTCTGCTATCATAGGGTGATCGTCCAATATGTAGATATGTTCTTTCATACAAAAGTTTCTGTTTTCTAAAAGATATATTTATTCACTTTTATGTTACAAATATGGCTATTTTATATTTTTTGAACAAATTATTGTTTCTTTTTAATGACATTAAATTCATAATGTAACGATTTTCTTGTCCCATTTGACAATCTGTAAGTGGTTGATTTTTATAAAATCAACTAGGTACATGTCTGTATTTATATGTATTTCTTCAATTAAATTATTTAAACATTTTCTTGTTGTTTATGAATTATTCATGATGTATGGATTTTTATTTTGAAAATGGGGATAAGAAAAAGTAATAAATCAAGATTCAATTTGTTTTTTGCAAAGAATAATTAGGATAATTAGAATGAATCTTTTATTTTTGTTTCGCTAATACAGGAAAAACATCAATAACTATAAAGAATATAAAATCATGGAAAACGAAGAATTGATTAAATTGTGTTCTGATAAAGCTCAGAAATGGTTGACTCCTGCTTATGACGCTGAAACTCAAGCTGAAGTAAAGCGCATGTTGGAAAATCCTGATAAAACAGAATTGATAGAAGCTTTTTATAAAGACCTCGAATTCGGAACAGGTGGCTTGCGTGGTATCATGGGAGTAGGTTCAAACCGTATGAATATCTATACTGTTGGAGCTGCAACTCAGGGATTGTCTAATTATCTGAATAAATGTTTTGCCGGAAAGAAAGATATTTCTGTTGTCGTAGGACATGACTGTAGAAATAACAGCCGCTTGTTTGCTGAAATTTCTGCTAATATCTTTTCTGCTAACGGTATCAAAGTCTATTTGTTCGAAGATATGCGTCCTACTCCGGAAATGTCATTTGCTATTCGTCACTTGGGATGCCAGAGCGGTATTATTTTGACTGCTTCTCATAATCCAAAAGAATATAATGGCTATAAAGCATATTGGGACGATGGTGCTCAGGTGCTTGCTCCACACGATAAGGGAATTATCGATGAAGTAAACAAAATTGCTTCGGCTGCTGATATCAAGTTTGAAGGCAATAAGGAACTGATTCAGATTATCGGAAAAGATATTGATGACGAGTATTTGCGTCAGGTTCATACTATTTCTATCGATCCGGAAGTTATCAAGCGTCAGAAAGATTTGAAGATTGTTTATACTCCGATTCACGGAACTGGAATGATGCTGATTCCGCAATCATTGAAACTTTGGGGATTTGAAAATGTACATTGCGTACCTGAACAGATGGTGAAGAGTGGTGATTTCCCAACTGTTGTATCTCCAAATCCGGAAAATGCAGAGGCTTTGACTTTGGCTATTAAGTTGGCTAAGGAAATCGATGCTGACATTGTAATGGCTTCTGACCCAGATGCAGACCGTGTAGGTATGGCTTGTAAAGATGACAAGGGCGAATGGGTATTGATTAACGGTAACCAGACTTGCTTGATATTCTTGTATTACATCATCAAGAATCGTATTGCAATGGGTAAGATGAAAGGTAACGAATTTATTGTAAAAACAATTGTTACTACTGAACTTATCAAGTCTGTTGCTGACAAGAATAACATCAAGATGCTTGATTGCTATACTGGATTTAAGTGGATTGCACGTGAAATCCGTTTGCGCGAAGGTAAAGAACAATACATTGGCGGTGGTGAAGAAAGCTACGGATTCTTGGCAGAAGATTTCGTTCGCGATAAAGATGCTGTGTCAGCATGTTCTTTGTTGGCTGAAATTTGTGCATGGGCTAAGGATCAGGGCAAGACATTGTATGACATTTTGATGGAAATCTATGTAGAATATGGATTCTCTAAAGAAGTGACAGTAAATGTTGTGAAACCGGGTAAGAGCGGTGCAGATGAAATCAAGGCTATGATGGATAACTTCCGTGCTTGTCCTCCAAAAGAATTGGGTGGATCAGAAGTTGTTCTTGTGAAAGACTACAAGACTTTGAAGGCTACTGATGCAAATGGTAATGTAACTGATTTGGATATGCCAGAACCTTCGAATGTTCTTCAGTTCTTCACAGCTGATGGTACTAAGATCTCTGTTCGTCCTTCAGGTACTGAACCGAAGATTAAGTTCTATATGGAAATAAAGGGTGAAATGGGATGTCCTAAGTGCTATGCAGGCGCTAACGCTGATGCAATGGAAAAAGTTGAAGCTGTAAAGAAATCTTTGGGTATCTAAACAGAATATCTGACAGAAATAAAAAAATCCGGCAAGCTTATAAAAAAGCCTGCCGGATTTTTTTGTATTTACATTGCCGGATAATCCTCATAAAGAAGATACTTTTTTCTTATTTCTTTATATTGATTTAGTTTCTTTTGCCAGGCAGAACGGATTTGTTCCTCTGTTTTATTTTTTAGAATATCCAGGCGTACCTGATCGGTTCCCATTAAAAGATCGAACCAGTGAGGTCGTGTGAAAAATTCTTTTTCCGCATGTTTGGTGAGATTTTGAAAATAGTTATAGAACTGGATGACATACTGCAAAGAAAATCCTTTGGGAATATTCTTTTCCGAGCTGAGATTTAATCCGTAACAATATGTATCTTGGTGTAGCGGATGTTTATCAGAGCCTTTCATTGGATGAGGCATAAAACGAAATTTCAGATTTTTTGTTGTCGGGCTTCCAATTATTTGGAATGGAAAATCTGTACCTCTTCCTACACTGACAGATGTTCCCTCAAATGAACAGAGAGAAGGGTAGAGCGCAATGGCCTGATCATTTGGCAGGTTAGGGGAGGGCTTTACTGGAAGTGAATAAGGTTGTCCGTGCTTCCAGTCTTCTATAGTAATAACTTTCAGTGGACACTGAAGATTATTACCTAGCCATCCCTCTCCATTTATCATTTGTGCCAGTTCACCTATCGTACAGCCATGAAGTACCGGGATGGGGAGCATACCTACAAAACTTTTATATTTCATGTCAAGTACAGGTCCGTCTACATAGTCACATGGGTTGGGGCGGTCTAAAATAATCAGTTCCTTATTGTTTTCGGCGCAAGCTTGCATGACATAAAACATTGTGCTGATGTATGTATAAAATCTTGCACCTACGTCCTGAATGTCAAAAATCATAATGTCTGTTTGCTGTAGTTGTGCCGGTTGAGGCTTTTTATTTTTTCCGTATAAAGAGATTATAGGCACTTGAGTCCGGTAATCTTTACCGTTTTTTATAAATTCTCCCGCATCGGCATCTCCTCTGAATCCATGTTCAGGAGCGAATACCTGAGTAATATGCATTCCTTTATTATATAAAGTGTCCAGAAGGTGTACGTTCTGTACAAGGGAGGTTTGGTTTACAACCAATGATATACGTTTGTTTTCAAGCAGGGGAAATAATTCCTCCAGTCTGTCGGCTCCGTTTTTTACTTGTGCGGTTGCTTGCAGAACTGCCAGCCAGCAAATGAATAAAGTAATATATTTCATATCGGATGATTTTTTTCACTATCTTTGTTTCACACAAAGGTAATAATAAAAGAATAATTACATGGATCCACTGTTGTTAATAGACAAATATTATCCTGAAGATAATGAGTTAAAGCATATTTTATTGAAGCATAGTCGTTCGGTAGCAGATAAAGCCCTTGCAATGGCACGGAAGCACCCTGAGTTGAATCTGGATTTACAATTTATAGAAGAGGCTGCCATGTTGCATGATATCGGTATCTTTCAAACTGATGCCGAGGGAATCTGTTGCTTTGGAAAGTACCCCTATATTTGCCATGGATATTTAGGAGCAGAACTGGTTCGTAAAGAAGGATTTCCGAAACATGCTTTGGTATGCGAACGCCATACGGGAGCCGGATTATCTCTGCAAAATATCATACAGCAAGATTTGCCTGTTCCACATCGCGAAATGACTCCGGTCAGCCTTGAGGAGCAAATAATTTGTTTTGCAGACAAATTTTTTTCAAAGTCCAAACTGGATCATGAAAAAGGAATTGAAAAAGCCCGAAAAAGTGTTGCACGATATGGCGAAGAGGGTGGTAAACGTTTTGACTATTGGTGCGAACTCTTTTTATAGTCTTAAAAATAAATTAAAAACAGTAGCTCTTGTGTTTATTTGAGAGAGAATGCTTACTTTTGCACTGCATTGTGTAAAAGATTAATGAATGGCGTCATTTAAAAAAACTACATATCTGCTGTTGTTTCTGTTCTTTGTAGGATTTTTTTTCTCTTTGTATGCTGAGACTCAGCGTGTGAGAGGGAAAAGATCGCGAGGTAACAGAACAGAACTTCGTACGGATTCGCTTGCTGCCGATTCTTTAAAAAATGATTCATTGACAGTAGATTCATTAGGACTTGATTCTATTGGAGCAGATTCATTGGCTCTTGATACAACTCCTAAAAAAGAACCTCTGGATGCTCCGGTTATTTACGAAGCAGCCGATTCTATCGTGTTTACTAAAGGAGGTTTCGCTCATTTGTATGGTGATGGAAAGGTGAATTACCAGAACATTGAATTGACTTCCGAGTTGATTACAATGAATATGGACAGTAGTACGGTGTATGCCCGTGGTGTGGCAGATACTACTGGTGTAGAGCAGGGTACTCCTATATTTAAAGACGGAGAAACACCTTACGAGTCGAAGACCATGCGTTATAACTTCAAAACGAAAAAAGGATTCATCAATAGCATTGTAACGCAGCAGGGAGAAGGATATGTCACCAGTGAGAATGCCAAAAAAGGAGCAGACGATGAGATCTATATGACTCAGGGTAAATATACCACCTGTGATAATAAGGAACATCCGCATTTTTATCTTAAATTGTCTATGGCAAAGGTACGTCCTAAAAAGGATGTCGTTTTTGGTCCTGCACAACTTGTGGTTGAAGATGTACCTCTTCCGATAGCTGTTCCTTTCGGTTTCTTCCCATTCAGCAGCAGTTATTCTTCTGGTTTCATTATGCCTACCTATGGTGATGAAATGAACCGTGGTTTCTACTTGCGTGACGGTGGATATTATTTTGCCATTAATGATAAAGTAGACCTTAAGGTTTTGGGAGAAATATATACCAAAGGTTCCTGGGGACTGTCTGCCGCATCCAATTACAATAAGCGTTATAAGTATAGCGGTTACTTTAATGCAAGTTATCTGGTAACGAAGACAGGCGAAAAGAATATGCCCGATTATGCTGTATCAAAGGACTTCCGTATTCAGTGGAGTCACCGTCAGGACTCGAAAGCTAGCCCGAACAGCTCATTCTCGGCAAGTGTAAACTTTGCAACCAGTAGCTACGACCGTTCAAGTTTGAGCTCATTGTACGACCCTTCGGCATATAGTAACAATACCAAGGCGTCAAGTATCAGCTATTCACGTAACTTTCCTGAAATCGGATTGAATATTTCGAGTACATTCAATATTACTCAGAATACAAGGGACTCTTCTGTTAATATGACCTTGCCCGACTTGAATATTTCGTTGAGTCGTATTTATCCGTTCAAGCGTAAGAAGGCAGCGGGTGACGAACGTTGGTATGAGAAGATTTCATTCCAGTACACGGGTGCTTTGACAAACAGTGTAGACACAAAAGATAATCTGCTTTTCAAGACTCCTTTCTCTCAGTGGAAAACCGGTATGAAGCATACCATTCCGGTGGAGGCTACCTTCAATCTGTTCAAGTACATCAATATTACTCCTTCGTTTAACTATACCGAACGCTGGTATACACGTAAGGTCATGCAGAGCTACGATCAGCGAGCTCAGGAGGTAGTGAAGGATACGGTCAACGGCTTCAATCGTGTGTACGATTATAACATGTCAGTTTCCATGAATACGAAACTGTATGGTATGTATAAGCCCCTATTCATGAAGAGCAAAGAAATTGTATTGCGTCATGTCATTACTCCTTCTGTAAGTTATACCTATACGCCTGATTTCGGAAAATCGCGTTATGGTTATTACGAAACTTATACATATACCGACGAAAACGGTGAAGTACGTATGGCTGAATATTCACCATACGAAGGCTCTCCATACAGTTATCCGGGAAAAGGTGTTTCTCAAAACGTCAGCTTTTCGCTGAAAAATAATCTGGAGATGAAAATGGCTTCCGACAAGGATACTACCGGATATAAGAAAATCAGCCTGATTGATGATTTGAGTGGAAGTTTGTCATACGATATTGCTCAGAAGCGGTGGAGTAACCTTTCGTTGACTGCCCGCTTAAAACTGACCAAGAGCTATACCTTCAACATGAATGCAACGTTTGCCACTTATGCTTATAAGTTCGACGAAAATGGTAAGGTTGTAGAGAGCGATCGTACCGAATGGTCTTACGGACGTTTCGGACGATTCCAGGGATATAGCGGATCATTCTCGTATACCTTGAACAACGATACGTTTAAGAAACTGTTTGGTAAGAGAGATGATAAAGATAAGGACAAAGACAAGAAAGATACGGATACGGAAGAAGATGATGAAGATTTGGAAGAAGAAACTGATAAACAATTGAATTCTGGTACCCGTAAGACAGAAAATGCAACACTCGATCCGGATGGTTATCTTGCATTTAAGCTTCCATGGAGTTTGAGCTTGAGTTATAGTTACAGTATCCGTGAAGATAGAAGCAAGCAGATTAATATCAAAACCATGCGTTACCCATATTCTCTGACTCATTCGCTGAATATTTCAGGTAATATAAAGATGGGTAGCCGATGGAATGTAACATATTCTAGTGGTTATGATTTTACTTCGAAGGAAATGTCTATGACTACAGTAAACATAACTCGTGACTTGCACTGTTTCAATATGAGTTGCGGTTTGGTTTTCGGTCCGTATACATCATATAACTTCTCGATTCGAGCTAACTCGGCTATGTTGACCGATGCCTTGAAATGGGATCAGCGTAGTAATACGGGTAGTCAGGTTACCTGGTATTAATATACATTTGTTGAGCGATAATATGAAAAGAGCCGCGGAAAACAATTCCGCGGCTCTTTTCATATCCATAGGTAAGTTTCACCATTTGATTGGTTCTTCGCCATGCTGAATCAGATATTCGTTTGCACGGCTGAAATGTTTGTTTCCGAAAAAGCCGTGGTAGGCAGAAAGCGGCGAAGGGTGTACAGATGTCAGAACCAAATGCTTGTTGCGGTCTATAAAAGCCCCTTTCTTTTGTGCATACGCTCCCCATAAAATAAATACCAGATGTTCCCGGTTTTCGGCTAAAGCTCGGATTGCTGCATCCGTAAATTCCTCCCAACCTTGACGTTGGTGTGAGCCTGCCTGATGAGCACGGACAGTCAGTGTGGCATTGAGTAGCAAGACACCTTGTTCTGCCCAGCGGGTAAGATTTCCAGTTGTTGGTATGGGAGTACCTAAGTCATCATGTATTTCCTTGAAAATATTTTGCAGCGACGGAGGAAAAGGAATACCGTCGTTTACAGAGAAACAGAGGCCATGTGCTTGTCCGGGACCGTGGTATGGGTCCTGACCGATGATAACTACTTTTACTTTGTTGTAAGGGCAGAGATTGAAAGCATTGAATATCAATTTTCCCGGAGGATATACGGTCGTAGTCTGATACTCCCGGCGAACAAATTCCGTCAGGCGGATAAAATAGTCTTTATCAAATTCAGGAGTCAGCACTTGCTTCCATGATTCTTCTATCTGTACATTCATATTGTCTGAAAATTTTATTATATATAAGTGAAAATGCGTTGCTTTGTTGCTGCTAAATCAGACAAATGTAGTAAAAAAGATATAAATACAGTATTGTGTGGAAGAACTTTTTCAGGAAGCCTGATTCCCTTTACAGGTATCTGTGGAGGGGATGAAGATTTTTAATCAATGAAATATGTTATTATGCAAAAAACATCACCTTCTTTTACCTGATTCTTCTCGATATTTTTTGAAAATCTGTACAAATTCTTTTCAGGATTTCAAGAGTGAATTTTTATTCTTCTATGAGGGTTGGCAGGAGGTGTAACTAAAAAAACGGCAAATATTTCTTATGTAGTAATATTTTACCTCATAAAGAAATATTTGCCGGTAGAAAATCATTCAGTGTATTTGTATTTCGCATCAAATAAGTTGCATACCCAGTTCAGCACATTCCCGACGCATCTCTTCGGGCCATATGCTAGCTTGTATTTCACCGATATGCGCTTTTCGTAAATACAGCATACAGAGGCGCGACTGTCCGATACCTCCTCCAATACTAAGCGGAAGAGAACCTTCCAACAAACGTTTGTGGAAGTAAAGTTTAGTTCTTTCTTCCTTTCCTGCCAGTTCCAGCTGTTTTAGTAAAGCTGCTTTGTCAACACGAATACCCATTGATGAAAGCTCGATTGCTCTTCCAAGTACACTGTTCCAGATGAGCAGGTCACCATTCAGTCCCGGAAGTCCTGTTTTCGGGTCAATAGTTGTATAGTCATCATAGTCCGGGGCACGTTTGTCGTGTGGATTTCCGTCACTCAGTTTGCCACCGATACCGATGATAAATACGGCTCCGTATCGTTCGGTAATCAAATCCTCACGTTCTTTAGGGGTTTTGTCCGGATACATATCAAGCAAATCCTGCGAATGGATGAAATGGACATCGTGAGGCAAGAATGAACTGATTTGCGGATATACTTCACAAATCATATATTCAGTACGGCGCATGGCCGAATAAATACGGGTAACGATACTCTTTAGGAAATCTACGGTTCGCTGTTCAGGAGTGATGACACGCTCCCAGTCCCATTGGTCTACATAAAGTGAATGCAGGTTTCCCAGTTCTTCATCGGCACGGATTGCATTCATATCGGTATAAATGCCATATCCTGGTTCTATATTATAGTCGGCAAGAGTTACCCGTTTCCATTTGGCCAGTGAGTGTACCACTTCGGCACGTTGTTCTCCCAAATCTTTTATAGGGAAGGTTACAGGGCGCTCTACTCCATTCAAATCATCATTCATTCCCATACCGGTCAGGACAAAAAGCGGTGCCGTAACACGGCGTAAACGCAGTTCAGAAGACAGGTTTTGCTGGAAAAATTCTTTTATTTGTTTTATACCCAACTCGGTTTGCTTCATGTCAAGCAAAGGTTGATAGTTGGTAGGTTTTATTAGGTAACTCATGTCTTTTTAATTTTCTTTATTTAAATATGTAGGCAAAGATAATTATATTTTGTAAAAATGCAATGTATTTGTTTGAAATATTATCATTGTGTGATGATTTTCTTTGTTTTTATTGATAAAATGGTAATCTGTTGTGTATAAAAGTTTTATTCCTCTCTTATTTTTTTTCTCGAATATTAGGACGAAATACAGAATAATTGTATTTTTGCCATGGTTTTAGAAAATATGCACCCATAGTTCAATGGATAGAATAATGGATTCCGGTTCCATCGATTGGGGTTCGACTCCCCATGGGTGTACAATTTGAGTGGTTAATATGTTGATTTTTAATGTATTAGCCACTTTCTTTTTGGTTAGGTCCCCCAATAGGTCCCCCAATACTTAAATTCCTTATGAAAGTCTCTTTATTATTAGTATAGTTATTATCATTATTAACCATATTCATATTTGAGTAATAATTTCTGCATTTTAATGTCAAACACATAATTTTCTATTCTTGTACAAAAATAATATTTCCTATAAGATAAAAAAATCACCTTGTAACATCCATTAACAGTTCTCTTCTAATAATCGAATTCTACAATATTTTTCCTTCTCAGATCCTTTCAAATCCTTATATATGGAATAAACGAATAATAATAAAATAAAAATCAAAGTATAAATCAAAATGAAAATATATCCCGGTTCATCTAAATTTCAGAGGATGGTTTAGGTTGAATTGGAAGGATAGGCAGCAGAAAGTATATGTAATAGCTATAGCCTTTACAATGAAATCTGGTTGTTCTATCGGAAAGCCAAGCTGGAGACGGAGAGTTTCTGGCAAGGCTTTTCTTTTTTCTCCTTTTCACAACCCTTAAAACTCTTATATATAAGAAGATAAATCAAATTACTAATTATAATATAAGTTTAAGAATATGGAAAGAGGAAAATGCAGTTAATAGATTTTTTAAGGATTGGGCTGACTATCATTCGAGCCCTTATCGAAGTATTGGAAGATATACGAAGAAGGAAAAGCACAAAATCCTTCTGAGACTGATTAACCGGAGAACAGATTTATGGCCTCCAAGTAAATAACAAAAAAGATGTACTAATAATGAAAAAGAAGACATCAACAATATTAACGGAACCTGTTTTGTCAGGGGAAGTGAAAGCAGAAAAAGAACTTAGCATCAGAAATAATGAAGATATTACAGATGCTGAAATTATTGAAGATGATGATAAGTTTTGGGCAGAAGAAAATCACCCCAATTTTATCGAATCTAATACCTCAGGAATTTCACTTGAGGAACTGACTACTAAGAATATAATACCGACATTCAGCGACAATACGCTGACTATTTCGCACCAGAATTTTATCGGTGCAGTAACGAAAGTCGCTGAACAGGTTTTTGGAGGATTGACTCCAGTAGAATGCAGGGTATCACATCCTATTATCGGAAGAATACCCTCAGCACAACACAAAAAAGCGAGTGAATTGAAAGAAGATGAAAAGACTGTGTTCTACCAGCGTTTGGCATGGGTAGCACATGTAAGGAATATCACTCGTACAATAAATAACCAAGTAGTCCATCTTTGTATAGGTGGAGTGAGAAGTTATAGTGAAGACAAACTTTACAGAACCCAGACTGCCATGAAATTTAAAATCTTTGTAGGCTGGAAAGTGAGAGTATGTTCAAATCTATGTTTAACATGCGATGGATTTTCAGGAACCATAGAATGTATGACCGAAGCTGATATTATGCAGAAGGCTTTGGAACTATTTAGAGGTTTTAATCCACACAAGGAAGAAACATTGAAGCTTTTGGAGAATCTGAGGAATACAGAAATCTCCGAAGAACTGTTCTGTAAGATCATAGGTAGACTCAGATTATATCAGTTTCTACCAGTGAACGAACAAAGAGCATTACCATCGTTGGAAATAGGCGATCAGGCTGTCAATGCGATGGTGAAAGGTTATGTATCAAACCCGAATTTTGGAAAGAAAGAGGGAGAGATTATGACATGTTGGAATCTGCTACAACTGGCTAATGAAGCAGTAAAGGGATCATATATTGATACCTGGCTCGACAGAAACCGGAATTGTACTGATTTTGCATTAGGAATTCAGAAAGCATTAGAAGGTAATGATACCAAAGGCTACAGCTGGTTCCTACATTGAAATATAAAGGCGTTTTTGTCCTTTATAAGATACCGGAGGAGGTATAGAATATCAAAGTTTATTAGAAAACAGAATTATAAACCGAGATAATCTATGCTTCCTCTTTTTGTTTCATCAATTAAAAAATTAAAAGAAATGATAAACGTAAATACAGAACTTTTTAAGAGAATATCACCTGTGAAAAAGATTGAGATAGTAAAGAATCTGGAACAGGATGAATTAAGTGGAGTATTGAAAGAAACCATACTCAGAATCGTCAAGGAAACAGGACGAAGAAGAAAAGGTACAAGGGATTATGAATTTTACATTAATCCCGACAGGAGAAAAGGAAATAACTGGAATTCTGAAGTAGAAGGAATATGGCTCTACAAAGGAAAGCTAAGTGTTATGGTATATGTCCAATTTGATGATACAGATACCAGTTTAATAGTTCCTTTCAATGATTTTTTCAAGAAAGAAGATTTTAGAGGAACAATAAAAAGGGATGACCGTTATGGAAATCCACAAACCCACTACTATGTGTATAATGAAAAAGATAAAGCTGAAGTATTAAGAAGCTTTTGTCTTGAATACATCAATACCAAGTATAAATCAAAACTTAGTAATAACAAATAAAAACAATAAAGACTATGTGTAAATTCAACAAACCTCAAATACCAGCTGGTGCAACGGCTGACGAAAGAAGAGCAATTTATTTTGATGCTCTTTATTCACTTGATATGAATGACAAGGTAGAGAAGAGAGAAAACCTTAGCTACCTGAGTTGGGCTAATGCCTGGGCTGAATTCAAAAGAGCCTATCCAAGTGCAACCTATAGAATCGTGAAGGATCCAATCACCAATCTCCCATATTTTGCGGATGAGAGAACAGGTATAATGGTGTATACGGAAGTTACGGTAGATGATATAACTCATGAAATGTGGCTTCCAGTAATGAACACATCCAATAAGGCAATGAAACTTGAACCATATACCTACAAGGTTTATGATAAGTTCAAGAAGGAGTATGTAGAAAGAACTGTTGAAGCAGCTTCTATGTTCGATATCAATAAGACTATTATGAGATGCTTAGTGAAAAACTTGGCAATGTTTGGTCTTGGATTGTACATATATGCAGGAGAAGATATACCGGAAAAGATGGTTGATGATAATATCACTCAGCAGGAATCAATACCGGAAGAACCTAAGAGAACAAGAAAGAGTAGAACAATCCGACAGCCGGTACAGGATAAATATGCCGGTATAAGGATAGCTTTACAACAGTGTAAAACCCAGGATTCATTGATGGAACTATATAAACAACATCAGAATGAAGTGACTGGTAATACAGAAATCAAAGCATTATTTACAGAAAGGAAATTACAACTTAATCAGGCAGTTTAATTTATGGCAACAAAAAGAATAGAACTTAAAAATAGCGGTGTGGTTTTCAATGAAGAACTACACGAGTATTGGCTTGGAAATAAACAGCTGAGTGGAATTACTGGAATTTTACAGAGACAGTTATTCCCCGATGAATTTGAGGGAATACCGGAAGAAATGATTAAATCAGCAGCTGAATACGGTACAGATGTTCATGCCTCGATAGAGGATTTTGATAAGAACTGGATTAATGACGGAACTCAGGAAGTTGCGGATTATATTGAAATCTGTAAGAATCATGGGCTGGTTCATGAATGCTCGGAATATACAGTTACAGACGGTAAAAACTGGGCAAGTAATATTGATAAGGTTTACAGAATTGACGATACTACATTTGATATATGTGATATTAAGACCTATGGAACAATGACAACTGAGAAACTTGAGAAAGCAAGATTTCAGCTCAGTATTTATGCTTACTTGTTTGAACTTCAGAATAAGAAAGCGAAAGTAGGAAGACTCTTCATAATGCACCTTAGAAATAAGCCAAAGAAGGATGGTACATTTGACCATATTAGAAATTTAATTCCAATAAGTCGAATACCATCTGAAATTTGTAAGGAACTTCTGGATTGTGATTTACGAGGGGAGCAATTTGAAAACCCTTACAATATTCCGGAAGAAATCAGGAACCAGGAATCAGAAATAAGAGAACTGATTCAGACAAAGAATGAAGTTGAGGAAAGGCTTAGTACCCTCAAATCAAAGATTCTTTTAGAAATGGAAATGATGGATGTTAAGTCGTGGTTTACAGATACGATGAGACTTACCAGAAAACTACCGGGAATCAGAACTTCTTTCGACCTACAGGCATTCAAGAAAGATCATCCGGATATTGATTTTGATGCCTACATGAAGACCTCAAAAGTGGCTGGGTCATTAGTAATAGCCATTTAATAACTCGGGACATAGACCGGGGAGATAATCATAGAACAATAGAAATAATATGATGTCTCTCCGGTCTTTTTCTTTTATGTATAACCAATTTTTAAGATAAGGAGAAGAAACAATGAAAGAACTTAGACTACAATTCATATCAATAGATGACTGGAATCGTCCTGTATTCAAAGACGATAAAGAAAGATACTTTGGAGATACTGAAAACCTGTTCAAATATGGTACAAGCAAAGAAGAGGTTTACAATTTCTACAAGGACAAAGATTTACATGAACATATATGCTATTTCGGTAGATGCTTTGACTGTGATCCTTTAGGAGGTAGAATTAAGCAAGAAGTGAAAATAATTCTGGAATGAGAATATGTATCTGGAATGTGAATGTTCCTAGATTTCCATAGAGGAATGGGAAGAGAAAATGAAAGGAAGCCGACCGATAAATTATGATTGGCTGGTTAGGAGAATAAAGAAACATTTGCCTGAACTATACGAAGGATTGTGTCTTGAATATTACAATCCATATCAGGACAAATGCAGGTCAAACAAGAGGTATTATATACTGGTTCAGTATTTCATAAGAAAATAAAGTATATGAGAAAAGAATATTACTGTCCGATATGTGGTAGAAAACTTATAAAGTCAGAAATCAAAGGTTACAGCTTTCAATGCCTTTACTGTGATGAAGATTTTACAAATTCAGAAGTAATAATAAAAACAACTAAAACAGAAAATAACAATGAGAAAGAAAAACAATAATAAACAGCAAAGTATGGAATTCCTTTTTGGTAAGGAAAATTCCAGAAAGCCAATGTATCAGACTGTGTTTGAGACACATCATGAAACAGTCAGAGAATGTGAATATTGTGGTAAACCGATGACAGGATCCGAAGTAAATGATTTTGGAAGCTTGTGTGAAGAATGTTACATGAAGGAATATTACGAATGATGGATAAAAGATATGAACTCGAAGGAAGCCGTGAATATAAAGCGGCTATGGCTTTAGAAGATGCACTGAATAATACGTGCTTTGATTATAAAATGTTTGCTCAGTCGGTTAAGTTATACCATCCGACTTTACAACAAAACCTGTTCAGACTTATAAGAGAAATAATAAATGTACAGGCTGATGAGAACAGATACTACGATGCAAGAAACAGGGCCTCACATGAGATGGCTAAGAAACTGAAGGTCGTAGTGGAAAATGAATGTTTACCTTATATATAATAATGTGTATGGAAAATAATAATTACAACTTGGAATTGGCTAAATATATATGGTCAATCCTAAAAATACAAATTACTGTATTCATGTCCTGGGGTGTTGAGCCTAAAAGCATGAAGGTAATAGAAAATGGACTTGAATTTAAATGTAATGGATTCAAGCATGCCGGAACGGTGCAGATAGTTCTTGATGCAGGAAAGGATCTGTTTGAAGTACACCTAATTTCTGGAAATGGAAAAAAGGTAAAAACTATAGAAGATGTTTTTCTTGATAATCTCGTTTCTGTGATAGATGAGAATATTGAAAAAACGGAAGATTACAAGGAAAGAATATGTAGAGAATACGGCATTACTGAAAATAGTATATCTGTATAATATTGGGGATAACCGAAAACGGAGAATATGTGAAAAGTAAAAATATTACGAAATCATGTATTCTCCTTTTTTATTGTGAAGTTCCAGATGCAAGACGAACATCTAGCTTATGGAACCAATGTTAAATTTATGGTTAAGGAACAGAAATATGTGGCTTATCTCAGGGTAAGTACAAAGAAACAGGGATATTCAGGTCTAGGACTTGAAGCTCAGAAGGAAATTATCTTGAAACACCTTCAGGGTAAAATACCCATTGCTGAATTTGTAGAAGTTGAATCTGGTCGAAAGGCTGAAAGACCAAAATTGAAGGAAGCTTTAATGGAATGCAGGAAAACTGGAGCAAACCTAATTGTTGCTAAACTTGACAGGCTTGCCAGGAATGTTTCTTTTTTATCGAATCTTTTGGAAAGTGATGTTGAAATTATCTTTTGTGATTTTCCAATGGCTAATAAGATGGTATTGCATATTTTATCAGCAATCAGTCAGTATGAAGCGGAGTTAACGGCATCCAGAACTAAACAAGCACTGGAAGCAAAGAAACAAAGAGGATTCAAGCTTGGTAATCCTGAGCATTTGATGGATAAACATGAGCAGGCAATTCAGAACAGTATAAGAACAATAAAAGAAAAAGCAGAAAACAACCCGAATAACAAAAGGGCCATTGCTATGCTTAGGACATTAACAGGAAGAGATGCAACTTATCAGGAAATGGCAGACTTCCTAAATGAACAGGGATTTACCACTTCCAAAGGATGTAGTTTTTCCAAGTCAACAGTTTATAAATTAATCAAACGTTACAAATTATGAATTACTATTACAGATACTATTTCTCTGTTATCGTTTGTGGCAAGAGAATCAAATTTCATATATGTGGAAATAATATATATTCGGCATATACAAAGGTCAGAAAATTATATCCGGGAGCTGAAAAGATAGATTTCCTGTATACTGAAAAGATGGAATAAAAGACTGTTCGTTGGCTTAGTCTTCTTCATGGTGGAGTTTCGAAGCTGACACATTCATAATTATTTGTATATGAAAACACCTAAATATGTATTGATACTGGATTATTGCTGCGGAGCTTTAAACATAATAGAACTGACAGAAAAGGAAATAAACGAATCCTACAATTATGAGGATTTTGAATCATTTCTTGAAACACTGGAGGAAAAGTATGGTTTTAGATTAAAGGATTGCAACTGGATGACTACCGAGTCTTTAAGCATTTACAGATACAAGGATGGAAAGGAAGTTGCAAATGTTTGATCCGATAAATAATAGAATATAGAACGATGATATACGATTATAACAGAACAAGCAAAACCAGAATGAGTATTACACTGGAGAATGATGTTAAGGTTGAAGGTGAATTTTTGGAACTCAGGATTTCGGTTGATACTATACCTAAAGATAAGGAATGGTATCAGATAAGACATAGTGATGAGGACTGGATTGAACCTGTATCATTAAAAAGAGGAGGTATAATGATTAATTTCATGGGAACCTTTATCTGCAATCCGATAGAATCAATGAATGAACCTGGAATTGAACTGGATATTATTGATTATAAGTTTTTTGATTAATATAGAAAGAGGCTGCCGATTAATGGTGGTCTCTTTCTTTTTCTTCTTTCGGGGTCAGGAAGATATGGGATATACATAACACCTGAAAGGTGGAATAAAAAATCTCCAAAAACTTCAAAAACCTTTATAAAAGATAGAATTCCCTAAATAAAATATTCCATTATCCTTCGGTTATGTAATATCTCTAACTCTTCCCCCCTCTGTCTCAGTTTATATCATGATTTTTAATGGAATCTTAACTGGGATAATGTTTTATATAATTGATTATCAGTTATATTTCTTAATGATATAATCTGGAATATAATGTTACTACCAATAAACAGGGACATAAATATCCTATTATTTCCGTCCATTAAACAGCTAAAATCCTTATATTTGAAAGAAATAATACTCTTTATCAGAGCGTAATATTGAACAAAAAACGTATATTTGTAACGTCTGACTGGAGAAATGGTTGGACTATAATAGAAAGCGTTTTTTGCTTTTATCCTGAAAACGAAATCGCCAATTTTACAGTGAAGGGATGAAAGACAATATTACGCTCATTTTCTGTTTGTATATGTTCCCGGTATAGCCAATGTTGTATCGGTTCATATATCGTACAGGCGTGAGAGTATTGTTTCTTTCTTATTCATCTTCACGAGGTGTTTGGCGATACCTGTTTTCGATGAATAGCAGGACAAGCCTCACGCTTTCTTTGTCTAATCTAATACTGACTTCTGGGGCTTATAAGTATAATTTACATATATGTTTATTTGTTAATAATATTTACAAACCTTTTAGTAAGACTCCATGTATGTTATAGTAATACAGAATCGTATGAGTTTTCTTTGATAGGGAAAATAAATATGTTTCTTGGAGTAGAAAATACTATATTCTTTTTGAAAAACGTTACTATCGACCGGCTTATTCATATGCAAGCCAATCATACACAATGTTTAATGCTTGAACGATTTATTTACGCATCTAGTTATCTCAGGTCCGTATTCAATTGACAAGCTTTTCAAAGTACTCATTTTATTTACTGATAAAATCATTTTGAATTGGTGAATTATTAATAGACCATTGTTGATCTATATAATATTTTTTTAATTAACAAACTGAATAATTATGAAAAAAAATTTTTATTTATTGCCTTTAATACTAGCATTGCTAATATCCGGTACTATTGAAGCGAAGAAAAAAAAATATCCTAATGGTGATTATTATGAAGGGAAATGGAAAAAAGGAACTCCTCATGGATTTGGAACAATGATTTATGTAAACGGGAATACATATAGTGGAAATTGGGTCTATGGAATAAAAGAAGGTCTGGGAACTATGACTTATGATAACGATAGGTTATTATTGGAATATACAGGTGAGTGGCACTCTAATGAACCTAACGGAAAAGGAATAATGACATATAAAAACGGGGATAGATATGAAGGCTCTTGGAGTTTTGGTGAGTATGAAGGTCATGGTATTTTGACATTCAAAGATGATGAAAAATACGTGAAATATGAAGGTGACTGGAAACAAGGTAAACAAACCGGTAGAGGTAAAATCGTATTTAAAAACGGGAATATATATGAGGGATCCTGGAGAATGGGAGAAATTTTTGGTGATGGAGTACTTACTTACGCAAATGGAGATGTCTTTACAGGAAATTGGAGTGAAAATGGGCGTGATGGTAATTTAATAATGAAAAGTGGTGGCTGGTGCAAAGGTGAATGGAAAAATGAAGCTTTTTATAATGGTAAATGTTCTGTGAATACGGAAGATTCCGCTTTCGAAGGAGAAATTAGAAAAGGAAGATTTTATAATGGTAAAGGAGTAATTAAAAAAGGAACAAATTACTATAATGGTGTTTGGGAAAATGGAGTATTTATTGGAAATTGTAAAATAACAAATATTAATGATACTATATTAAGTTTTATTGGGAATGTTTTGAAAGATGGTTCTATGAATGGAACAATAGAATATGAAGATGACAAAAAATTTAGTGGAGGACTTTCTTCTAAATATATTCCAAATGGAGTTGGGAAATTATCTCATAAAATTGATGACTTCTGTAGTTTTGAAATTGATGGATATTGGAAAAATGGGGAGTTATTGAAATTAAACAAAGGGTATGTAACTATTGAACCTATAGAAATGAATAAACCATATGACAATGTTATTTTGAGTAATAAACAGATAATACCACTAAAAATAGTACATGATAAATTATTTTATGCTAACATTTCTGTTTTAAATCAATATAATAGAATTACAGAACATATAAAAGCAATAACAGATAGTATAGTTGATAATATAAAAGAAAATTATATTACACGTAATTTAAAAATGTTTCGTACTGAGGATTATAAGTTGTGTAGATTTGATAGACAAACCCAAGGTACAGTATTCTTGTATCATTTTGATGATGCAGAATATCAGGTTGATCCATTTACAAAAAAATATCATGGAAAATTTCACTTATGGAATGGGAAGTATTATTTCACTCATCCAAATGATATTTATTCTGTACAAGGTCAATATAAGCAAGGGATAAAAGAAGGAAAATGGATATATGAAAAGCGAAACATAAAAGGTGAATTAACTGGTCGTTTAGTCATTAATTATAATGATGATATTAAATCAGGATTATCTACCCTAGAGAGAATTGAAAAAAATGGTTCAAAAGCTATAATAAGAGCGTACTATGATAAAGATCATTGGAATAATAAAGGGACCTCTTACTATAGTTATATTTACAATGTTAAAACTGATGGAATTCCATTTATTTATGTTGAAAAGACTATCACTGCTCAAGAGCAAAAAATAACATTTGATGAAAATGGAGAATTTCATGGGAATATATTTATCAAATTAGATGATATTGAATTGAAAGGAGAGTTTAATCACGGTGAGTTAATACAAATTGAAAAAAGAAATGTCAAGAAAAATGTAGTATTAACACCTGTAAATGGCAAAGAGGAATTTACTGATATGTTGAATTTAGTTTTACCTGGTACATATAATCCATTTTCAGGTAAGCTTAATTCTCAATTTGATGATGATCCATTTATAGGTTTAACATTAATAGATCTTACTGCTGAAGGTAGCCCCCTCCAGGCATCTTCAATAGATAAAATAGAAAAAACAAAATATTGATATGACCTTTTTTATCTATATGAAATGACTATAGATTTAAATATGAGATTCTGGGCGAAATTTGCTGATTATATATTGAAAATATAAATAGTAAGTCATGTAATAATATTATATCAAATAGTTTTGTATTATATGAAAGCGTTTTTATTTATTATTTTATCTGTATTTTTATTCTCTTTCTGTGCGAGGAATTATCAAAAAGAAATTGAAGATAAAATTGAATTTCTTGAAAAGGAAGGTAAAAGTGTAATAAAATATTCTTTAGATAATCATTTCATTATATATAAATATGGGACCTCGTTTTGGCTTGATAATTTAGATGAACCTGCTAAATCAATATTATCCGCTGATAAAAATATGAAATTATTTTATTATAGCATGGAATGGAATAATTCAGGTGAACCTAGTATTACTATTCAATCATATTCTACAGTGGAACTTGACAAGAACTATTGGTTAAATAATAAAAAAGAAAATGATAGTGATTATGTATATCCATTTAATTCATCAAATTTAGATTTAGTAAAAAGTGATAGTGCAATTATTCTTACTTATAAGTATAATTCTTTAGATAGAGGTGGAACGCCTGCAACCTATACCAACAAATATTTGTATAGTCTTTCAAAACCTAATGTATTATTTAGTCTTTCTGATGATGTAACTTATTACAGTTCTAATGATTGTGTTTATAATACTGTAATTTCATCACCTGTAGCCTTAGCAGAGAAATTGTTGCCTTCATCTTATGATACTTACTATCCATATATCCAGAATCCTTATACATCTGGTATTTTTGAATGGAAATTTAGAATAGATGGATTAGGTAATATTGAAGATAAATCATATGAAATTTTGTATAAAAACGAAACGTATGATAAAGAAATTACTTTTCATATAAATGACTTTTCATCTAAAGAAATGGTCTTTAATGTTTTACAGACAATTAATGATACTATTCAAAATGCAGAAAAAGAAAAGTTTATTACTGATATAAAAGAGAAAACTATTGATATAAGTGATATAAGTGAATGCTATCATAATGAATTAAAGGCCGAGAGGGATTTTGTTGGAAAAGAACTTTTTTTACAATGTGAAATTGATAAGATAGAAGAAGCTGATGGGTTGTTTGATTTGTACGGATATAAATATAAAATAAAATCATATTCTACAGAACTTTTTGGTGAGTGGATATCTGGTTATGATATTGTTGGATATACAAATGATGATGACTTTCTTGAATTGAAGTGCCCTAATACTATAATAATGAAATGTGTGTTAGTGTCTGGATCAGTTAGGCGTTTCCAGTTTAAAGATTGCGAACTTTTTTTATTTGATAGGGAATAATGACTAGAATAAATACTTGTTAGCACCAGGGACTTCGTTCTCTGGTGTTTTTTTATCCCCCTTTCATATTCTTCTTTCAAATGACAAAAACGCTATTCTCAGGCTTTAAAATCCTAACTATTGAACTAAAAACAAAATCTTATGTTCGAGGAATTTATATACAGGATGCTTGAGAATGAAAGAGTAGTAATTCCATGCTGTCAGGAAAATAATATAGCTGTGCCTGATGTTATAGAAAAAAAGGCAGCGGAAGTAAAAGAAGAAATTAAAATCCCCCAAAAGTACAGGGAGGATATTGATACTCTCCGGGAAATGTATGGAGAGAATTTTAAAACCGGACTCAACATTAATCTAACCTTAAAAGAAGCTCTGAAAATTATACCGAGAGAAAGGTTGAGGGTTGATGCTTATTCCGGTCTTATATCATTCCTAAAAGCTAAACTGGGAATTACACTAAACATTACATCACAAAAAACGAAAGGAGAAAAACGATGAAACTATTTATTACATCAAAGGTTTATGACACGGAAACACAGACTATAGCTGAATTTGAAAAAGTTATACAAGAAGATTTGGATGATTATGTTGGCAAAGATAAGGTAATATTCAGGATCTACATAGCTGGGGAAACCGCATCTTTATATTTTTATCGTAGAGTTGATTATGCTTCTCTCCATGTGGATCCAAAAGATATGATTATTGATGCTGATGCTTATATGATAACAGGAGAAGGATATAATGGGTTTAGAATGGCAGTCCAATTCCCTAAAGTTCCACTACGATGTACTTATTCTATGGAGCAGTCTGAGTTTATTAAAGCTTATATAGAGAGTGCTGGTGCTTTGGTGGCAGACGAAATAAAAAAGGCATGTCTGGAGATTGATGGAGAAAAGATAGTGCTTAGAGTGAGAACGAAGTGATAAATTAATAGTAGTATGGGAGATAGTTATACCTTATAACTGTCTCCTTTTTTGTAACCATAAATCTGAAATGAAAATGCAGAAGACAGAATATAAAAAAACAGAATTGCTTGGTATTATAAAAGCGGAAATGAAGGAACTTGAAGATAAGTGTGAAGATATAGACATGGGATATTTTAATGAGTCTGATATCGATTCATACTATAATTATCTTCTTTCCAAGTATAAGGATGAAATAGCTGTGATTGATGATACAGGGGAAGGAGGAGATTATGAGGGAGCTTTTTAATATTGAACCACATAGTAATGGTCCGGGATTCTTGATGAGACTTAAAACTGGGGAGATTGATGTACCAAACGAGAGAGGCGGTTATATAATCAGTTCCGGTTGTGGTAGTGGCAAGACAGAAAGTATAAAAAGTCTGATAAGGAATAAATACAATGAGGGAATTCTTTATTGTGTCGATACCAAGGAAGAGCTGGATAAGATGTATAACTGGATAATAGATAACCTTGTTGATGTTATGCCTGGACTAAAGAAAGAGGATGTAATGATAATTTCCAGTGATGATGAACATTATATTTCTTTATCGGAATATAAGGACAATCCGGAAATAATAATGCAAAAAAAAATCATCCTAATTACCCATGTTAGATTTTGGACAGACCTTATAAACTTCTTTCTTATCTATAAACCGATTTCTGATGTTGATCCCTTTGATGGTGATTTCAGGAAACTTATGACTAGGGATGATATTAGGGGATATATAGTATTTGATGAAACCCCTACATTCATAAAGCCATTCGTTACCTTCAGTTCTGTAATGATGGGTATTTTTACTGATATTGATAATGAAGGTAAGCCTACAAGTAAGAAAGCGGAAGAGATAGAGAAATTTTATGACCTGTTTGTTAAAGGTACAAGTTCAGAGATATTCAATACAAAGTACAGGATAGACAGGATAAAGAAACAGGTCGCATTAAATCTTATTCCTGATTACTATGATTCATGGAGTATATCAGGGAAAAAAGAATTGAGTATATCCTTCTACCCTGTTGACCTATGCCCTGATAATACATCTATCAATACCCACATTCTAATCTTTGAAGGTGTAGGTGATATACTTTTCAAGGACATAAGAAACTATAAACTGCTTGATACCTCCGAGAAATATAATACAGTAGTTGATTTTCAGAAACTGGAATTCGGGATAACAAGGAAAAATCACAATGACTGTTTATTTGAAGAAGTGATGTCAAAGGTAGCAGGACTTATAACAGAACCGACACTTATCATATCATGGAAAGAAATCAATGATGAAAAAAGTGATTCTGGAAATTCTGGCTATAGGGAAAGGATAAAAAATGCACTACTGCGAAGAAATGTGGATTGTAGTCTTTTCCATGTAACCTATTATGGTGCTAATGATAATAAGAGTACCAACTGTTTCCGGGATTATAAGCAGATTGTTCTTCTTGGTGACTGGAACTTGCCTAATACTGAATCCTCCAAAATCAGAAGAGCCTATGGAATGACTACAGATACACAGGACTATAAGGACTGGTTTTTCATTCAGCTAATCTCAAGGATAGGAATAAGGAAGCATATCAGGGGGGAATCATATAAGGTAATATATTCTGATGACTTCGATTCCTGGTTTATTCAGAGGATGACAAGATATTTCAATGATAATCTGATAATAAGGAAATACAGCCTGACAAATAATGACTGGGAAAAGAAGATAGAGGAAATGAAAATCAGAAAGAATGTGAAGGAGGAAATAATCAAGCTTATTGGTTCAGATAATAACTTTCAGAATGCTATAACTCTGGGACAAGAATATAGTATAAATGTTGGATTTGATTATCTGGAAAACATAGGGATAAAGAGAGACAGAAGGGAAAGAGGGAAATACAGTACTTTGATTGAAACACTGAAGAAGATAGGAATAGAACTTAATATCCTCTAATTTTCCCAGAGGATGCCAAGATGAATAATATAATAACTACCCCCGATTTTTTGCATAGATGTTAAGTATATATAGAGAAGTAAAAAAAAGGGGGTAATGATTAATATAAAGGGAAGAGAATAATATTAAAGAAAAGAATAAGAAAGACATGCTTCGCAGTCCTGAAAGTGTATAAAAAAAGAGGAAGATTTTATATTATTTACTTTTCTATATCCTTACACTTCCAGAGGACGAAGTTCCTCTCTCTTATATAAAACTAAAACTTAAACTTAAAGACTATGAACAATATAAAGAAATCAGTAAGTATATATTATAATGCTAAAGATGCAAATTCTCAAGAAACAATAACTATAGATGATGTAATAGAACTTATAAGGAAAGATTCTTGTATTATTTCAGAACAGACAGAAAAAGTAAGAAATGCAGCAGATAAGAAAGAATATAAAGAACTTAAAAAGCAGCTTCCAATGTTTGCAGGTTCAGGAATATTCAGTTATAGGAATGATAATCCTGATAATATGGTAGAATATTCAAATTTACTTGTTATTGACTTTGACCATTTTCATGATTATCAGAAAGTCATTGATTTCAGAAATAGACTTATACAATATGCTGACTACCTTCATCTATATGCTATCTGGATTTCCCCTAGTAATTATGGAATAAAAGCTGTTATGATACATGATAATAAGAACCCAGACTATCATTATAATCTTTTCTGTCAGGTTAAAAAGAATCTATACCCAAGGACAGAGGAATTTGATATGAACTGTTCCAATCTTACCAGAACATGTTTTATCTGCCATGATCCTGATATATGGGTTAATCCAAGAAAAGATGAGATTGAACCTTATCATTTTGTCTATGATCCTACTATACCTATGCCAGAGGAAAAGGTATATTCCAGTTCTAATGATAATGGAAAGGTATGTTCTTCAGAGTTCATACATACACCTGAAGAAAGAAAAGTAAATTCTATGTGGCAGGGATTATGGACAGACAAACAACTTATAAATTATGCTGATAAAGGGTGGAGAAAACAATACCCGGATTCATATAAAGATGGAAACAGACACCTATCAATATTATCAAGGGCCAAGTGGTTATGTCTTTATGGTGTACTTTTCGAGAATGCTAAGGACTACTTACTAAATACATTCGGTAAGCATGGAATTTCTGAAGCTGAAATAGAAGGAATGTTGAGAAATAACTATCATTCTAATAGAGGAGAATTTGGATGTAAGAGGATGGAAATACATGGCAGGAAGGAAGAAGGAAAAGCATACAGGGCAAAAACTCTGAAAGGTGAAGTATAATGTAGTAATATTAAGCAGGAGACCGATAAAAAGGTTTCCTGGTTTTATTTTTTATTCTTTTATATTTGGTTAATTTTGCAATAGTTGTGTTGTTTTTACAAAAACAGAAAAACATGAAAAGGAGTCTATTATTTCTATTATTATTGCCAGTCTTGCTATATTCGCAAGAGGTTGAATATTTTTATAATATTCCTATTGGTAAAAGCATGGATGAAGCTAAAAAAGAATTATTAAGAGATAACTTCAGTATTAATTCTTATTCAATTGATAGTCTTGATGCTGTTGGGATTATCGGTTATTTTGGAAAATGTAAACTTAAATTGGAATCAGATTTCTTTAGGATAATATCAAAAGAGAATTATGATAATGTAAAAAATATTCTTGGAAGACAATATGATAATATAAGTGAAGAGAATAATCAAACCATGTTTTGCCTATCAAAGTTCAGGTATTTATTGGTGGAGAACATGAATGACTCCACAAAAATAAGTTTACTTGATATGACCAAACAATTTACTATTAGGTTTAAGGGTATTGCATTAGGTGGAACATTAAAAGAAATATTACCAGGTTTACTTAAGGAGTATAAGTTCTTGACACAAATGAATGGAACAACAACTGTATTAACTGGAAAATTTGCAGGGTATAACAATTGCTACATATACGTCATGGGGGTAAACGAAAATGATATTGTATCAAATATATCAGTAAGTTTTCCTTCTTCAGAATTCTGGAATCTGGTGTATGGACAATACCGTGACTTAAAAAAATCACTTATAGAAAAATATGGTGAGCCGGTGGAATGTATTGAAAATATCGAAGAAACAGAAAATATGATTTCCAGTTTGGCTGATGGTAAAACTATATGTAAAGCAACTTTTCAACCTAATGGAACAGCTTTAAACGATATAATGATTTTTATATCAGGATTTAAAGCTACTAATAATGCTTCAGTTATGATAAGTTATAGTGATAGGTTGATGCAATATATACAAAATGAGAATAGCAAAGATGATTTGTGATTGTTTATAAGTAGTTAAAGAAATGAAGTGGGAAGAATTAAAGAAATTGGTAATAGTTGAATATGACAGAAGAAATCTTGCATCAAATGTAAGATACCGCTCCTTGGATAGAATAGAAGCATTCATTAAAATAAGTCCGAGAGCAATGGGTTCTATAGAATTATTGCTTCAAGTCGATAAGAAAGTAATTAAAGAATCATACCGAGATTTTAGAGGAGTGGAAAGACTAAGTGGTGCTGACAGTAGCTGTATTAATGAGATTTATAATCAGTTGAGAGGTAAATATGGTGAATAAAATATTAAAGAGTATATTAAAATGGTTTACTATTTACTGTGCCTGTATTTTGTTTATACAGTTATGTAATCCATTGATAGTAGATGCAGCCAAATATTTTCAGGTATTTAATGCTGAACTTATTTTTAATCAAATTATTTGGTTGATTATATGTTTACTGGTTGGAATATACTGTTTCGTAAATAGAATTATAAGCTTTAATGTTGCCTTACTTGTTTTAGCTGTTTACTGTACTTTCAGACTCTATGAAGGAGTGCATACTGAATGGACTTTTATGAAACTTAGAAGTATATATTATCTGGATATACTGGTATTGGTATTGTTCTTATCTAGTTTTATTTATAGTATAAAAGATTTGTTTTGTAAACAGGTTAAAGAACAAAAAGAAAATATCAACAAAAAAGAACCTCAATCAATATATTCAGAAAATTCAAATCCTACAAAAGCAGATGATAAATTTGGCTTTTATGATGAAGCTGTACTATTTTTAGAAAAGCTTGAGGAACAGAAAAAAAATTATCAGGATAATGCTTTAATTGTCGGTCTTGAAGGAGAATGGGGAAGTGGAAAAAGCTTTTTCATTAATATGATAGGATGTGCTATTTCAGGCTGTAATAAAACTTCACAGCTCAAACTGGTAAAATTTTCGTCATGGAATTACAGAAACTCAAACCAGCTTACTATAGAACTTTTATCTACAATATCTGAAGCCATAGGTGTAAAAGAAGTAACAAAGGCAATAGACAAGTACATCAAGGTTTTTGAGGGGACTTCTTTTCAATGGTTAGCAGGATTGACAAGAATCTTTTGTGGAGGAGATAAAACTACGCAAGAGTATTTTAATGATGTAAATGAAAAACTCAAAAACCGTAACCAGACATTAATTGTTGCTGTAGATGATATTGACCGACTTGTAAAAGAGGAGGTTCTCGAAGTTTTAAAACTGGTAAGAAATACGGCAAATTTCCGGAATATTGTATATGTTGTGGCTTATGATAGGGCTTATGTAGAAGAAACATTAAAAGAATATGGTATCAATAATTCAGAAAAGTATCTTGAGAAAATATTTAATGTTCCTTTCTTGCTCCCTGAAAAGAGTATTGAGCGTAAAAAAGCATTATATAAGGAGATATTACAGAAAAATATATTCTTTAATAAGACAGATAAAACAGACAGTGGTATAGCGGCTTTTGTAGATGATTTTGGAGAATATCTTAGTATTAGAAATGTAAAGAAGCTTGCCAAACAGTTATTGATTAATACGCCTTTCATCAGAAAAGACGGTCTTACTTTTGAACTTGATATTTATGATACTCTTATACTTTATTATCTGAGTATAAAGTATCACAAAGTATATACTCATTTGTCAGATATTAAAAACGTAATTAAAGAAAGTAATAATTCTAAATATCTTGTAGTTTATAATTGTTATAATACTATTCTTCTTAATAAATTTGAGAATCCAGTCGACTTGAAAAACAGTAAAGGTATTACGGAAGATATGTATAAAAAAAGAGTCTCAGCATATGTAGAAAAACCGGATTTGGAATTTGTATATAAGCTATTAACAGGACTTTTTGGTTTCCAAAGGTATCGGACTGCATATAGTATAAGTCATATTGACGCATATCCTATATATTTTAACCGTGTGTTTCCTGATAATTGCATAAAAGTAAGTGATTTTATCTCTCAATCAAAGAGTGATAACTTCTCTAAGGTTTTATCAGGATGGAAGGATAGTTGTAATATGGCGATCTTGTGTAATATCATTGAATACCTTGATTTTAGTAAGTACTCTAGCACAGAAATTAAAAGAGTTATCAATATAATAATTTCAGAGATAGCTACAGAACAAATATACATTGAAAATCCTAATTCATACAGTTCTGCTGATAGAAGATTTAGAATTATCCCTGGCATTTATTGTAAGAGTAATATTCGTTTTAGTTTTTATAAAAAGGTTTTAATAGATATCTTAAATAACACAACTGTTGATAAAACCTTTATGCAAAGGTTTTCTATTTTGCTTGACAGTAGAGTTTATAAATTATGTAATTCAAATAAGTACATAGAACTATATCGTACCTATATAAATAATTATCTATATACTATTCATGATTATCGTGATTTTAATCCTGAAGTTTGGAGTAGTATGGTTTATTTATATCAAAATATTAATGATTCATATTATGTGGAAGAAGTACAGAATATATTTAAAAGTCATTTATTGCAGTATATTATAAGTTTTTATAATGTTTATAGTGATAAATTTTATTCACAAATAAAAGAAGGCGAACCAATTAAAGATTCTGTATTTTATAATACATATGTACGATTCGTTCAGCTTGTTTTTTTACCACCATCTTATTCTATCAATTCAGATAATATATTTACAGGAGAATGGATGAAGAAACTGATTGAATATTTAGAAAATAACAATAATAAAATTGCAGGTTTATTTTCACAGCACCTTGAAAGACATTATTCATTATATAATGCTATGATGTAAATATTATTTTGTATATGTACCAAATATGAGGAAACATCAGTTAAAACTTTTATCTTTGCAGGAAACGAAAAAACAGAACTTATGATAACCGGAGAAATTAAAACTCAGAGATAATATATGGGATACTTTCTGGATAGGAGGTATCACTAATTTCTTAACAATCCTTGAACTGATGACATATCTGTTCTTTATTAAAGTGAAACAGGCAACGCAAATAAAACTATATCAATCCTTTAGCTTGTCATTTTTTAGGGTAACATCACTTTGAAAATTTCTGATTTTCAGATATATCCGAAAATAAAATTATATACAATCTGGCATGGTAGGGTGTGATACAATTGAATTACACTCTCTTAAAACCTGCAAAATATCAGTCGCTAAATTCAAATGTTCATTCTATCTAATATGGTAATGGTAGTGACATTGGATCATGTATCTCTTCATCATATTTATTTATAACCCTAATCTTCTTCCACTGAATAGCTCCCTTCCGAGTAGGGGCATTATCTGCATGTATTTCAAATCTTATTGATGGTAATTCTCCAAAGGCTATATTTTTTTTAATGCTTAAGCCTATAGTTCTAGAACGTCCACACATTCCTGGTAATATTGGGTCGTAACGAGCTGGACCATATCGTTTCCTAGACCCGTCAATCCCAACAACATCTTGTACAGTATTATCTTCAAAAATTTCACTGTACTCACTCTCACTATTATTTTTTTCTTTATCCTTCATTATGCATGATGGAAGATACACAAAATAGTTGACATATTTAGCTAATATCTGACCGTTGTTTACTGGTCTGAATTTTAGACTATAGTCAGTTCTTGTACTTACATTCTCTAATTGTCCCGACTTTAACAAAAAAGAATAATCCTTTGTAATAACTTTTACAGTTGTCTTTACTATTTCAAAGTCCAAGTCTATTATTGGAGTTTTACTTCTGTTCATTACATCCCTAATCTCATAGTCCTCCATTACATCAACGACAGCATTTCTCCGTTTATGATACATATGAGATAATTTGTTTTGGTGAGCTGTATTACTTTGAGGAATAGAAACAATATAAAAACCACTTTCTTTGTCGTATGGAATATAGGAAATTTCTATACCATCAATAACTGGCTGAATATTTGATGATAAAAGTTGTGACAATTGGTCTTTTGTCATCTCTGATGTTGGTATTGGCGAAACATCTTCTGGAACAGAATGCCCTCTTGATATTTCTTTTTCTTTTAAACCATAAACTATTGTTCCTCCGTTTGAATTTGCCATTGCACTGACATCCTTTGCTAATTCTTTTTTCCATTCGTTATTCGACTTTTTTGCAAATGAGCACTTATATTCTAGTTCCGTAGATTCCTCCACAGAATTCTCTATAAGAAATTTTATATCCTCTATATTTTTAATCTTCATAAATCCAATAATATCTTAATCTTTCATATCAATCTTTTTGTTTTTAACTAGTATTCTGAAATATGGACATTTACCATTTATCCGTAAATCTTTGCCATCATCCCCTTTTCGGAATCTCACAATCTCGAACTGTTCAGGATTGTATTTGTGTAGAAATGTTATAGGCACCCCCATTAAACCATGATAATCCTTAGGTATATCTTGCGTTCTGTTAATATTTATACCATCGCAATTATCAAAATGTGGATATTTATCCTCATTACCTTTATATTCTTTTGTCAGTATAATATCTTTATGACGTTGCGACAGCTCTAAATTCGTCAACCACAAGCAACCATTTGTTGCAATAATTGTTTGACCATTGCTATTAACACTTACTTCTGTTCCATAACGCTTATAATGGTCAGGAACAATAAAACCCGAAATTCCTCTGCCAAGATTAACACCTAACCAAACTTTATTTCTTTGGATTAATTCAAATATCTCTTTGTATGTAATAGCATTAACATTCCCAATTACTAAAAATTTCTTATTGTATTTAATTATTTGAGATACAAATTCTCTGAATAATGAAAATGGTGGATTAGTGACAACAACATCAGATTGTTTTAGTAATTCAATACATTCAGCACTTCTAAAGTCACCGCTACCTTTAAAATTTTTAAACTCAATATTTTGATTGTTCTTACCAAAATACTCACAATAGAATCCTGTTTTAAAATCCTTTTCTTGGAATATACTATTGTCAGATTCTATGTAACAGGATGCAATTAGTTTCTTTAATCCAAGACTATGGAAATTTGTTGCGAAATATTTAAAAAAATTGCTGGCTCTAGGGTCATCGCAATTGCAATATACAATTTTACCTTCAAATTGACCTTGATAATACTGAAGTTCCCGTTCTATATCACAAAGCTGCGTATAGAACTCATCACTTTTAGACTTCTTAGCCTTTTGTAATAAACCATTTGTTGCATTCCTCGCCATAACAAACACCTGTATAATGTTTATTTTTTTGTTAATTGCTTGAATAAATCACTGCCCAATATTTGCAAGGAAGTTTTTGATATTTCAAGCATTATGTCAAACATCTTATTTTTATCCCAACTACCTCCGTCTCCTTGAGTATAAATAGATGTGGCTTGGAGCATTATTGTTTTATCCTTATGCTTGACAAACATATTTTTACAAAGATTGGTATTGATTGGCATTCCATAATTAGCAGCAGTTAATCTGTCTAATCTATTAAGCATCCCTGAATTATATTCAAGAGTAACTACTCGTCCATCAGGTCTTGTTACTCTTATAGTCTCAGTTAAAAAATTAGAACCTTCAAGAAACAAAACATATGGGAAATGAGATTCCGCTAACATGAAATTGGCAATTTCAGAGATATTTTTGTGAGAACGTTCTATCGCATTTCCAGCAGCCATTAAATCTTGGTCTTTATTCTTACCGACTAGTTCACCTTTTTTAATATTTTCTATATCCTTTCCCTGATGTTTGGCTTCTGACACTAATACAACTCTCCAATTTTCGTTATCGTCCTTTACCTCTATTATTCCACCATCAGGAATGATGCTAGCATTCTCCACAAATAGGGTTTGTCCAAGATTTGGGTCAACCTTTTGTAAAGCCTCATTGATTTCTTTCTTTTCTATGCTTTGTCTATATCGAAATGTCAACTGAGGATAATCTTCTGTTAGCTTTGCAATGACATGATGAGAAATCTCACCAACTGTCAAATCATGCAATTTAGCTTCTTCTCCAAAGATACCTTCAACACCATGACTTTCTTTATGCTGAAGAGTTAATCTTGTTGATTGATTTTTCTTTGCCATATTATTATTGTTAAATTATTATTCTATATTATTTTTCTGTAAGTTTCTTCTTTGATTTACCATCTCAATAAATTTCTCTATATCTATATCTTCGCAAACTTCGTATGGTTTAAAAGAGGTTGCAGACATTTTCTTTCGGTGCATTTCAAAATATCTTTTCAATGAGTTATCAGAATCCACCATAATTGAATGGCGATTTTCTTCAATACATACCCTTCCTGTAGTCCCTGAACCAGCAAAAAAATCCAAAACGAGAGAACCTTCATAAGATAGAGCCTTAACCAATCGTCTAATTATTTCTGTTGGCTTCTGAGTTGGATGTCCCACTCGTTCCGTAGAATTTCCACTTAATCGTCCTATCTCCCAAACATTAGTTGGATTTTTACCCTTGACAATATTTTCAGGTCTAAGTCTTTTATCTTTTAGAGCAGCTTTTTGGGCTTTCTCATCATATGGGACTCGAACTGAATCTAAGTCAAAATAGTATTTTTTAGTCTTAGATAGCCAAATCGCTTCCTCATGCCTGTTAGCAAAATATCTATGTGCGCTCATCCCATTTTTATAATACCATATTATAAGATTTATTAACCTCAAATTGGTATTATGTCTAATATAGTATAGAATCTCTAATAGGTCGCCTTGTTTCAAATCTTGAAATTGGAAACCACCAAAAATTACACAATTGCCGCTATCTGACATTATACGGTATATTTCATCAATCCACTGTTTTGCCCAATCAAGATAGTTTGGGAAGGAATCCCAATAATCTAATTCTAAATTATATGGAGGGTCTAGTAGAACCAACTGAACCGAAGAATCAGGTACTGTCTTTAAAAACTTAACAGCGTCCTGAATGTACACTGCATGAAAGGTTTTATCGAAATTGTGGACATGAATAGCAGAACTATGTTCTATACCATCTCTAGCTTGTTGAATTAATGTCCTTAATCCACTATTAAAATGAGATTTATTTGGCATATATGGTTTTTTATAACCTATTCTCTTGATTTGTTGGCATTATCAGTTCTCGTATGTTTACGTCTAAAAGCTTTGATATTTGCAAATCTAGTTGTATAGAATTACTGCACCATTTGCTTACTGTACAATTAGATTTACCCAATTGTTCAGCCAACCATTTCCCTGTTCTTTGCTGTCCTACAAGTACAACTTTTATTCTGTTTAGATTTGCCATATTAACTAAAATATTTTAGATTTCATGCAAATATATATAAGTATTGTGAAATGGTAAAATTAAATTCTGAAGACCTTTCTATTAGAATTATTTTAATCCTTCTAAAAGTTGACTTAATCTTGTAAATAGTTCTTCATAGTGCTTAATTTGTTTCTTTAAAAACTCTATTTCATGGTCTTTGTCTTTATTTTCTTCAATGTATTTACTTTTATTTTTGGATGCATAGTATACTTTCAAAAAACAATCAATCTCTGTTTTGGATTTACATAATTTTATAGCTTGAAATGTTTGCCAAAAATGATTCAACGTAGAAAGTAAATCTTGTTGTTTTTCTATGCAAAATGAAAAATCTCCTTTTACAATGTGGTAACTAGAAAATCTTAATTCCCAACCATCTATGAAAAGGCCTTCATGTATATCTCCATTTTCATAAATTGAATAGAAAGATTTTGCTCCATAATCATAATATCCCCTATAATTTTGCCAAGATTCTTCTATACCAATTAATCTATACTTAAGATTATCCTGAGTTAGAATAGTAATTGATTCAGAATATCTAACAATATCATTGTTATCTATGACAATATACCAAGATTTATCAAAGCGATGATTTTTATCTTTAATGACTGATTTCTTTTCTTCAATAAATTGTTTTATACTACTGATATCTTCCATTGTATTATTTCTATGATATTTTACGCAAAGTTAAAATTTTATATTAATAAAAACATTTCATCTTTCATCTATCTTTATTTCAAACTCTCTCTTACCACCACAAGACGGGTGACGGAGATATTCAAGGCTGATATTGAGATTCATGGCTTCAATGGTATTGAATGACTTCCTACCAATACATCCTATATGTTGAATATCGAATATATCTGCAAGATTAAGAAAGTATTTGATACCTCTTTCTATCTCCTTTTTTCTTGGAGTTCTATTGCTCATAATGTTTCCCTCATTATGTGGATGAAAAGGACAGATATTCCATAACAACGGTACGGAACCATGAGCATTATACCAGTCTTTGAGTTTAGGCCATACCGTGGAAGCTGAAAATTCTCTTTCAGGTTCCCCTTTAGAGTAAATCTTATATCCCATATCTTTCCCCATAATTCTCGGTATTATATCCTCTGTAAATTTATCTTCAGAAGTAAATGTTATTCCTGAGAGTCTGCAACCGTGATAACTAGGGGCTTCACCAATCAACATTACTTTACTGTTATTATTCCTGATTCTTTGAAGGTAGTTATACAGATTTTCCCTGCATATTTCACTCTGAGGTATCTCCGGAGAATATACGTTGGTAAGTTCTGGTGTAGATATCTCTCTTGAAAGTTTATCAATAAAATGTCTTATTCTATCCATTATCTTTGGGGTTATATATTTCACACATTTCTTCTGCATATTGCTTTATTTCTTTCCTTAGTGACTGGGGACTTATTACTTCAAGTTCAGAACCACAAGATAGTAATTCCTGTACAAAGTCATAGCAGGGTTTCAGATATAATTCAAATGTCATGTAGTCGTCATCCTGCTGTATCAGCTTTTGTGAATGATGGAGGGGAAGAGTCTTAATATACATTCCCTGTTCACATCCCACTTTGATTACAACACGTTCCTTTTCTACCGGATATTGGATAATTCCATAATAGTCATAGAACAAGGTTTCAGCACTTTGTTCTTTAATAAACTTAAATCTAATATCTGAAACAGTTACTGACTTTATTCTGTCAAAGCAGTAAGTTCGGAATTCCCCAATATCACGTCTCTTTCCAATCAGATACCAACGGCGTTTGAAGAGCTTTATATAATATGGTTCTACGATTTTTTCTTTCGGTTCATCCCAAAACGCCTGATAAACCATTTTAATACACAGCCCTTTCTCCATCGCTTCCGTTATTGGTTCAATGAACTCTTCACTTCCTGATGTGGTTTCAAGCATTATACGATCCTTGAGTCTGCTTCTCCTGCTTATTACATTTGAAGCTGAAACAGACTGGAGTAACCATCTATACATGGCATTATGGGGTATTAAGTCCTTATCTTCTATGTAGTATTCTTTGGTACCAGGATTATATGATATTTCTGTTCCGAACAATTCTTCAGCTTTTTTTCTATAGTTTCCGAATGTATTCCTATGAATCTCTACATCTTCATTTATGTATTT
>ULSY01029283.1_pt1 | contig 42772 bp, 37 predicted proteins | sample 1957201 | NCBI WGS metagenome assembly ULSY01 (sample SAMEA4835723, study PRJEB28245) | human gut metagenome | biome: gut microbiome; material: fecal sample | place: Denmark | collected 2008
TAAAAGCACTCGGTGCTCAGATTGAAGGTATCGAAACAGGTTTGAGCAATCTTGCCAACGGAGCAGTGAAAGAAAATACCGAAGCGATCAAAAATGCTCAGGATGCTATCGAAACGTTGATTACAGCAGATAAAGACTTGCAGACTCAGCTCGACGCTTTGAAACTTTATGCAGAAGGTGTAAAAGATATAGCTGACGCTAACAAGGAAGATATCGCGGCAGCGCAGAAAGCTATCGAAGCTGCACAGGATGAGATTAAGAAACTTTGGGATGAAATCAACGGTGAAGGCGGTCTGAAAGCTTTGATCGGTGAGAATAAATCTGCCATTGAAGCGCTGAAGAACTCTACAGCTCAGGATATCGCTGACCTCGAAGATAAGATCAACGATGAGTTGGATGCTATCAAATCGGATATCTCAGGTATTCAAGGTGACATCAGAACCATCAACAGCCAGATTATTACTATCAACGCTGACTTGGTGAGCCTGCACACTTTGATGACTTGCCGTCTGACAAGCATCACGTTTGCTCCCGACTATATCGTAGACGGTGTGGAAGCGATCAAGTTCAACTCATTGAAATATGCTCCGATGGGAAGCGGTGAAAATGCTGCTATTCCTACGAATTATAGTATTTCTACAGCTGCTTTGGCAACTGCAAGCTACCACTTCAACCCGGCTAGCTTCAAGTTGGGCAATGCTGACTATAGCTACTTGGATCGTAGCGCTACAGTGATCAACACTCGCGCGGCTGCCAGCCAGTGGGTTCAGATCAGCGGTACTCCGGTTGCTAACGCTGCAACGGGAACAGTGGACTTCAAACTGCTTCGTCTTAACGTCCATTCTACTCAGCCGGCAGAAGATAAAGTAAACATGGTTGCTTTGCAGGCTACTCTGAAGGGTGATGCTGTAGACAAAGACGAGACTAACGTAGTGGTTACTTCTCCGTATGTATCTATCTATGATGACGTACTGGCTGCACCGGACGTTCGCATCTCTGACAAAGCTACTTTAGTTTCAGGTGCTGACGGTGCTCATTATGCAACTACTTTCACTGCTTGTAAGTCAGAAGCTGTTCGCTATACAACTCCTTACGATCAAGTATTCAACCTGAAAGACCTGGTGGCTACTTGCTTCGGTAACGGTAATCACAAAGAATTCCCGATCGAAGACTATAAGTTGTCATATAAGTTCTCTGTAGCTTCTTCTGATTACAACATCACTGAAGGTGAAACTTCAACCAACCAGCAGAAATGGGTGGTATGTAACGACGCTGCGGCAGGTTTGTACCAGGCAGAAGGCTTCAATAAAGAAGCGATCGGTCGTACTCCTATCCTGAAAGTGGAATTGGTAGACGAAGCAGGCAATGTAGTACGTCGCGGATTCGTGAAGATCGAATTTGGTGTGACGAAGCAAGATGACCTCGTAGTAGGTGACAAGGCTTATGACTTGGTAGCTAAATGTACTGAAACAGCTGCTGAATACACTATCACAGAGCAATTCATCCGTGAAAATGTTTACCGCGTTATTACTAACGGTAAGGAAACAAGCATGAGCCACGAAGAATTTTGGAACTTGTATGATGCTTCCGGTGCTGTTGCTGTAGTGAAGAAGAACAACCTGTCACACACTATGACTCTGCCGAGAATCGTTGACGGTGATACTTCAGTAGGTACTGCTACGAAGAAGATCGTATGGTCATTTAATCATGGTGAACTGGGTAAGATCGGTGCCGGTGGTTCTCAATTTGTTGCAACTGTAACAGTGAAGAACAAACTGACTTCTTCTGAATATCCTGCAAGCATCACATTCAAGTTCACTGTAAACGTGAAGTTGCCTGAACTTACTTTGGATGCTACTGAAAATGATATTTACTGGACGAAAGATGGTGATGAGTACAAGTACTTCAATATAAATGTGAGTGTACCTAACTCAGTTGCTTCTCTTGCAAGAGATTGTCAGTTCAGAAGAGCGTTGACAGAAGCTTACTCTGCTTACAAAGTGAATGGACTTCCGGGTTGCGAATCTGCTCGTTACAAAGTAATCAAGACTTACTCTAACGGTACTCTGACTGCTCCTGTAATGTCTGGCGTTCAGATCGACGGTAACGATATTATCCTGGATAAGAGCAATGCTGCTGTGAAGGCTGCGTTGAACAGCGCAAACGGTCTGCAAGCTGTAGTTGCGCACATCTACACGATGAGCAATGGCGACGAAGTGACTGTGAACGAATTTATGGTTGACTTTATCCGTCCTGTTAACTTGAACATGCCGAGCGGTATTGCAGTAATAGACGCTAAGACTGGCGGTGATGTTGCTGACTTCCAATGGAATGGTCTGTTGACTGACTGGAGAAACGAAGCAATTGTGAAGGATAGCTGGTCATGGGTTGAAAACGTTCATTCTTACTGGAAGAGAGTTTGTACTCCTGAATACGAATTAGTTGGAGGTCACTATGAACTCGTTACAGAAGCTCAACTGGATGTAGAATATGGCACAGTTAAATTTGTTGCTACTACTGAAGTTAAGATGTTTAAGGGTACAGCTACTTACAAATATACTCGAAGAAATGGTGGCTCTCAAGAAAAAACATTTAGTACTGAAGAAATGTTGAGTACAGCGGAAGTGGATGCATCTCTTCAAGCACAGGCGCTTGCAGGAACACCACATGGATATACGCTTGATCGTCAAGTAGGTAATACTCGTTATGAAGAAAGTGTTAAGACTGAAAGCACTCCTATCGAATACACTTATGTGAAGAACATCAACTATGTACCGGCAACTTACAAGTGGGTTGAAGGTAACTGGACAATGGTTCCTCACAGACACACTGAAAAGCCTGCATTCGAAGGAACATCTTACGGACAGATCTCAGGATGTTGGGAATGGACGAAGAAAGAGTGGGGCAGACCGGATTGGAATCCTGGACAATACTGGTTCTTCTATGGTCCGTTCGGCGATGTAACACTGGATTTGAACAAAGTAACTACAAGCTTGGAATACAACGGTAACAAGTTGCCTGATGGCGCTACTTTGGTTCAGACTGGTAACACTGTGAAGTATGTGAATGTTAGCTCACCGGTTGGATATACTTATCAGATATTCATTCCTGCTACAGTAAATTACGGCTGGGGAACTACTTCTTCTACATTGACTATTACAGTTAATCCGAATAACTAAGAATCGCAAATGTCAATGAATTCTTAGACATTCAACAACAAAAGGGTGCTCTAATCAGAAAAGGGCACCCTTTTCACCATAACAAGTACATTCTGCATACTCTGTGATAAGACATAAAATATATAAAATTATGAGAATAAGAAATTTATTAATAGCCATACTTACTGTCGGCAGCACAGTAGCATTCGCTCAGGAACAGCGACAAATCAAGGAAGAAGGCAAGACTGTGTTCAAACCTCATTGGTTTATGCAAGTACAGGCAGGAGCTGCTCACACAGTAGGCGAAGCCGATTTTACAGATCTGATCTCTCCGGCAGCAGCTGTCAATGTAGGGTATAAGTTTGCACCTGCATTTGGAGCCCGTTTAGGCGTAAGCGGTTGGCAGGCAAAGGCAGGATGGGTCACTCCTTCTCAAATCTATCAGTACAAATATCTGCAAGGCAATCTGGACCTTATGGCAGACCTCAGTACTTTATTTTGTGGTTTTAATCCGAAACGTGTATTCAATGGATATATTTTTGGCGGCGTAGGATTGAATCATGCTTTCGACAACGACGAAGCAAACGCACTGGACACAAGATCTCATGAATTAGAGTATTTATGGCAGGACAAACAAAATCTTATAGCCGGACGTATGGGATTGGGATGTGATCTGCGCCTCAATGACCGGCTGGCTATTAATATTGAAGGAAACGCAAATGCACTGTCCGACAAATTCAACTCGAAAAAGGCAGGCAACTGTGACTGGCAATTTAACGTATTAGTGGGCCTGAACATCAAATTAGGAAAAAGCTATAAGAAAACAGCTCCGGTATATTATGAACCGGAACCAATAGTAGAACAACCTAAACCACAACCTGTCGTGAAACAGCCCGAACCGGAACCTGTGGCAGTGGTAGTGGAACCTATGAAACAGAATATATTCTTTGCTCTGAACTCCGCACTTCTCCAGAAAGACCAGCAATCGAAGATCGATGCAATGGTGGCATACATGGAAAAGTATCCGGCAAGCAAAGTTGCCATAACCGGATATGCCGACAAAGAAACCGGTAATCCGAGAATCAATATGACTTTGTCAGAAAAACGTGCGAAGATTGTTGCCGATGCCTTGAAAGACAAAGGAATAGCGCCGGACAGAATCGTTACGGATTTCAAAGGAGATACAGTACAGCCTTTCCGGGTGCCTGAAGAAAACCGGGTAAGTGTCTGTATTGCAGAATAATATTTTCCCACTTCTCATGCGGGTATATACCCCATTCCTCTATTCTATTAATAAAAGTATGAGGGACCTGCATGGGAGGTAAAAGAGGAAGCCCGTGCTTGTGAAAGCCCGGACTTCTGCAATGAACCCTTTCTTCACTTGTTAGTGAAGATAACCCCACAGGGAACAGATGGAAAGCAATGCTTGTGAAAGTCTTCTTTCCCGATATCTGTTCCTTACAGAGGATGCCCCTCACATTTTTCCCACGGGCATCCTCTTTTTTATATATAGACTGATTTTATTATAAAGTCTGATTGTTTTGTTTATAGAGAACAAAATACGAGTGATTTGGTTCGTTATCAACCGGCATTCCGATTAAAATCGTATATTTGCGTCTGTAATCAGATTGGGTCCATGAACGAAAATGTCCTCACTAAACTAAAGATACTTGCAGAATCGGCCAAGTACGATGTATCCTGTGCATCCAGCGGTACAGTGCGCTCCAACAAACCGGGCATGCTGGGCAATACCGTAGGTGGCTGGGGAATCTGCCACAGCTTTGCCGAAGACGGACGGTGCATCTCCTTGCTTAAAGTTATGCTGACCAATTATTGTATTTACGACTGTGCCTACTGTATCAACCGGCGCAGTAATGATCTGCCTCGCGCCACGTTATCCGTCTCCGAACTAGTAGAGCTGACGATTGAATTCTACCGGCGCAATTATATCGAAGGCTTGTTTCTTAGTTCCGGTGTGGTCCGTAGTCCGGATTATACGATGGAGCGGCTTGTGCGTGTGGCGAAAGATTTGCGTCAGGTGCATCGCTTTAACGGATATATTCATCTGAAAAGCATTCCCGGAGCGAGCCGGGAACTGGTGAATGAAGCCGGGCTGTATGCCGACCGCCTTAGTGTCAACGTAGAAATCCCGAAAGAAGAGAACCTCAAACTGCTGGCTCCCGAAAAAGATCATAAGAGCGTTTTCGCTCCGATGAAGTATATCCAACAAGGTGTGCTGGAAAGTAAGGAAGAACGGCAGAAGTTCCGTCATGCTCCCCGTTTTGCGCCTGCGGGACAGAGCACGCAGATGATTGTAGGGGCTACCTCCGAGTCGGATAAAGATATCCTTTACCTTTCGTCGGCACTCTATGGGCGACCGACGATGAAGCGTGTTTATTATTCCGGATACGTCTCCGTGAATACGTACGATACACGTCTGCCTGCACTGAAACAACCGCCTTTGGTACGTGAGAACCGTCTTTATCAGGCGGACTGGCTGCTACGTTTCTATCAGTTTAAAGTGGATGAAATCGTAGATGACGCATATCCTGATCTAGATCTGGAGATAGACCCGAAGCTCTCATGGGCTTTGCGTCATCCGGAACAGTTTCCTGTCGATATCAATAAGGCGGATTATGAGATGTTGCTTCGTGTGCCGGGCATCGGGGTGAAGTCGGCTAAGTTGATTGTGGCATCCCGTCGTTTTTCCCGTCTGGGTTTTTATGAATTGAAGAAGATAGGCGTAGTGATGAAAAAAGCGCAGTACTTCATTACATGCAGAGAATTGCCTTTGCAGATGCAGACGGTGAATGAGCTTTCTCCGCAGCGGGTACGCAGTCTGCTGCTTCCGAAGCCTAAGAAGAAGGTGGACGACCGCCAGTTGGTACTGGATTTTGGGGAATAAATGGAGTTTCAGATGTTGTAAACCGCAAGATAATGAACGTCTATATCTACGATAAAACTTTTGATGGTCTGCTGACTGCTGTCTTTGACGCTTATTTTCGTAAGACCTTTCCCGATTTCCTGTTGTCGGAAGGGGATGCTTTGCCTTTGTTTTATGATGAATTGCATACGGTGGTCACCGATGAAGAGAAAGCCGCCCGCGTGTGGCGTGGTTTGCAGAAGAAAGTCTCTTCTTCCGCGCTTGGCTGCCTCACCCAGTGCTGGTTGTCGGAATTGCCGGATATAGGGATGGTTATCTTTCGATATATTCGTAAGGCGATCGACGCTCCCCGTTCTATCGAGACTAACTTCGGCGATCCGGATGTGCTTCTGCTTGCCCAGATATGGAAGAAGGTGGATGGTGAACGGATGCATCTGATGCAGTTCGTGCGTTTTCAGAAAGCGGCGGACGGTACTTTCTTTGCTGCCTTCGAACCGCAGTATAATGCTTTGCCGCTTACTGTCCAACATTTCAAAGATCGTTTTGCCGATCAGAAGTGGATTATCTATGATATGAAGCGGCGTTATGGCTTTTACTATGATTTGCAGGAAGTGACTACGATCTCTTTTGATGACGACAGCCGGGAAGCTCATCTGATTACGGGTATGCTGGACGAGAGCTTGATGGATGAAAATGAGAAGATCTTTCAGAAGCTCTGGAAAACGTATTTCAAGGCTATCTGCATTAAAGAACGCATGAATCCGAGGAAGCATAGAAAGGATATGCCTGTCCGCTACTGGAAGTATCTGACGGAGAAGCAGAAGTAAACTTATTCTATCCGCTGCACCGTCACATCCGGAAATTTCTGCATCAACGAAAGTAAATGTCCCTCATCATTGTTCCGTTTCGATTTGATGACCATTGTGACTTGATAAGCTTCCATTTCACCCGAATGCTGTGTTTCCATTTCGTAAGAGACAATCATATAATCTTTTGAATTAAATCTGTCCGCTATCTGTTTCAAAGTATCTTTGTTGTTAGTAGAGAAGGAGATCATCGAACTTTTCATGCCTACACTCTTGAAGATGTAACTGAGTAATTCCAGGCCGATCAGAGTCAGTACGGTAGTAGCTATGCCGATGGTGTACATTCCCGCGCCGACTGCCAGACCGATGCCGGCTGTAGCCCATATGCCGGCGGCTGTGGTCAGTCCACGGACGATTTGTTTCTGTAGGATAATGGTTCCTGCACCGATGAATCCGATGCCGCTGACTACTTGTGCCGCTACACGGCTGGGGTCGAGCGTCACACTGTTTTCTTTGATGATCTCTTGAAATCCGTATTGCGAAACGATCATGATCAGGGCACTTCCCAATGATACGAGGAAGTGAGTGCGGTATCCGGCTTCTTTGGCGCGATATTCACGGTCCAGTCCGATGATGGCTCCCAGTATTCCTGCCACCAGTAATCTTAACATAAAATCAACGTTCAACATCATAGGTTCGGTCTCCTTTCTTTTCTTTGTTTGTTTCTTCTGTTTTTTTCTTTAAAAACGGTTAGTTCTATAAATATACAATTCTTTTCTCTTTTTGTGCTATTAATTTAGTAATATTTGAATGTAGCATCTGCATTTTATCGTATATTCGCAGACAAAACCATGCATTGCGCCAAAGATTGAATAAGAAATGAAGAAAAGGATATTTTACATCATTAGTTTTTTGGTAATATTTTGTATAGAGGTATTCATAGCGTTGTATATACGTGATAGTTTCATACGTCCTTATATGGGAGATGCTTTGGTCGTGGTGCTGGTATATAGTTTCGTACGTATATTTATCCCGACAGGGGTTCCCCGTCTGCCGTTTTACGTTTTCCTGTTCGCTTGTTTTGTCGAAGTACTGCAATATTTTCAGTTAGTGGAAACTTTGGGAATCACCAACCGTGCATTAAGAATCATTCTGGGTTCCACGTTCGATTGGAAAGATATTGTCTGCTATGGAGCAGGATGTATCTTTATCTTTCTGTTTGAGCAAATATTCAGACGACGTTAATTGGAATAACTGATTCTCTTGTTTGGCGATTGCTTATTGTACGCTCTCTTTATTTTCGTTTTTTGAAGTCGGATTCAGATCGTGTCCGCAATACTTGCAGAACTGCGCATTGTCTTCATGCCCTGACCGATGGCAGTTCGGACATTCTTTGTCTCTTCTCCGTTTATATTCCTTCATCATGGAGGCGGACACAATGCCGGTAGGTACCGCAATGATGGTATAACCGATCAGCATGACGCAAGCCGAAAGAAACTTTCCCAGTCCGGTGACGGGAGTTATATCTCCGTATCCTACGGTGGTCATCGTGACAATAGCCCAGTAGATACTGTTCGGAATGTTGTTGAACTGAGAATTGGGCAAAGTTCCTTCGATCATATACATTAACGTTCCGATGGAAGTAACCAGAATCACAACAAACAGAAAGAAGACCGCAATCTTTTTACTACTTTCCCGAAGTGCGGTGAGCAGTCGTTCGCCTTCATTCAAGAAATTGAATAGCTTAAAGACACGGAATACCCGTATCAATCGAAATGCACGGATGATAAGCAGATAGCGCGCTCCCGGAAAGATCAAACCGATGTAAAGCGGCAAGGTAGCCAACAGGTCAACAATGCCAAAGAAACTGAATATGTATTTCTTCGGGCGGGGAGAGCAATATATTCGTGTCAGATATTCAAAAGTAAAGAAAGCAGTGAAAAGGTACTCCATTACGACAAATGGGGTAGTCAGATAGGAGGGGAGCCCTTTCAGGCTTTCTATAATGACTAATAATACACTGGCAAGGATACAGCCGATAAGAACCACATCAAACAGTTTTCCCGAAGGAGTGTCTGACTCGAAGATGATGACGTACAGCTTATGTTTCAGCTTTTGGTCATTCAGAAAATGATGGATTCTTTCTTTTAGTTTCATGAGAATAATCAGTTAACAGGCTAATATCCCAATAACCTGCATTTTACCTATTACTTATTACCTGCTACTTATTACCTATTACATTAATCTATTACCCAATGCTTGTTATATGCAACCGTCTTCTTTGGATCATAGTACATTCCCTCTTGTGTAGGTATCTGGAGAACGTATGTTTTTCCGGTCCTGTTTTTTAGGCTTTGTTCGCGTAGCCAAGGATTCGCGTCCCGAAGTTGGGCGTATGTGATTCCCTGCTGTTTGGCAAAATCGCTTAAGTTGGCAATGGGGGTAGTGACCGTTATCTCTTTGTAGGGGATAGGCGGGTACAAGTGTTCCTTTTTCAGCAGGAATCCATATCGCTGAGGATTCTTGAATATTTCTTTGACTGCCAGCAGGCGGAACATATAGCGGGAAGTCTCTTCTACCAGCCATAAGTCCATTGCGTGGCTGGCAAGTTGCTGGTCTAGTTGAGAGGAAATTCGTCCTTGTCCGGCATTATAGGCGGCAGATACAGCCATCCAGTCACCGTATTTGGCATAAGCCTGCTTGAAATATTTGCAGGCGGCTACCGTTGCCTTTTCGATGTGATAACGTTCGTCTACGTTCTCATTTACTTCGAGTCCGAATTCGCGTCCGGTAGCAGGCATGAATTGCCATAATCCGGCTGCACCGGCCGGAGAGCGGGCTATGTTGTTGAGATTACTTTCGATGACCATCAGATATTTGAAATCGTCGGGGATACCGTTCGCTTTCAGAATCGGTTCTATAATCGGGAAGTAACGGTTGGCACGCTTGATAAGCAGCATGGTGGTGGAGTGCATATAGGTGAACGCCATCATCTCCCGATCCATCCGTTCTCGGCGGTCGTAACGGCGGAGGTCGATCGTCTCTCCGTCAAAAGTCACCTGCTCGGGGACGGTAGGTGAGGTGACGCAATAAGGCACTTCCGATTTGGCGGAATGCTGTTCGTCTACATGACTGCTACCGATCAGAATAGGCAGGGTAGCTCCGATGCAGAACACTAATATAAAGGTTAGAATGTAGTTGATCTTGGTAAATTTCTTCATTTTCTGTTTTCTTTTAGTCATTTGATTGGTTCTTATTCCAATATCTGGCAACCACGGCAGTAATAGATGCTACCGCCAAGATAATTCTCCTTGACAATGGTTTCTCCGCAACGGGGACAGGCTTTGCCTGCCGTGTCTTTAGAGAGGCAAGCTGTATACTTGCCATTTTCTCCAAACAGGTCCGATTCAGTGTTTCGTCCACCCTGCCGGTAGATATCGTTCATGGTCTCCTTTACTTGATAGAACAAATTTTCTTTCTCTTTGTCCGTTAATGCTGCTATTTTTTTCTTTGGATGGATGTGGGCATGATACAGAATGTCCTGTAATACACCGTTTCCCAGTCCCGGAACAGTCTGTTCAGTAGCCAGAAAGGCTTTGGCGGATTTCTTCTGCGCACTTTCATCATTAATCAGTCCGAGGAAATATTTTTTGCTGAAAGCGTCCGACATGACCTGCGGCTTGCTTTTCGCTGTCCGGTAATATTCGGAAAGTACGCCGTTGGCGGCGTCCTTGCTGTAACACATGATTCCTCCATACATGCGCACGGAAGCGATAAGGCAGCTTTCGTCTTCAAAGCCGATCAGGAGTTGATGTTTGGCAGGCAGTTTCGTTCCCGGTGCGTAATACCGGAGATTTACTCCGTCCGTAAGTATCAGCATTTTGTCGCCTATTGTCATCTCTACCATGCCTCCTTGTGAACGTGCGTGGTCTATTGACTTTCCGGTCAGCCATTCGGCATACTCGTCGGGGCTTCCGGAAAACCAAGCGAATTTGTGAGGAGTGAACAGGGTGAATACATTTGTGATTCGTTTTCCCTTGACAGTCTTGTTCAGTTGCTCGCATAGATAGAGCGCTTCGGGTGCCTCAATCATGTTCTTTCTTTTTTATGGTTCTATAAATGTTCTCTTGCAAAGATAATGCTTATTAATCAGAATAGCCCTAATTCGGCAGAACAAAATACATCCGTTTACCGGAGTGTCACTTTCTTCTGAGATGTTGAGAGACGTTATCCGGCATGCTAATACTGCGCCTTGCTTTTACACACTTGTGCCAACAGATTGTCACAGTTGTGCCAAAGGCTTGGCACGGCTGTGCCACCGCATTGGCACAACTGTGCCACAGTGTTGGCACAAGCATACCTCCGTAGGGGGCAGAGTTTATCAATATATATAACAACTGCAATGAAATAGTTTATTTTACTTTTTTCAAAGAACCTTTTCTGCTTTTGATACGTTTCTCTAGTATAGTTAAAAAAACGAAGAATCAAGATGAATATAGCAATGACCGGAGCCACCGGATATATAGGCAAACATCTTTCTAACTATCTGACCGAAAAGGGTGGACATCGGATCATTCCTTTGGGAAGAGCGATGTTTCGGGAAGGTATGTCCGGACTTTTGGTTCAGACGCTGACGCATTGCGATGTCATTATAAATCTGGCAGGCGCTCCTATCAATCAGCGCTGGACGCCGGAACATAAACAAGAGCTTTTCAATAGCCGGATAACGGTAACACACCGCATTATCCGTGCCTTGAATGCAGTCAAAACCAAACCGAAACTTATGATTTCGGCCTCTGCTGTAGGATATTACCCCTCTTTGGTGGAATCGGACGAGTATACACAGACTCGTGGCGATGGTTTTCTGTCCGATCTTTGTTATGCGTGGGAGAAGGAAGCGAAGCGTTGTCCGCAACCGACCAGGCTTGTCATTACCCGTTTCGGTGTAGTGCTTTCTCCCGATGGGGGAGCGATGCAACAGATGCTTCGCCCGCTACGCGCAACAAAGGTTGCCGCCGTCATAGGGCCGGGTACGCAACCTTTTCCGTGGATAGATATTCGTGACCTTTGTCGTGCCATGGCCTTCTTTATTGAAAATGAAGAGTTGAGAGGTGTTTTCAATTTGGTTGCTCCTCAAGCAGTTTCACAGTCCACGTTTACACGTGCGATGGGAAAGGCGTATCATGCGTGGACAACTTTGATTGTTCCGCAAACGGTCTTTCGTTTGCTCTACGGTGAAGCCGCCTCTTTTCTGACAGCCGGACAGAGTGTGCGTCCTACACGTTTGCTGGAAGCCGGATTCCATTTTTCCGTTCCTACCATAGAGAAGTTGTTTGAGGAGACAGATCACAGTACGGTAGATCGGCTTGATCTGAAACGCTATATGGGGCTTTGGTACGAGATAGCCCGTTATGATCATCGTTTCGAACGTGGGCTTATGGAAGTGACCGCTACTTATACCCTCCGTTCCGATGGAACAATTCGTGTTGAGAATCGGGGATATAAACGCAATTCCCCTTACGATATTTGTAAAACAGCCACTGGACACGCCAAGATTCCCGACCCTGCACAGCCCGGTAAACTGAAAGTCTCTTTTTTCTTGAATTTCTATTCCGATTATTATGTGATGGAATTGGATCAGGAGAATTACAATTATGCTCTTATAGGCAGCAGTACCGATAAATATCTCTGGATATTGAGTCGGACGCCCCAACTGCCGGAAGATATAAAAAAGAAATTAGTAACTGCCGCCGAACGTCGTGGCTATGATACGAATCGGCTACAATGGATTGAACAACTTTAAAATAAACATTATGGATTACAAAATTACTCATCAGCCCGAACAGAAATTGTTCAAGACGGAAGTCGACGGTCGTACCGCATTTGTAGAATATCGCCTGTTAGGTGATTATCTTGATATTATTCACACGATTGTCCCTAAACCGATAGAAGGACGCGGAATTGCTGCCGCACTGGTGAAAGCTGCTTACGACTTTGCACTCGCCAACGGGATGAAACCGAAAGCTACCTGCTCCTATGCAGTGAGGTGGCTTGAACGCCATCCGGAAATGAATGCGGATAGTTGAATAAATAGGGGCTGACCTAAAAGCACGAAAAGTCATTTTCTCTTTGCTGTAATGGATATTTGTGACAAAGATACGTTTGGAAGAAGAACTTTCGGGTCAGTCCCTTTTTAGCCTATTGTTTCCATCTCTTTAGTTGAGGGAAGAACTCTTTCATCGTTGCCCGCGCCTCTTCTATAGTGTACTTTACTTCCGAATCCTTATTAAACTCCTCAAGGTAGTTCAGGTTGAGCTCAATCATTTCATCCATTGTGCATTCTTTGGTAAAATGCCCGTCTGCATAGCAATACTGGCAATACTCTTCATTCTTGCTGCCGTCTGCTTCTGTTCCGAATGTCGTTTCATCAATCGGCATAGCACAACACTGACAAATTTTATGTTCCATTTTTTATTGATTTTAAGTGAGTAAAAGCATGATAAATAATTCTCTTTTATCTGTTTACAAATATAGTTACTTTCAATAAGTTCTCAGTTATCCGATCTTGCTATTTTGTTTTCACCGGCAAACGTTTCCATATCCATCGGGGAATCATTCGCCAGAAGAATACGAGAATACGATAACGTCCGTCAATGATAGCTACCCGCTGTTTCCGATGAAGTGCGCGTACAATGTCGCGGCCTACCTGGTCGGTTTTCATCAGCATAGGATAATGCTTTCCGTCATTCAGCAAGTCAGTGGCTACAAATCCCGGACGAATATCGGTAAAGTGAATGTTTAACTTTTGCAGGTGGGCGAGTTGTTCAAGAGCATCGATGTATGTATTCTGAAAGCGCTTCGTTGCAGAATAGGCAGGGGCAACTCCCAGACCTTTAGTTCCGGCAATCGAACTGATGACAGCCAGGTGTCCGCCTCCATTGTTCTTAAAATAGGAAAAAGCGGTATCCACCATTCGTGTGAAACCTTCGACATTGGTACGTGCGGTATTCAGCTCGATTTCCATCTTCAAATCCATATTTTGGAAACCGATGCCGGAACTGAGCAGAAATAAATCCATACCGCCCAATTGATGGATAAGCGCATCCAGCTTTCCGGCACTGTCTTCCTGAGTGACGTCCAGTGATTGAATTTTTATCTGTTCCGGTGCGATTTGCCGGAAATCTTCGAGAGCTGACTGGCGTCTGCCCGCTATGCCGATCTGCCATCCTTCGGACAGGAGGCGTTGGGCAACTTCCTTTCCGATACCGGAGGTGGCGCCTATGATAATGGCTCGTTTCATCTTTTTGGGACAAAGATAGTCAAATCTTTCTATTTTGAAAGGGGAACTTTCCATTTTGAAAGCCATCCTTTTCGTTTTGACAGGAAACCTTTTCATTTTGGTAGGGTAGGAGTCTTCTCGTTTTTCAAAGCAGAAATAGTATGTTGCTGATAAATAGCAGCTTAAAAAGAATACGGCTGTTTTGGCATACTATTAGCTATGGGATTCGTGCAGAGTAATTCATGAGTTATGGAAGAGTATATATCAGACAATAGTGTGTATGCGCGTGCTAAAAGCAACAGCATGATCAATCCGAAAATGATAGGACGGGTGCTTGGGACGTTGCTTTTTATTGAGTTGGGAATGTTCCTTTTGTGTGCCGGTATTTCGTTGGGGTACGGAGAGGATGATTATAAGTATTTTCTTTATACGTGTGTGATTAATGCCGTAGCAGGAGGATTATTATTGCTTTACGGACGGGGAGCGGAGAATAAGATGAGCCGCCGGGACGGATATTGTGTCGTCACTCTTTCATGGATATTCTTTACTGTTTTCGGGATGCTTCCTTTTTATTTCAGCGGGAGCATTGATACCATCACCAATGCTTTCTTCGAAACGATGTCCGGATTCACTACCACAGGAGCTACGATACTCGATGATATCGAGTCCCTTTCACATGGGATGCTGTTTTGGCGAAGCCTGACGCAGTGGATTGGTGGACTGGGGATTGTCTTTTTTACGATTGCCATTCTCCCGATCTTTACCACAGGCGGCGTACAGCTCTTTTCTGCCGAGACTACCGGAGTGACTCATGACCGCACGCATCCCAAAATCAATGTAATGGCGAAATGGCTGTGGACTGTTTATCTGATATTGACCGTTTCGGAGACGATCCTGCTGATGTTTGGCGGAATGGATTTATTTGATGCCATTTGTCAATCATTTGCTACTACGGCGACAGGAGGATATTCTACCAAACAAAACAGTATTTCTTACTGGAATTCTCCGTATATCGAGTATGTTGTCGCTATCTTTATGATTATCTCCAGTATTAACTTTTCCTTATTCCTGATGTGTCTGAAAGGAAAAGTCGGGCGCTTGTTTAAAGATGAAGAAACGCATTGGTTTCTGGGCTCTGTCGGGATATTGACATTGCTTATCACTTTGGCACTCGTATTTCAGAACAACTATGGATGGGAGCTGGCTTTTCGTAAATCATTGTTTCAGGTAGCTACGGTGCATACCTCCTGTGGCTTTGCGACGGATGACTATAATTTGTGGCCTCCTTTCACGTGGCTGTTGTTGTTTATAGCGATGCTTTCGGGAGGTTGTACGGGATCTACCAGCGGAGGTATCAAGAATATGCGGTTACTGATTGTGGCGCGGACCATCCGGAATGAATTCAAACACCTGCTTCATCCGAATGCGGTGCTTCCGGTACGGGTTAACAAACAAACCGTATCTTCTTCCATCGTAACGACTGTATTACTGTTCTTTGCTTTTTATCTGGTGATTATTCTGATCGGCTGGACGATTCTTTTATTTTTAGGAGTCGGTTTCTCCGAATCGGTCAGTACGGTAATCTCCAGTATCGGTAACGTGGGACCGGGATTGGGTAGTTGCGGTCCCGCATACTCGTGGAATTCTTTGCCGGACTTGGCAAAATGGGTTCTTTCTTTTCTGATGTTGATAGGTAGACTGGAACTTTTCAGCGTTCTGTTACTCTTTTATCCGGGATTCTGGAAAAACCGTTAAGACTATTTTGCCGGTATAGCTTTGCCGCTCAGGAGAATAAATGGCGTATCGCCTCTAAAGGGGCATAGAATAACATTCTGGGACCGGAGAACCGCATAACCTCTCGCATCCGTTTGCGCATGGCAGGCTTATAACAATGTACAGGACACTTCTTGCACGAGCTTTTTTTCTCTCCGAACGGACAATGGTCAAGACGGGCATGTGCGTAGCGGAGCAACTCTTCGCACTTCGGACAAAGGGTTGCATTCTTCTCTTTTTTCCGGCAATAGAGACGGATCATGATCTCTACTGTTCTCTTTTCCTGAGTGATACGCGGTTTTTTATCTGTTTCCATTTGTTTTCTTTTCGCTTTGGAGGCTGGCTTCACTTCGGCAAAGATAATAAACTGATCGTATATTCTGCAAAGAACTTCCACTGGAATGATTGCCGTTGCTGGAAACTATGCGTATCTTTGCGGCATGAGAAAGTTATTATGTCCGCAATGCAAGATTGCTGCCCTATATGTGGTGAATGACCGTAAAGAGCGTCTTTTGGTCTATGTACTCGAAAATGGAGAAGTTGTGCCTAAAGATCCGGCAGCTTCCACCGATGGATTTGATTTGACGGAAGTTTATTGTCTGGGTTGTTCCTGGCATGGTTCGCCGAAAAGACTGGTGAAGAGATAGACAGTTGCCGGCACTTCGTCTTTTTTTGATTTATGTCAATAAAAAGAGGGTGCGGGATTAGAATCTTTCAACCGGATTTTTCTGTATCTTTGCAGCCAATTTTTAGGACATAGACGTATGGCAACTTCTAAAGAGATGACGGCGGGGCCGGCATTACCTCTGATTTTTAATTTCACTCTGCCGCTTTTGTTCGGCAATCTGTTGCAGCAAACGTATTCGCTTGTTGATGCTGCAATCGTAGGAAAGTTTTTGGGTATTAATGCGTTAGCCTCTGTCGGGGCTAGTACATCCGTTGTGTTTCTTATTCTGGGTTTCTGCAACGGATGTTGTGGAGGATTCGGTATCCCCGTGGCACAGAAGTTTGGGGCGAGGGATTATAGTACGATGCGCAGTTACGTTTCCGTCAGTCTGCAACTTGCTGTTGTGATGTCTGTGGTCATAGCCATCTTTACCAGTATTTATTGTGCGGATATCCTAAAGATGATGCGTACACCGGAGAATATCTTTGAAGGGGCGTATGCTTATCTGCTTGTTACTTTCATCGGGATACCTTGTACTTTCTTTTATAATCTGTTGTCGAGCATTATCCGTGCTTTGGGAGATAGTAAGACACCTTTCTATTTCTTGGTACTGGCTACGGTGCTCAATATTATTCTCGATTTATTCTGTATTTTGGTACTGGGCTGGGGAGTGATGGGAGCTGCCATTGCTACTGTCTTTTCGCAGGGAGTTTCCGCTTTTCTTTGTTACGTTTATATGTATCGGAAGTTTGACATTCTGCGGGGCACGCCGAAAGAACGGAAGTATCAGTCGAAGCTGGCGAAGACGTTGCTTTCCATTGGTGTTCCTATGGGATTGCAGTTCTCCATTACGGCCATTGGCAGTATCATGCTTCAGAGTGCGAATAATGCGTTGGGTACGGCGTGTGTGGCAGCTTTTACTTCTGCGATGCGTATCAAAATGTTTTTCCTTTGTCCGTTGGAGAGTCTGGGTATGGCTATGGCTACCTTTAGCGGTCAGAATTACGGTGCCGGAAAGCCTGAACGTATTTGGTCGGGGATTAAAGCCAGCACGCTGATGATGGTTATCTATACAGCCGTCACTTTCTTGATTCTGATGCTGGGAGCCAAATCTTTTGCCTTGATTTTTGTTGATCCGTCGGAAATTGAGATCTTGGAGAAAACAGAACTTTTCCTGCATATATCAGTCTCTTTCTTCCCGATGCTTGGGTTACTTTGTATCCTGCGCTATACCATTCAGGGGGTGGGATATACTAATCTCGCCATGTTTTCGGGAGTGTCGGAGATGATTGCACGCATTCTCGTCAGTATTTATGCCGTGCCGGCTTTCGGCTTTATCGCTGTTTGTTACGGTGATCCGATGGCATGGATAGCGGCTGATTTGTTTTTGATTCCTGCATTTATTTATGTTTATCGCAGGTTGAAACGTCAGGTGCTGACAAGTGTCGTTGCATAATTGAAGTGTGTGTCAAAAGTCAATATACCCGTAGGGGAGTTTAGTTACTTTTGACACACACTTTATCATATTTTAGTCTTGTATCGGATACAGCGGGTTACCGCTTTCATCTACATCCGTCCAGTCTTTTACGCTCACGTTACCGAATGATACGGAGTTTTCGTTGATTACTGCACGGAAAAGATATGAATTTCCGGCAGCCAGAATATTGTCTGGCGGGATAATGGTCGTATTGTAAGTACGTGAGAAACTTTCTCCGTTGACCATCAGTTCCATCGTTAAAGCCATCGGGTCGGAACTTTTCAGCGGAAGCATGATATATTGAACCGTGAAATCATTGATTCCCATGTCGGCAGGCTTATCGTAACTGACTTCTGAAGAAATGATCCCTGTTGACAGATCCATGAAAGCTCCCGGTTTCGTGGGAGTAATAGTGGAGGAGAGTACTTTGTTGAGTGTAATATTCTCACCTCCCGTTATGGTTATCACGACCTGAGTGGCTACGTGCTGGTAAGTGATGGGAATGTTGACTTGTGAACTGGTCACATCCTGATGCAGGGCATGCCACCACAGATAATCCACCCCATTGGATAATGCTTCGGACTTGCCGTTGGTAAAGGTAGGAGCGGGGTTGCTGGAATTACAGGAAACCGCATAAAAACTATAGATATCATTACTGAGATACATTTTATAACTTTGTATTCCCGTCAACACTCCGGGAGAAGAAGTGATATAGTTGCCTTCACCGACAGGCTCTCCCTCTATCGTATTGGTGGTATTGGAAGGGTAGGCACATAACCAGCTCTGCAATCCTTTTCCCATCGGAGACATGGCACGCGTTATATTTCTTCCTTCTACGGAAGCACTGAAAGTAATGAGTGCATCTTTTTTGTCAGGATTGTCATTGTTTCCCTCTTCTCCGCCACTATTTTCTTCTCCGTTCGGATAGGCAACATCCATATAAATGTTGTTTTTGGAGCAGGCTCCTAACAGCAGCACCGCCAGTGCGGATACTGCTAGATACTTTGTAATTCGAAACTTAAAATTCATAGTCAGGTTCTTTTTGAAAGTTAGTAATTACCCCTATATACATTTCAAAAAGAATTTAGTTCATATCGGAAGAAACTATTTTTAGAACTCCGCTTCCTTCTGTATGCAGATGATATCGCCGTAAACGGGATGGCGGAACTCAATATATTCAGCATGGAGATAGAGCCTGTCCGCCTTTTTTCCATAGAGTTCATCGCCCAGAATGGGGCAGTTTAATCCTTGATGATGGGCGGCATGTACCCGTAGTTGGTGGGTACGCCCTGTCAATGGATAAAAAGCGATGCGTATGTACTTATCGGAATAGTTCAGAATCCGGTATTCGGTAACTGCCGGTTTGCCGTATTCTTCACTGACCATTTGCCGGGGGCGGTCGAGCGGATTGAGGCAAAGAGGAAGATTGATGGTTCCTGTTTCTTCGAGTTGCTGGTTCAATCCATTTCTATCCAGCAAGGCTACATAACGCTTCTTAATACTGCGATTGATGAACTGTTCCTGCAAGTGTTGATGAACTTCCTTAGTTTTGGCGACAAGTAACAACCCCGAAGTAGCCATATCCAGCCGGTGTACAATCATGGGACCGGTAGCTTCCGGATATTTAGCTTTTACACGATGGTAAACGGAATCCGTCTCCTCTTCCTTTCCGGGGACAGACAACATACCGGATGGCTTATTGACTACCACCAGCCATTCGTCCTCAAAAACGATTTCTAATTCTTCCTTCCTGTGTGCTTGGGGCGAAAGTGGATTCCCGTCTACTTCCAGTCCTTGCAGCATGTGTTGCAGAATCGGTTCGCATTTTCCTTTACACGAAGGGTAATAATAACCGTGATGCCGTACCTCTGTTTTCGGAGAGTTTCCCCACCAGAACTCGGCCATAGCCAATGGCTTCAGTTGGTGAAGGTAGGCATATTGCAGCAATTTGGGCAAGGCACATTCGCCTGCTCCGGCAGGGGGGATTTTGTGTACGGTTTGTTCAAAGATAGTACATAAGTCTTTTATTTCTCCTTTCGCATTCAGCATACGGAACTGTTCGAATAACTTTTGCTGTAAGGCTGCCGAACGTTGCTTTCGTTCGTTTTTTAGTTTTTCTATTTCCGTCTCAAAGGTGATAACCTCTTCTTCCAGCGTTTTGATTCGTTCTTTCCATCCCCGTTCCAATCGCTTGAATTCCGCTTTCTGATATTGGCTTTCACGAACAAGTGCGTCCTGTTCTTCTTTAGACAGGGCAGGGGATGACTTGCGGCGAAGTTCCCTCTCTTTCTTTGCTGTCTTTAGTTCCTCTTTGGCTTGAATAAGAGCCAGCCTTGTTTGTTCCGTTTCCCTGTCCAGTTTTTCTTTTAAGTGCAGATAATGAGGATTAACTTCCAATGCACTGATACGGACATTGATAGCTGAAATTTGTTCTTCTTCTATTTTAAAGAATCCCTGTGGTTGCAGCAAATCGTAAACAGGTGGGACGAAATACGGATGCAGATTCTTTCCTGCCAGATTGCCGGAAAAAGCAGCAAGATAACCGATAGAGGAAGATCCTTCTTCCTGGGTTTGTACGATCAGTACTCCGAACATTTTTCCGAGGGTCAGTTCCTCTTGCCACTCTTTCTTTGTCGAGATATAAGCTTTGACTTCTTCGGCCGCTAATACACATAGCGGATGAGGAGTATAGTTGAAAGGGTATGTAAACCTTTCCGGTAGTGCAATATGGGAAACCGGTTGGTCGAAAAAATGTATCATTGATTCTTATCTGAATATCGTTATTGATTGCAAAAGTAAGGCAAATCCGCGAATTTTATTCTATATTTGTTTTGTAGTTGGAATAAAATAGAGGAATAAAATGGAAGACAAACCAAAATTCGCTTTTGTAGGTAACAGCCACATGGCATTCTGGGCACTGAATGTATATTTCCCTCAATGGGAATGTCTGAACTACGGCGCTCCCGGAGAAGGGCTGGCGTATGTCGAGTCATTTCATGAAGATACATCCGACTGCCAGGTAGTGATTCAGTTCGGGAGCAATGACATTTATCAGCTGAATGAAGAAAATACAGATGATTATGTAGAGCGGTATGTGAAAGCTGTTCTTGCGGTTCCTTCCCGAAAAACGTATCTCTTTTGTATTTTTCCCCGTAATGATTATGATGATTACAGTACGGCTGTGAACAAGTTCATTCGCATACTGAATGAGAAGATAGTTGCAAAACTGACAGGGACAGGCGTCATTTATCTGGATGTTTTTGATCAATTACTGATGAACGGCAGATTAAATCCGGAGCTGACTATTGACGATCTGCATTTGAATGGAAAAGGGTATTGGATATTAAGTACGGCGCTGAAACAGGCATTCAACGGACAGGAGCATCTATGAAATTTTATGTTAACGCTTTTGTCATGTAAATAGGTGGCATATCATTTATTTTTCCTATTTTTGCCCCATTAATCAATATGTATAACCCCCATAAAACGATGAGACGATGGAAAAAGTTATTATCAACTCGTACGAAGAATTTGAAAAGCTGGTAGGGCAACAAATAGGTGTTTCCGATTATGTGGAACTCTCTCAGGAACGTATCAACCTTTTTGCAGACGCAACACTGGATCATCAGTGGATTCATGTAGACACAGAACGTGCAAAAGTAGACAGTCCGTATCACAGTACGATTGCTCACGGTTATCTGACGCTTTCCATGCTTCCTTACCTGTGGAATCAGATTATTCAGGTGAACAATCTGAAAATGATGATCAACTACGGGATGGATAAGATGAAATTCGGTCAGGCTGTTTTGTCCGGACAGAGCATTCGTCTGGTAACTACTCTACACTCACTGACCAATCTGCGCGGTGTGGCAAAAGCTGAAATCAAGTTTGCAATTGAGATTAAGGATCAACCGAAGAAAGCCCTTGAAGGGATTGCTGTGTTCCTGTATTATTTTAATTGAGTAACGACGAAAAGATAAGATAAGGCTGTTTCCTGCAAAGGAAGCGGCCTTTTGTTTTATTTATTGGATGTAAAATATGTAAATACACGGAAATCGGTTAAAATATCAAAATAATAAGAGGTTTGTCATGATTGTGGCATCCATAAGCGCTGCTGAGTGTTTTACATATCATATATGTATTCAAATAATCATGAAGCAATTAAAAAGTGAGCGTTATGTCTTTAAGTAGTCTTTTAATCATATTTTCATCTTCTTTTATGGCATTGTTTCCGGTGATCAATCCTTTAGGAAACGGTTTTGTCGTCAATGGATTCTTTGCAAACCTTGATCCTTCACAACGAAAAACTGCTATTCAGAAACTAACCATTAACTTTATAATGATCGGTGTAGGCACTTTACTGATAGGTCATTTATTCTTATTGATTTTCGGTCTGGCGATTCCTGTGATTCAACTGGGTGGTGGAATACTTATTTGTAAGACAGCGATTGAGCTGTTGGGTGATTCCAATTCTTCCGATAAAGAAGGGACCAGCCAGAATGTGGACAGCTTCAAGTGGAAGAGCATCGAACAGAAGATATTTTATCCCATCACGTTTCCTATCAGTATCGGTCCGGGCAGTATATCCGTGATCTTTACTTTGATGGCATCTGCCAGTGTGAAAGGCAAACTGTTGCATACCGGAATCAATTATCTGGTCATTGCGCTGGTCATTATTTGTATGGCTGGGATACTTTATGTGTTTCTTTCACAGGGACAGAGGATCATTCAGAAACTGGGACCTGTAGGAAATCAGATTATTAATAAACTCGTAGCCTTTTTTACCTTTTGCATCGGTATACAGATTTCCGTCACAGGTATTTCCCAGATATTCCATCTGAATATATTATGAGTTCGGATGTTCTTTCTTTTTCTTTGCTTGGATAGCTTTCAATGTATTTTTTCTTACTGAACGTATGGCAGGAACCAACAATTCCGGTTCCATTATCTCCAGCATAGTGCGCAATTCTTGCTGTAGTTCGGGGATGGAGCAGGTCAGCTGATAGGCAAGTTTGATGCAAAGAGACTGCACTCCTGCCGGCTCATTTCTCGATACCATTCGTTCCATACAGAAATCCAGTAAGTCTACTCGTGGAGGGTCGGCTAGCTGTTGTTGGCATAGCAGGTTCAGTAACATCCTTCGTTTTCCCGAATGCGGGCAGGTAAGTGCTGCGTCTATCAGTTCGTCTTGTTTCAGAGTCAGCCATTCTACTTCAGGCTTTGAGAAGTGCGTACAAACCCACAATGCCTGATAAGAGACAACGTCATCCTCATCAAAGATCAGCCGGTAAATTTCCTCTCTGAGCCGTTCGTCTTCTTTTATATAATGAAGTAGTTCCCGTATATTCTCTATATGGAAGCGTGTGGCCAGTTGTGTGCGTAAATCCATTTTTATTTTGGGTTCAGTATCTTATTTTTTATCGTCGGCCAGTTGTAAGTGCAAGATTGGATACGGCTTGCCCATGCTGTCTGTTTCATCCCGTCCGATGATCTCGAATCCCAGATGCTGATAGAACCGGAGAGCCTGGTCGTTGTCTTCGTTTACATCCACCTTGTCGATCTGTTTCTGGCGGATGGCATACTCTATCAATCGCTTTCCGTACCCCTTTCCCTGTTCGTCGGGGTGTACAAACAGCATCTCGATCAGTTCATCACTCAATCCCATGAATGCGGCAATCTTTCCGTGAGAGTTGCGGATGATAAAGAGCTCTACTGCCGGCAAATAGTGGTTGCGTATCAGTGGCTTATAGAACTGGATACTCTCTTCTGTCAGAAAGTGGTGCGTGGTACGTACAGACTTCTCCCACAGCTGTATCAGTTCATCGTAATCCTGTTCGGTGGGGCGTGCTATATTGGGAATGTAGTAACATTCATGATCATATATATTCCCGTTATAGGTAAGTTCTGCCTGATGAAGTGTACCTTCGTAGATAAATCCGTTTCGCTTCAGCACTTGTTGCGAACGTTTGTTGTGCGGATAACAGTTGGCAGTGATGAGGCTGAGCTGTAGTTCGTTGAAGCCATAGTTGAGCACGGCTTGCACTGCTTCCGACATGTATCCTTTTCCCCAATACGGTTCGTCCAGCCAATATCCCAGCATACGTACCTGAGGATTTTCCCGTTTCGGATCGGGTACGATGCCGATGGAAGCTATCAATTGCTGTGTATCTTTTAATGTAACAGCCCATATACCTTCCTGTCCTATAAATGCGCCGTGAAGGATTTCACGGGATTCATTCAACGTCTTGTGGGGAGCCCATCCGGCATTATTCCCCAAATTGGGGTTCTGGCAACAGGCAAAGAATGCTTCTGCGTCATTCTCCTGAAAAGGGCGCAGTAGCAGACGTTTCGTTTCGATATTCGGGCATAGAGCCGCTTCGGTTCTTTCTGCTTCCGGTTCTTTCTTGTATACACATTCCAAACGATTTCCGTCGGGGTCGAGTACAACGCTCTCAAAGTATCCGTCGCCCGAAGTGCGTGGTTCACCTGCTATGGTATACCCCTCGGAGCGCATTTCTTCCGTAAAGCGAAGAATCTCCTCCTTGCTGGGAAATGTGAACGCAAGATGTGTCAGTCCCCGCCTGTTTTCCTCTATCGGGGTATTCTGCACATCTACCCGACTCATCAACTCCAGAGTGGGACCTTCATCAAAAGAGATAAAGTATGATTCGAATCCCTTCTTGGGATTGATATATTTCTCATTACTTGTCCCGCCCAGAAAGCGGACATAGAAATCTTTTAATTCTTCCAGACGGAAAGTCCAGATGGCGATATGATGTAGCTTCATAAGAATCGTAGTTAATGTTGTTATACTTCTATTTTATTGATGCGTCACATATTCGTAAACGATACGTGAGATGTCCGCAATGATTTTACTGTTCTCCTGATTATTCTCTTCGGAATCTTTGACGAAGACAGCTATACTGTAAGCGTGTCCGTCGGGCAGGAGGACGAAGCCGATATCATTGCAGGCTACCTGTTGTCCTTTGGCATTGCGGTCACCCGTCCCTGTCTTGTGGCCGATTGTAACTTCTTTGCCGAGCAATGGAGCAACCAGTCGATCTTGTCCGGTCTGGCATTCTGTCATGGTCTGATAGATGAAGTCTTTGTATTCCTGCGGGAACAGTGCTTCTTTGCGGAATATCTCCAAGAGTCTCGCGGCGGCCAGCGGAGTAGTCCAGTTTTGATAACACAGACTTTCGTCTTGGTGCATATCGTTTTCCGTACAGACAATGGCACAATCCGTAACGCCCAGGGAATGGATGTACTGGTTCACTGCATCTACTCCTCCCTGATATTGAAACAGAATATCACAAGCATTGTTGTCACTTTGTTGCAGGGTGTATTTCAATAAATCCGCAATGTCTATATTGAATCCTCCCTGTGGAAAACTATCCCGCAGCGGACTATAAGTATCGGGTTTTAAATCCTCTTTCTTTATGGTCAGTTCAAAGTTCAATGACTGTTGCTGCTTTCCCATATAATCAGCCAATGCCAACGCCTGATGAAATTTGAATACACTCATCAATGGATAATGAATGTCATTGTTGACAGTTACCGTATCTTTTCCGTCGATAATGACGGCAATACCTATTTCAGCTTTCTTTCCTTGGATGGCTTGCTTGAGTTGATTCTCAAGAGAAAGATTCTGTGCACAGATAATAGTGGGGATCAGGCAGAGAAGCAGGATGAATGAGCGCATACTAATTTTTTCATTAATTGGTTTGTATTTGGGTCTTAAGAGTCACAAAGATATAAATACTAATTTTATCAGCAAATATTTACTTGGAAATAGTAATCCTACATAAGAATTATCTGTTTTTGTCGGTAAAACAAGACACGAAGGTTCTTTCTATGCAAGAACTTCAGAAAGTGGTTGGAATAGCTGTAAACTATTGTAATGTAGCAAATGTCAATAGGCTAAACCGCAGAAATTGAGCTTTAGGGAGATTTGGGATATTGTGCAAGAGAATTAGACAACCTTTTCCCTTACGGCTGTGAATTGGGGGTGTGCCTTAGTTTTGACACACCCCCATTTAATATTTACTTTTATTTTTCGGGAAAGCTAGTTTTATTTATGTACCATTGGGAACTACCTATGCGACAGAACTTTTATGAGTATTTCCTTTTATATATAGCATTATTTATAACCACTTGATGGAGTTAGACATTGAAGAGACTCTATTCTATCCTTTTCTATACCATTTCATTAGCATATATTTTTGTAATAATTCGAAATAGCAATTCTTGCCGTTCATTTATTGCCTCTCTCGTTAAAAGACCATCTTCATCTGGTTCATATGATTTAAAATAGTACTTGATGTCATCCGGACAGTTATTTAAGGAGGCTTGATTTATTGAATTAGTTAAAATCCGATTCCATATAAAGCCACTATTTTGATAGGATTTCAGTTTCTTTTTATACACCCAGTTACTCGTTCGAATATTTTCATTTCCTTTCATCAAAATAACAGCCCCTAATCTGTTCCTTTCATCAATAAACAGTTTCTCATCAAATTCTCCATTAGCATCACAAAATTGCTCCATGATTTTTTCATTATTAGAAAACATGTGTTCTATATGAAATCCGTGAGTTGGTCTGTTGCCACTATGAGTAATAAAATGCAGACTTTCTTGTTTGGCAAATGACTGTTCATTTAACAAATCAGCTAGATAGCAATCCACTCTTGATAAAACATATTTTGAGAAGCGCCCATCAACTTTAGTTTTCTCAAAATACTTATATTGAAAAATGTCGTTGAATACAGCTATTGGAAAACCATGTTCGTTAAAATATGGAATAGTGATATTATCAAACGCATTATTTATCTCAGCTAGAGGCTTATTTCTAATAGATTTATTGAGTTCATAATACAATTTTTGCCTGTCGTTATTATCTCCTGCACCAATCAAACTAGAGATAGTGAATAGTTGGTCAAATTTTTTTGCAACCAAATTGATTTTCGCATCATGTTCAGGGTCTTTCAGCGTTAATGCTGATAATATTAAAAGAAATTGCTGCCCCTGCTCATTTGCATAATTAGAAGAGATATAAATGTTAGTTCCGTCCTTGGCATGGGCAGAAATTTCTAAATAAAGTTTATAGAAATAAACAAAATCATTTTTAATAAACGACTCTATTTTGGATGGGGTACTACGATCTAGGTCTTTTATGATTTTATCATTGGACAATAGATTACGATGGTATTTGTTGGCAAACTGTTGATATTGAAATGCAGTGTCTGCATATTTAGCTCTAAAGTAAGTTCTGAAGAAATCATCTACGTTTTTATAGTTTTCATCAATACTGAAAAATGTCTTTAATCCTTCATTCCAAATAGCATTACATTCCTCTTTGACATTAATATCTAAAACACCTAATAACATACCTTTTAAAACTTCATGAGGCTCTAGTTCTTTGCCTCTGTCATTAGCTGTTTCAAATATCATCGCTACATCTTCCTTATGTTTAATAACTTGTTCAATAATTAACACCTTTTGCAGCAAATTATAAACATAGTAATTGTATTTCTCAGCATTAAATACACCATTTTTATCAAGAAAGTAATTGTCAAGGTATTTTGAAATTACTATATAGTTGTCTCTGAGGTTTAACTGAGTGATATTTGTAATATCAGCATCATTGATTGTCTCAAGTTTAAATATTTTTTGAATGATGGTATTTCTGTCCGGATTGGATATCTTGAAGTGCTTGACACTTGCCATGTCTTCCTCATATATCTTTTCACCTATAAACTTCTTCACGTTTAATACAGCAGTACCTTTGTCAACTCCCAAATGATATAGTTTTATCAATAATAAAAGAATGGTGGTTAATCGCTGTTGTCCATCAACAATATAAATATTGCCACTCTGTTCATTAAGCATAATAGTGTTCAAAAAATAAGGCTTGAAATTTTCCTCAACATCTTTCAAAATAGCTGAAAGATTCGCCGACTGGTTGCGTTTATTGAACTTTATATTGTTTTCAAATCTCAATTCAATATCAATCAATAACTGCGTAACTATCTTGTAGTCCTTTTCGTCACTCCACCGATAATCTCTTTGATAAACATCTAAGCTATATGGCTTTGGCTTTCCAAAAATATAATTAATATCCCTTTCTTCTACTTCGATCAATCTTGCCATTTTTATAAATATTTGTTATTATTATTCTACATCAAAGCCGCCTTCAAGAACAAAACGCCGAAGAGTGCTGTCGATTTTTATTTGTACTTTACGAAGAGGTACGATTGTGGATTCAAGCTTTTCAAAATATTCTTTCGCTTTGTTGCGGTCAATCGACTCCTTTAACTCATCAAATCTCCCAAATTCGTTTATGTTCTCTTCGCTTAAATGCAGATTCATAAAAGCACGCAGCTTACTTTCGTCAATACCAATCGCATTTGCAAATTTTCGTATCTGATCGTTTTTGGCATTTTCTTGATATTCGGTAATATAGTCGCGAAGAGATTTGCCTTCTTCGATCATCACATCGCCTCGCTGAACATCGTGAAGGAATATATTAGCGTATTTCTGCTCTTCCTGACTAAGCATGGCAAATGTTTTATGCAGCTCGGCAAGTGCTTTGTCTTTTGCATCCTCTGTTGATTCGTCCGATTGCAGTAACTTTAAATATTTATCGAACCGGGAGTTCATGTAATCAACATCTATTTTGCCCGTATTGATTTCGGTCAGGTAACTGTCAATATCATAAGGAATATCTCCTCCGCCTGTGCCGCCACCACTTCCGCCACCAAATAGCTCTTTATAACGTAATGCTAAAATAAGATAGGTATTTTCATCTAACAACAAACGTATTTTTTTCTTTCCGTCATCGTTTTTAAACTCGTACACAAGTTTATCCCATTGAAATCCTTGTATTTTGGCTGCTTCAAGATAATCGTTAAACTCCTTGAAAAGTTTTGCAAATCGGGCACGTTCTGCATCTTCTTTTGGCAGCTTCTCGAAGTTTGAGACTTCCGCAGCACTAAAAAGTTCCCGAATATCCTGATAAATAGTGTTCATTCTTTCAAGATTTCGCTCCAGCTTCTCTGCAAATAATCCCAATGGTTTGTCTCCCGAATAAAGTTTGAAAGCATTTTCAATGTTTCGGTGCATGGTGTGAGGTTTACGATAATATCGTATTGTACCAAAGGGCTTTTCGGGGCCAAACAGGCGGTTTGTACGCGAAAATGCTTGTATCAATCCCTCATACTTTAACAATTTATCCATGTAGAGTGTATTTACCCATTTAGAGTCGAAACCTGTCAGCATCTGATCTACAACGATAAGCAAATCCAACTGCTTTTCCGGTGTTCTATCTATGCCGAGATAAGGTCTTTTATGAGCCAGCCGTGCTGCTACATCTTTTTTGTATTTGGCATATGTCGGAATGGTAAAATCTTGTTTATAAACCTTATTGTAATCAGTAAGCATTTCAATCAAAGCATCTTCTTTGAATATACCGCTACCATTATTGTCGATACTTTGATCGAACAGAGCCGCAATCTTCAAATCAGGCTTTTCAGCCTTCAAGAGTTTGTAATAGATAACGGCTTCGGGGATACTGCTTGTAGCAAATATGGCATGGAATTTACCGCCATGACTTAATGTGTTCCAATTGTCAATAATATCATTGGTTACCGTATGTTGGTGCTTCGGTATTTCGTATTGGGATGTTGGAATAAAATCTTCTATTCCTTTGATATAATTACCAAGAGCATCCTTATGTCCTGCCATCGGCACATCGTTCATATAGCGATAGTAGATTTCTCTCTTTTTATCATCGGCTATTGCCTCTTCTTCAGTGGCGGCTTTGGCCTTCTCTAATGCTACTACCCGGCGTAAATCCCTGTCTTTATAGGTCAGCACCTTGTAGGGGTCGAAGCCGAGTACATTCTTATCGCGTATTCCATCGGCAATGCTGTAGCGGTGAAGTTCGTTGCCGAAAATGTCAGAAGTAGTGTTTTTCTTTTTCTGATTCTCGTCGTGAATAGGCGTACCTGTAAAACCAAAAAAGATAGCAGCCGGAAATGTTTTTTTGATGGTGGTCAGCATATCGCCAAAGGTGGAGCGATGCGCTTCATCAATAATAAACACAATGCGCTTCTTGTTAATCAACGCTATATCATGGTCGTTCTTCGAACCGTCTTCCTCTATGTTGCTCATCTTTTGAATAGAGGTAACGATCAATGTTTTATTTGGGTCGGAATCTTTAAGTTTGGCAATCAGCACATCGGTATTTTCTGTAGCTTGTACGGAGTCGCTATCGTCGGCAAAACCCCGGTATTCAAGTAGCGACTGTGTGCCGAGTTCTATCCTGTCCATTAGGAAAACCACCTTATCAGCATCTTTTGAGTTGGCTATCAGTTGTGCAGCCTTAAAGCTGGTCATTGTTTTGCCCGATCCTGTTGTGTGCCACACATATCCACCGTAAATCTCTTTATCTGCCCATTTGGTTTTAGCCACCTTATCGGATATGGCACTTACTGCCTGATATTGGTAGCTTCTCATTACTTTTAGTACACCGTCGGTATCGTCTGCTACGGTGTAAAAACCGATTAGCTGGTGTGCCATAGGAATAGAAAGCAGGCTGGCAGCAACCCTGTTCCACTCGTTTATAGGCTCGTTGTTGAAATCCGCCCAATTAAAATAATAATCCTTGTTGAACTTGCCATCAACACCGGGATTGGCAAAGTAAAGCGTTTCTTCGGGGTTCATGGCTACAAAAATCTGAACCAGTGAAAACAAACCTTGCGAAAAAATGCCACCATGAGAATATTTCTCTATCTGGTTGCAAGCCTGACTAACAGGAATACCGCTCTTCTTCAGCTCGATGTGAATCAAAGGCATACCGTTGATAAGAAGCATAAGATCGCCACGGCGGTCGCTTATCATATGCGACGTGGTAGGAAACTTAGGTTGTCTTACTATTTGGTAGCGGCTTTGCCCTGCGGCTATTTCGTGACGGTCGTAAATTTTAAGGCTTACTTCTTTGCCAAAATGCAAGGTGTCGGCAGGATTGTCGCGCTTTATCGACACCGTTTTTCCGTTGATAAACCCATTTAACTTCAGCGGTGTGCGCAAAGTGTTTATCTGTTCTACAATCTGCTGCATCTCACCTTCGGTAAGAGGATACTCGCCCAAGCGATCGACACTTCGATTGTTAGTGAAAAGTATTTCAGCCCAATTTTGCAAAAGTTCTGCCTCAGTAGCGTTTACCAACACTTCGTTCTCCCAACCATATTTGGTGTAAAGCAGCTCAATAAGAGCCATTTCAAATTTCAGTTCGTTGTCGAATGTTGTCATAGTGCGTCCTCCTTGTTTACAAACATTTTTTCGAGACAGGCTTTTTTTATGTTTTTCAGTTTGGTGAGTTGTTGCTCGTTTTGGCTGATTAGATTGTCGAGGGTTTTAAAGAATGTGCCGATTTGTTCTTGTTCGTCCCAATTTAGAGGTAATAAAATCGGTGTCTTTTTACCACTTTCAATAGTATATGTACCAACAGTTCCTATGCCAGCAGATTCGTTAATGAAATTTCTAATTCCGTCGCCAACGAATGAGTAAAAAAAGAAATTGCTATGTATTATATTGTTATTCTTAAACCAAATTATATTCCCATCCTTGAAGTAAACAGGCTCATTATTTGTTATTAGCAATGGAACTCCTATTGTTCCAACACCAGTAACCAGCAAATCGCCTTTTTTTACTTTACCTGATATTGTTGAGTATTCTGCATATTTTTCTATAGAAATATACAATAAGTCTGTTTGTTTTTCATTTTTGAATGCAGAAACAATATCTCGGGCACGAAGAAATCGAATGCCAAAATTAGTCCAATCAGATTGGTGAATTCTTTTTACAGAAGTTACGTCCATCAAATTACCCAACTTCTTTTCCTCCCACTCCCCACTAAACCCTTTAAATCGGATTTCGGGGGTGGTTGCACCTTTCTTTGGAAACATCTTTTCGAGGCAAGCCTTTTTTATGTTTTTAAGTTTGTCAATTCTACTTTGCTTTGCCTCTATCAGCTTATCAATGTTCTGAAAGTAGTTGCCGATTTGGGTTTGCTCGTCTTTCATTTTTGGAATTATAAGACTCCATGAACTATATTCTCGAGCATTAATACCTGGTTGACCTGAGCGTTGAGATGTTATTTTGACAAAATTATTATATTGGTTAGTTAATGTATTCTGAAATATAAATTCTGAATCAAAGTTGCTTTTAATTCTTGCCCGAATTAAGAAACCTGCATAATAAACTATGCCATCAGTTTTTCTATATAAATATGTCTTTCCTACACTTGCTCCTGTTCTGGCAAAGAGTAAATCATTATCTTTAAGTTGGTAGTCAGAAACCTCATTTAAATTTGTATTTGGAGAAGTCAAATCTTTATAATCAAAGATATGTGTTTCATCATGAATGTCAGTAATTCGAATATATTTGTTTATATCATCATATATAGTACTTGCTGCATTCAACCCATATCTCAAAGGTTCACTTAACTCCCCCAATTTCTCTTCCACCCACTCCTCTGTAAACCCCTTAAACCGGATTTTAGGAACGTTCTTTTTATTCTTTTCCATCGCTATCACCTCCTAATAGGGTTTGCAATTCTTTCAGTCCGCGCATATCAAATTCGCTGCCCTCCAAATCGTCAATCAGCAACGAGAGCGATTGTTCCGCCTCTTGTATATCGCGTTCTAAATCCATATAGGTAACGGCATATTTTTCGGCAAGTAGCTTTGTTTTAGCCACCAACTCGTTAATAATGCCTGAAGGCAGCTCTGCCAATGAAGCACACAAGGGCTTAATCCATTTAAGGTCTAATAGCATCAATACATCGTCGTCCGCAAGGTTTTCAATGGTTGTTTTGGTTAGCGTGTGTAACGCTGCCGTCTGGTCTTTTACTGCTTTTTTCTGCTTTTTCTCTTTTGTCATCAAGGCATCCGCCGTAACGATGATATACTCTAATGTATCTTCGGCATATTTTGCTTTAGTCTTATTCAACGCTTTTGCCTCTTTAGTAATCTCTTTTGCCGCAAATGCCGTGTTGTCATCGTTAAGCAAGTTCTCGCCTTCGCCTGTTTCTATCAGTTTTTCCAACAATTCGTCTTTCTCCGAAAGTGTTTTTTCCAAATCGGCTTCGACTTGCTTCAACTCATCGTATTGAGGTCTCAATAATGTTAGTTGAACTAACTCAAAGGGAATAACGCGCCCCATCCAACCGTCTTGCACCTCCTCGTCTTTACCGTCTTTCTTTTTTATTACCATATTAGGCTCTACCACCTTGGTGGCTTCAAAGCCTTCGGTTTGTATAATCTCTAAATCGGTTGCCGTTTTTGTCCACTGGTCGTCCAGCAATTGGTAGGCTTGGTATTTATCAATTAGCGGAACATCGGCAAGACGGTTAAAAATGTCAATGCTAATTTTATTCTCCTGCTGTTGTACCTTTAATGTCAGCATGTTGTCAATCAACTCCTCTTTTAGGTAAGCAGGCAATGGAGCAAAAGCAGTGTCAAAACGATTGATAAAGTGTTGAACATCAGTGTTGTCGACAATGGTCTCCTTCACATTTTCGGCAGACAGAGCAGAATAAGGCGTATCGTTACCAGCAAACAGTTCCGCCCTTAGTGTAGGAAAAGCCGCCCAGTAGGTAGACAAAGCGTCAATTTCGGTATTTGGAATACCTCCAAACATGGAAGCGTAAATATCCCACGATTCAGCTTCTGCCGATGAATCGACATAGCGGGGGATATTCAGGTTGTATCCGTTTTCGCGTATGGTTTGGCGAGATACTTTTTTAGAAAACTTAGGAATATCGCTACGATGAATTACTGCATCGGCTATCTTTTTAATGTCGCAGGCACGTAGTCTGTTGTTTTTACCCTCTTTTATAAAACCTTTTGAAGCATCTATAATCAACACGTCGTCATTGTCTCTGCGTTGTTTAAGCACCATGATAATGGTAGGAATGCCTGTCCCGAAAAAGATATTGGCAGGCAGCCCTATAATGGCATCAATATGGTTAAACTCTATCAGGTTTGTTCTTATTTTCTCCTCTTCTCCTCCTCTGAACAATACCCCGTGAGGCAGTACGATAGTCATGATGCCGTCGGGTTTAACATGGTACAAATCGTGAAGAAGGAAGGCATAATCAGCCTTGCCTTTGGGAGCTAGCCCAAACCGGGAGTAACGAGGATCAGCTTCTTTGTTTGCAGGATCCCAGTTTTGCGAATAGGGCGGATTTGATACCACCGCGTCCACATAAAGTGGGTGGTAAGTACGTTCTTTGTCGTTGTCGTCAAAATACGGCCAATCGTCTTCCAGCGTATCGGCATTGCGAACAACTATATTGTCGGGCAATATATTGCGCATTACCAAGTTCATACGTGTGAGATTGTATGTGTTTTCTTTCAGCTCCTGAGCATAATATTTGATGTTGTTCTTATCGTTGATGTGTTTGGCTACTGATCGACCGATATTAATAAGCAAGGATCCCGAACCGCTCGTGGGATCGTATATTTCTATTTTATCTCTGCTGCTCAAATGGTTGGCTATAATTTCCGACATTACAACCGACACTTCGTGCGGCGTATAAAATTCGCCCGCTTTTTTACCTGCATTAGCCGCGAAATTGCTAATCAGGTATTCATATATGAAGCCCAACACATCGTAATCTTGACTTCCATCGGTTGGAATATCTTTAATTACCTGAATAAGATCACTGATGGATTTGGTTTGAGAGCCTGCGCTATCGCCAAGCTTACTTAGCCCTGTTTGCAGTGTATCAAATATTTTGGAGAACACTTTTTTATGGGTTTCACTAATCAAACGGTTGAATGCCGAAAGAGCATCGCGCACATTGGACACATCGAAATCCCGTCCCTTTTTCAGCCAAGTAGAAAATAAGTTCTCGTAAGAAATAAAATATCCTAATTGCTGTTGGCAATAACGGACGGTTTCTTCATCTTCCTCTGTTAATTCGGGCAAATCGGCTTCTACCCAATCATTCTTTTTCAGGAAAGCCTCCTCTTTATCGGATAGAAATTTGTAGAATATAAAGCCAAGTATATAATCTTTATAGTCATTTGCCTCTATTTTGGAGCGCATCCTGTTAGCAGATGCCCATATCTTTGACGCGAGTTGTTGCTTATTCATATTATTTTGTATTATTAATCAGTTCTCTCATATCAACATTGAGTACTTGCGCAATCTCAACCAGTATCTCTAATGAAGGTTGAATGATATTAGAACACCAACGTGATACCGTAGCTTCATTTTTTCCTATTGCTTCAGCCAACCATTTTCCTGTGCAATTCTGTTCTACAAGTACTACCTTGAGTCTGTTTATTGGTTTTATGTCCTGCATATCTTTCATTTAGTTATCTAAAACATCATACAGAGTACTTATTGTTATAAGTCATTGACATGAGATGCAAAGATATTGATTTTTATGAAATATCATTCTCTAAATATCGTTATTTCCACTTGAAGAGTTACGACGAGAAGTAAAATTCCCCTTATTCTCCAAACACTGTCATTTCCTTGCGCACCCGTACAACCGGCATCTGAGAGAAATCATAAGCAGTATTTACATTATATCTTTCTAAAGAAAACATACAGGCGTTTATCGAAGATGGTTATGAATTTATTCTTAGAGCACGGCCTAAGAACGAATCGGATCAAATCAAGAAACGTATCTTAGATATGGATCTGGCTTATGGTGATGTGGAGGTTATAAATAAGAAAGATAATATCCGTTTGATTGTTTCCAGAAGTGAGAACAGGGCAAAGAAAGATGAGTTTAACGGCAAGCGTGGGCTTAGCAGGTTACAAAAGCGAGTTAATAGCGGCAAGCTGACTAAATCGAATATAAATAGTAAAGGGTATAATAAATACCTAAAAATGGAGGGTGAAGTAAAAATCTCAATAGATCTGGAAAAATTCAATGCAGATGCTCTGTGGGATGGAATTAAAGGATACGTCATTAATACCCAACTCGATAAGAAAGATGTTATCGCTTCTTATAAAAAATTGTGGTTCATAGAACGAGCTTTTAGAATGAATAAGACAGATTTAGAAGTACGCCCCATTTACCACAGACTCCACAATCGCATTCAGGGGCATATTTGTATCTGTTTCACGGCATATACCATCATGTTGGAACTGGAACGTACTCTTAAAAAGAATAAATCAGGGATTACATTACTACAGGCTCAGGAACTTGCTTTTAATATGTATCAGATCGTATATCAATTCCCAAAAGCAAAACCCAAAAAACGCAGATTTTGCAGATGGATAAGGAACAGAGAGAACTATATGAGATAGTCATCAAGGATGATGGAAAACGTCTAGTCCGGTTTGGGTGTCCCAATGACGAAAACAGGAGTGAACTGAAAAATACTTATGTTAGGGAACTGCCGGGTATAGCATTTTCTGCTATCCCGAAAGAAACTGTTGTTGCACATAGTTTTATGGATATAGTGGAGATATTTAAGCATAATTATTTTTAAGATTTTTAGTAGCCTTGTTGGCTTGGTATGGTAAAGTTCTTACCTTTGTGAGGTCATCAAAATAAGTGTTCATGAAGAAGTCTATAAAACATTTGCCCAAGCGAACGCAGGAAGAACTGACAGTTCTGCTGGACTTAGTCTGCAAAAGCGTCGATAACTGTCAGATGATTATCCTGTTCGGGAGTTATGCCAGGGGTAATTATGTTTTATGGGATACTAAAATAGAGTTCGGTGTTCGTACCTCGTATCAGAGTGATTATGATATTCTTGTCATCACCAACGGAGCAGTCAAGCGGGCAGAAAGAAAGCTGGAGCGTATCACTAACAAATATCATGATTTGTTTGAATACCGTCGTCACGCTTTTCCGCAATTCATTGTCGAACATATAAATACGGTTAACAATAATCTAGAGGTTAGCCAGTATTTCTTTACAGATATTATAAAGGAAGGAATTTTGCTTTACGATAGTGGCAAATGTCAATTGGCTAAACCACGGAAATTGAGTTTCAGGGAGATTCGGGATATTGCACAAAATGAATTTGATAAACTTTTCCCTTATGCTTGTGACTTCCTAACTGGTGTAAAGGATTATTTTATACTTAAAGAAAAATACAACCTTTCTGCCTTTATGCTTCATCAATCCTGTGAGAAACTTTATAATACTATATTGATGGTTTTTACGAATTACCGTCCGAAAAGTCACAGACTTCAAGACCTTGGTGGGAGGGTAAAGAGCTTTTCGATGGAACTGGTAACGGTTTTTCCTCAAAATACGGATGATGAAAAAGAGTGTTTCGATCTGTTATGCCGAGCCTATATCGAGGCCCGCTATAACAAAGATTACAAAATTACACGTGAACAGCTGGAATACTTAATTTCACGTTTAGATATTCTAAAGGAAATGACTGAACGTCTTTGCAAAGAGAAAATTGCAGAATATAATGCGATGGCGGAAAATGGTTGAACACACGAAATATTTTAAAGTCTTATAACTTTGCATCCGTTTAGCTATCACTCCCTATAAATTAAAAAGAAGAATATATCTGTCATCTGTCACCGATTTCATTCTAACTATCAGATTATAAATAGTTAATGATGTGACAGCAGTAGGTGACAGCACTGTGATGGCAATTATGCTGTCACCCTTGTATTTGTGATTCGGGATATGTTTTGAAGTCTTTGATTTCATCACGGTATGTAACTATCTTTTCTAAACCTTGAAACAGTTTGTTTTGCAGTTTGAAACTAAAGTTCCCAATGCTTGAAACCATAGTTCCAAACGCTTGAAACTAATGATTCCAAGCTGTTGGAACTAAAGTTTCAAGCCTTTGAAACTATGGTTTCTCTTCGCTGAAACTATGGTTTCAAGGCGACGAAACTAATTCAGTGCTATAACCTTATCATGACCCAGCTTAGATTGCTTCTTTAGGGTCAGCCTTTTCTATATTAAACTTTCGTTTTTTCTTGTCGGTCCCGGATATAATGAGTAATTTAGCAGTCTCAACGACACGAAGACGCTGACACAAACAACCTATTATTATATAAATGAAAATTACCCAATTCCGTAAAAATGGAGATACAACAGCGCTCAGCGTAATGGATCTTGAAAAACTGGTAAACAAAGTAAAAACAGAGATAAAATCCCGTCCGGTTTCCACTTTCAGAGAAGAATTAAGATATATGCTTCCAGATGATCGGTGTATGTTTGCCGACAAGCTTCCCGAGATAATTCCTGCCGCAGAATTTAGAAAAGTAAACGGGCAGAAGCAGATGAAAGCGTACAATGGTATTATTGAACTGACTGTCGGTCCCCTGTCCAATAAATCGGAGATAGCTCTGGTGAAACAAAAAGCGAGTGAACAACCGCAGACCCGTTGCGCTTTTATGGGTTCGAGTGGAAAAACGGTGAAGATATGGACCACTTTTACTCGTCCGGATAACTCATTGCCCAAAACACGGGAAGAGGCGGAACTGTTTCACGCTCACGCCTATCGGCTGGCCGTGAAATGTTATCAGCCCCAAATCCCGTTCGATATACTTCCCAAAGAGCCGACTTTGGAGCAATATTCGCGATTGTCTTATGATCCAGATATTATGTATCGTCCGAATTCCGTGCAATTTTATCTCTCGCAGCCCACAGCGATGCCCGAAGAGACGACTTTCAGGGAGGCAGTGCAGGCAGAGAAGTCTCCGTTGACTCGTGCCGTGCCGGGATATGATGCAGAAAATGCTTTTTTGATGCTTTTTGAAGCAGCTTTTCGGAAAGCTTATACAGATCTTAGTGAAGCAGGCCTCCAATTACGGGAAGATAAATGGCAACCATTGGTCGTACAATTGGCCAAAAATTGTTTTGCTTCGGGATTGCCTCAGGAAGAAGTCGTGAAACGTACCGTTTTTCATTTCTATATGTATAAACAAGAAGTGTTGATCCGGGAGATGATTGGCAACGTATATCTCGAATGTAAAGGTTTCGGCAAAAATATCAGTCTGAGCAAAGAGCAACAGCTAGCCTTACAGACCGAAGAATTCATGAAACGCCGTTATGAATTTCGCTATAACACACAAATCGCCGAGGTGGAATATCGGGAAAGGCTGTCTTTCCGTTTTCGTTTCAATCCTCTCGACAAACGGGCGCTGAATAGCATTGCCCTAGATGCACAAATGGAGGGTATTCCACTGTGGGACAGGGATATCAGTCGGTATATCTATTCAAATCGCGTGCCTGTATTCAATCCGTTGGAGGATTTTCTCTATCGACTTCCCGGATGGGACGGTAAAGACCGTATCCGTGAATTGGCAGCTACCGTTCCTTGCCGGAATCCGTATTGGACAGACTTGTTTCACCGCTGGTTTCTCAATATGGTTTCTCATTGGAGAGGGTATGATAAAAAATACGCGAACAGTGTTTCGCCATTGCTGGTCGGGGCGCAAGGGACGCGAAAATCTACCTTTTGCCGGAGTATAATGCCACCTTCGGAACGTTCCTATTATACTGACAGCATTGATTTCTCGCGAAAGAAAGATGCGGAACTTTATCTCAATCGTTTTGCGCTCATCAATATTGATGAATTTGATCAGGTCAGTTCGACACAACAGGGCTTCTTGAAACATATTCTGCAAAAGCCTGTGGTAAATATGCGGAAACCTCATGCCAGTGCCGTGCTCGAAATGCGCCGGTATGCTTCATTTATCGCTACGAGTAATCAAAAAGATCTGTTGACCGATCCTTCCGGTAGCCGTCGTTTTATCTGTATCGAAGTGACGGGAGTGATTGACACGAATCGTCCGATAGATTATGAGCAGCTTTACGCGCAAGCCATGTATGAATTGGAACATGGCGAACGCTATTGGTTCGACCAGGAGGATGAAAAGATTATGATGGAAAACAATCGTGAATTTGAGCAAGTTCCTCCGGAAGAACAGTTGTTTTTTCGTTATTTTCGTGCCGCACAGCCTGAAGAAGGGGAGTGGTTGTCTCCGGCGGAGATTATGGAAGATATTCAGAGAAATAGTTCGATACCGATGTCCGTGAAAAGGGTCAATTCATTTGGAAGAATACTGAAAAAGCAGGAAATCCCCTCCAAACATGTACGTAGCGGTACGCTTTACCATGTCGTAAAGTTAGTGACCGGGTAGCGGGAACAAATAATAAATGTGTGATTGCATTGTGACGGCAAAAATGCCGTCACAATGCAATCACCTCCTGCTGTCACGGGCTGATTCGTTGATAATTAATCTGTTATCTCCTGTTTGGTGACAGATGACAGCAACTTACCATATATATTCTTCTGTGTAGCGTTGGTAAGCAGGCTCTTCTTTTATTCCTTTGTTACGAAACAATTGTTTTATATAAGCTTGATCTTTGGGCATAAGGCCTCGTTCTCCACGATAGAGTCGGTAATATCCTGTTTTCCCATAGTGCCCCACCAACTGTGATCGGATACTGACCGCGTCTTCATAAGGAATCCTGTCAAGCAACCGTTTAAGTCCCCATGTTACATGAACTTTTACAGCCGTTTTAAAACATTCGCATTGATTCCCGTCCGCAGGATAGCGTGCCGGATTAACGCTGGTGATATAAAGATAGTCGGCTCCGTTATATTGTGCAGCTATGTGGCGTAAGCATTTGGAGGCTTGTGGGCATTGGTCGTTGAAGCAACGGGCAAAATTGTAAGGGACAGACAGGCTGTCGGGTTCTTCTTTCATTTGTTGACTTTGTTTTATTTATGATAGCAAGGGATACAAGTTTTGTATTCTCTACAAATGTAAGGCTTTCTTTCAAGAATGAGAAATGATTGATAAGCTAATACCATTGTTCTATGCGATTTCTTTTTGAAATCACTATCTTTGCAATGGATCTATTCATTAAATAAAGAAGAGATTATGCTTGCATACACATATATTGAACACGGAAAATTTGAATTGCGAGAAAAACCGGAACCGAAAATTACGGATGCACGGGATGCAATCGTGCGTGTGACTCTTGGCAGTATCTGTACCAGTGACCTGCATATCAAACACGGTAGTGTGCCGCGTGCAGTACCCGGAATAACGGTTGGACACGAGATGGTAGGTGTCGTGGAAGAGGTGGGAGCTGAAGTTACATCAGTCAGACCCGGCGACAGAGTGACTGTGAATGTCGAGACTTTCTGTGGGGAGTGTTTCTTTTGTCATCACGGATATGTCAACAACTGTACCGACCCCAACGGTGGCTGGGCTTTAGGCTGCCGTATCGACGGCGGGCAGGCGGAATATGTCAGAGTACCTTATGCCGATCAGGGACTGAACCGTATTCCCGATACAGTCAGTGATGAACAGGCTCTTTTTGTCGGTGATGTCCTTGCCACAGGCTTCTGGGCAACTCGTATCTCGGAGATTACGGAGAAAGATACTGTCCTCCTCATTGGTGCCGGACCTACCGGAATTTGTACTTTGCTCTGCTCGATGCTGAAGAATCCGAAGCGTATCATTGTCTGTGAAAAGTCCCCTGAAAGGATTCAGTTTGTCCGTGAACATTATCCCGATGTACTGATAACGACACCTGAGAACTGCAAGGAGTTTGTACTCCAAAACAGTGATCACGGTGGAGCTGATGTTGTTCTGGAAGTGGCGGGGACCGAAGATAGTTTCCGGATGGCGTGGGACTGTGCCCGTCCCAATGCGATAGTCACGATTGTGGCTCTTTATGACAAACCTCTGCTTTTTCCTTTGCCTGAGATGTATGGCAAGAATTTGACTTTCAAAACAGGAGGTGTAGACGGCTGTGACTGTGCTGAGATCCTCAGTCTGATTGAAGAGGGAAAGATTGATACCACTCCTCTTATTACCCATCGCTGTTCGCTGAACGAGATTGAGGAGGCATATCGTATCTTTGAAAACAAGCTGGACGGCGTCATCAAGGTAGCGATTGTATGTCAAACTGAAAGTAATAAATAAGAATATGCCTGTTGTCGAAATATCCTCTTTGTCTCATCCCGGAGTTGAGATATTCTGTACTCTTACCGAGGCTCAGTTACGCAATCGTATCGAGCCTGACAAGGGTATTTTTATCGTAGAAAGTCCAAAGGTCATAGAGAGAGCTCTGGACGCCGGTTATGAACCTTTAGCCATTTTGTGTGAGCATAAACATATCACTGGCGATGCCTCCAACATCATTGAACGTTGTGGCAATGTGCCTATCTATACGGGTAGCAGGGAACTGCTTGCTACATTGACCGGTTATGTCCTGACACGTGGTGTTCTTTGTGCCATGCGTCGTCCTGCGGTGCGCAGTATGACAGAAGTCTGTCGGGAAGCCCAGCGCATCGTCGTGATCGATGGTGTTGTTGATACAACCAACATCGGTGCTATTTTCCGTTCGGCAGCCGCCCTGGGAATTGATGCCGTACTACTGACGCGTAACTCTTGTGACCCATTGAACCGTCGTGCAGTCAGAGTATCGATGGGAACGGTCTTCCTTGTACCATGGACTTGGATGGACGGTTCTCTCAGCGACTTGGGCAAGTTGGGCTTCCGTACAGCTGCCATGGCACTCACGGATAACTCTGTTTCCATTGATGATCCTGTCTTGGCAACCGAACCCAGATTGGCTATCGTGATGGGTACCGAAGGGGACGGACTTTCGCCGGAAACGATTGCCGAAGCTGACTACGTAGTCCGTATTCCTATGTCGCACGGCGTCGATTCGCTCAATGTAGCCGCTGCGGCTG
>ULSY01018461.1_pt1 | contig 42750 bp, 28 predicted proteins | sample 1957201 | NCBI WGS metagenome assembly ULSY01 (sample SAMEA4835723, study PRJEB28245) | human gut metagenome | biome: gut microbiome; material: fecal sample | place: Denmark | collected 2008
TGCTTCCGTCGTGCTCCATGTCGCCGCCGAACTGGATGCCGACGTCATCGACTGCCACGGACGGCACGTCCCGCAACTCCTTCTCCCCTACCCTGTCAGCCTTGCCGAACGGTATGACGGGTTGCAGCATGCCGACTGCTATCCGCCCTGTCACTCCATCATCTCCACCCTGCCCGCCCTCACGGTGCACAGCTGGATGACGGCGCTCCAGTATGAACGTCTGGAGGCCAAGGCACAGCGTGTGGCGGACTGCGTGGAGTCCTGTGACCACCGTTGGGACGATGCCCTCTTCGTCACGTTGGCACGCAACTTCGGTTTCGGTCTCAACAGCGACGTCTTCGAGCGTTGGGGACGGTCAGTCCCCCTGCGTGCGCTCGACAAGCATCGCGACGACCTTTTCCAGCTCGAAGCCCTCTTCTTCGGTCAGGCAGGATTGCTCGAAGAGGAACTGTGTGACCCCTACTACGAGCGTCTGCAACACGAGTACCTCTACCTGGCACATAAGTTCGAGCTGCGCCGCATGGAGTCAGCCTCCTGGCGTTTCCTCCGTACCCGTCCCGTGAACTTTCCTCATGTCCGCATCGCTCAGATGGCGTGGCTTTTCTTCCGCGAACCTTCCCTCCTCTCCCGTCTGTTGGAGGCGGAAGACACTGACGCCGTGCGCGACATCCTCACTGCCCGGACTTCGGAGTATTGGGACACGCACTACACCTTTGCGTCCGTCTCACCCCGTCGGGTGAAAAAGCTGACGCACGCCACGCAGGACCTGCTTATCATCAACACCCTCTGCCCTTTCCTCTTCGCCTACGGTTCGTACAAGGACGACGCCGTCCTTCGTCAGCGTGCCTTCGACTTTCTGGAGCAGCTCAAGCCCGAGGACAATGCCATCATCCGCAACTGGCGGTCCTGCGGCCTCTCCGTGGAGAATGCCTCCGACAGCCAGGCGCTCATCCAGCTCAAGCGGGAGTACTGCGACGCGAAGAAGTGCCTCCGTTGCCGATTCGGGTATGAGTATCTGAAGAAGTGACTTCTATAAGGCTTTGATAAAGAAGGCGTATTTGAAGTCTATCAATGACTGATTGTCGATGTTATGTATCCATGCTATTTCGTCATGGCTCTTTTTTGAGATGGATGTTGGCGTGTCATTTCTGAATGTTTCATACACTCTGTCCAGCACAGTAAGCTGCTCATCTGAAAGGCTGGCTTTGTCGAAGGAAATATCTGACATCAGTTTATTGCCGATATTGCCATTTTTGCTTTCTACTTCAATCTGGTAAACATCTTCGATCAGTCCGTATACCCGATCCCATCTGTTGGGGACGGGGCCATGTTTTATCGCCTTGAAGGAGAGTCCGGTGATAGCCTGACCGTTTTCTTTGTAAGCCAAAAAGTCGGTATAGAACAGCAGCTTGTTCATTTGTGTGACAAATACTCCTCCAAACTTTTCTATGAAATAGAGCATGACGTTTTTGAGTTTGCTGACGGAGAGCATGGCATAGCCGTTATACTTGTTACGTCCGACTCCTCCGTAGATGAGGTTATACAGGAATCCTCTTTCATAGGCAGTGTCCCGGTATTCGTCCAGTCGTCTTATGATTGCCGTAAATTCGTCTGCGGACACAGCGTCTTTGGCTGCTTCCAAAAAAGTTTTGAAAACTTCGGGCTGTTGGATGGCTTTCAGCACCCTTCCGTTGGCGATGCTGGGTATTTCTCCGTTTTCATACAAGCGGTACTGATTGTCGCCGAATCCGAGTATCCGTGACATTTTAGAGGCTGAGAGTCCGTACTGACGGCGTAAATCCTTGATTTCGTCGGGGAAAGGTATTTTATGTTCTACCCGATAAAGATTGTATACCTGTAGGGTATTTATCTGGTCCATCTGTGTCGTTGTGAAGGTCTCTTTGGTGTCCACACACTGGTAACACAGATGCGTGTATTCATATTCTTCTTTTCGGAATATGGCTTTTCTGGTTTCGGGAAGAAGAATGACATCACCTCCTGTAAATGGACTTTTCATTGTTTCTTGAATTTATAGTTTAGTTTATATTCTGCTATGTGGAAGGAAATGCAGATGGTGCATGAACCGCTCATTCCCATGGATATTTTTATATAGACTTCCTTCCCTTTGATTTCTTTTCCGAACACCCACATCGGACTGAGATTATTCAGCGTGTCTTCAACCGGTCCGTCTACATAGTCGGAGCTTTGGAGTTGCATGATGATTTTTTCCCGATATTTGGGTGTGATTTCCAGGTCTAGCAGTGTCTGCATGTTCTTTCCTCTGTCATCGCGGAATATCATGCCGAACACCTTAGCTTTCTGATGGAAACTTACTAAAAATTGTTCTACGTTTTCTTGTGTCTCCATGTCTTCATCTTAGCACTTCTGCAAAAGTAACGAATCCGTTGAATAGTTCAAATATTTGGTTCTATATTTCAACGGAAATGTGAGGATTGTGTAGCCAAATATCCTCCTTCTTCCCTCATCTCATCTTTTACGAATATCACAACGTTGCCTTTCCTCTGCATTTGCTTGACAAAAGCGTGAAAAAGCCATGTTCCTGCTAACTTGTATTTTGCGGATTCCCGACGAACCAGAGAGAAAATGCTAAATTCTACTAATGAAAAGCACGGAAAAGGTCTTGTATTTTAGAAAACTATACATTCCATTTTCGGAATATGGACAAAACGTGCCCGGAACAATATTGTTTCGCGAGCCAAACAATATAGTTTGCCGCGTCAAACAATATAGTTTCACCTGCCAAACCCTATTGTTTTGTCCGCGAAAGTCAAATATTCGGGAGATGAAAGGAAAAAATTCGGAGTTTCATTCTCCAAAAGGTGAGCCGTGTCAATAAATCGGAAGGTATCATAAAGTAGGGTAGGTGAACGGCTGAATGGTAGTGAGGGTGGTAAGGACGACTTCCGTCTGCCACGGAGACAGCGTTTGAGGTGGATTGCTTTCAATGTGTATTTTGTGAATCGCTCGAGAATGCCTTCTTTACTCACCAACTTGTATTTTGGTGCGAGGAAGGGCACTCTCGGACGCTTCGTTTGACAATTTGTCACATGCCCCATCCTTGCGAAGCTGTCAGGATGCAGAGGAGCACGAAGAGTTCTTCGTCGGTGAGGGAACCGAGGGAGGTGCGGAGTCGGGTGTACGCATTGCGCTTGAGGGTTTTTACGGTGTTGACGGAGATGTCCATCAGGTGAGCGATTTCCGGGTTGCTCTTGCCGTCGAGAGCGAGCAGGATGATTTGACGAGACTGACGGGGGAGACTGTCTACTGCTGCACGGAGCAGGCGGAGCGTCTCCTGATAGGTCATTTCTTCAGCCAACTGGGGGTCCTCACGGTCGGCGTGTTCTTCGAGGAGCTGCAGGGAATATTGTTCTTCCACGTTTTGATGCCGCAGCCGGCTGATACTGAGGTTGCGTGCCGTGGCGTACATGAATGAGCGTGTCTCTTCGGGAGTCGGCAGGTCGTCCCATCGTTCATAGATGCGGATGAAGGTCTCCTGGGCAATGTCACGTGCTTCGTCAGCATCGCCGGTATACACCGTAGCGAAGCGGACCACGGCATTGAAGTGGTCTGTGAAGAATCTTTTGAATGGGGCGAGTTCGTTGCTTATCATCCTGGGACTGTGCTCTTTTCTTACTACATGTGCAAAAATAAGAAACTTTTTTTAGAATTCATTCACCCACTTTACGGAGTTATGCGTTTTATTAATGAAGGCGGGATACAAGACGGCTGGAAAGTCGTCCTGCCTGTTCAACCCTTATCCATTAAAGTACGATGAAACTCTCTGACCTCATTACACGCCATTTGCTGGGCATAGCGACCGACGAGGAAGAACGCCGGTTGCAAGACTGGCTCGATGCGTTCGCTGAACACCGTGCGCAATATGCACGCCTGGTGGAGCGGCTGCACACCGACCTGCTGGCGGAAGAGCCTGCGGATGTACGTCGCGAATGGGCACGTTTTGAGGGAAGATTGCCGTTGCACGAGCGTCGCATGTTGGGTGTACGCCGTCTGATGAAATACGCGGCGGCAGCTGTGGTGGTCCTGGCTGTGCTGGCAGGCGGGTTGTGGTATCTGTTGCCTGACGCAGGCGACGGACGGGTGGCGGCCATCGTACCCGGCAGTCAGAAAGCCATGCTTGAGACAGGGAGTGGGGAAGGGGTGGAGATATTTCCCGACGCTTCCGCTGTGGAGCAGCAGACTGACACCTGGACGGTGCGCAATGAGAAAGGTGTGTTGCGTTATGACCTGCCCACGCATGCCGACTCCCTGCGCAGCCTTTTCCACACGCTGACGGTTCCTCATGGAGGCGAATATGCGGTGGTCCTTGCCGACGGAACGAAGATCAACGTCAATTCCGAGTCACGCTTGCGTTATCCCGTGGTTTTTGCGCCGTCTGACAGTGTGCGCCGGGTCTATGTGAGCGGTGAAGCCTACTTCCAGGTGGCACGTAACGAGGAGATGCCTTTTGAGGTGCACACCGGGCATGGTGTGGTGAGGGTGCTTGGCACGAAGTTTAACGTACACGACTATGCCGATGAGGGTTACACCGCTGTGACCCTTACGGAGGGGGCTGTCGTTTATGTCTCCGGCGGGCAGACGTACAGGCTGGAACCGGGAGACCAGCTGGTACACGACCATGTGTCGGGCAGGGTAGAGGAGCAGCCCGTCGATGCGCTGGCATACTGTTCGTGGATTGACGGTGTTTTCGAATTTACGGGAATGCCGTTGGACCGCATCATGAGGCAGCTCTCACGCTGGTATGACTTCAGTTACCGCTTTGAAGACCCGGCACTGGAAAAGCGGCTCTTTACCGGAATTGCCTTCCGCAATGTTCCCCTTCAGACCTTATTGAGACAGATAGAGAAAACAACCCGTATACACTTCACGATAGAAGATCGAACTATAATAATCACTAACTAAACACATCAGCTTATGAGAGAGATGAAACACTCGATGCGCAAGGCCGGAACGGCTTTGCTCTCAGCCCTTTTTGTCCTTCCCTCGCTGGCACAGTCGCCGGGGAACGTGACGTTGGAGCTTAACAAGGTGTCGCTGTTGCAGGCGTTGCAGCAGCTGAAATCGCAGACTCAGGCACGGTTTGTCTACAGCGATGAGGAGTTGCGGACGGCACCGCTCGTGACGCTTTCGGTCGACGATGCTTCGTTGGCGGCAGTTCTTGACCTGCTCTTCCGCGACCAGCCGTACACGTATGAGAAAAGTGGAAACAATGTCTACATCATCAAGCCGCTAAAGCCGTCAGGTACCCGGCAGGAAGGTGTCGGAAGGACTGTTCGTGGAAAGGTCGTTGACGGAGCAACGGGGATTCCGTTGATTGGAGCTTCGGTACGGGACCCTTTCAGTAAACGCGGCACAATCACGGCTGCTGACGGAACATTCACCCTGAACGTGTCGCGCGAATGCCGTCATTTGTCCGTGTCATTCATGGGTTATGAGTCCGAACGGGTGGCACTGGGTGCCGGAGGGACCGTTGTGGTGACGCTCGATGAGTCGGCACATGCCCTCGACGATGTACTGGTTATCGGCTATGGTACATCAAACCGGAAGGACTTCACGGGTTCTGTGGCTACGGTCAATCCTGATGAACTTAAGAACATCCCGGCTCTGACCATCGACGACGCATTGGCAGGCAAGGCAGCCGGTGTGCAGGTGACCAAGGCGGACGGTTCTCCGGGCGGTGCCGTGCGCATCCGGGTACGTGGAGGTTCGTCGCTCAACGGAAGCGTGGACCCGCTGTACGTCATCGATGGCATTCCGACCGAGATATCCAACAACTATGTGACGTCGACCGAAATCGTCAACCCCATTGAGGCGGCAAACTATGGCGATGACTTCAACAACAGCATCTCCGGTTCGTTCATGCGCGGTCTGAACAGTCTGGCGGGACTGAACATCTCCGACATTGAGAGCATCTCCATCCTGAAGGATGCGTCCGCTACCGCCATTTATGGTTCGAAAGCCGCCAACGGCGTGGTCATCATCACCACCAAGCGCGGACGGCGCGGGATGAAGCCCCAGTTTGACTTCAACTACAGCATGAACGTCAGCACGCCGAAGAAGGAGAAGGTGCTCAACGGTGAGCAGTACATCAGTGCCCTGCGCCAGTCGTTGGAACAGTCGACGGAAAACATGCTGGCGAACATGGCATCGTCGGGGGCAGATTTTTCCAGCTACATCAGTTCGAATGCCGACCGGCTTGCCATGCTGGAGAACGTCGGCAATGCCAATACCGACTGGATTGACCTGGTGACGCGTACGGGTGTATCGCACAACGTGGACTTTTCGGTGACCGGCGGCAGCCAGACGACCCGCTACTACACCTCGTTTGCCTATACCAAGCAGGAGGGAACGGTCATCAACACCGCTTTCGAGCGTTACTCCGGTAAAATCAGCCTGGACAACGACATCACCAGCCATTTCCGCATGGGTACCAACATCAGCTATGCCTACACGAAGAACAACATCACCAACGGTGTCTACAGCCAGGCCATCTCGGCACCGCCCATCCTCTCCCCGTGGAACGAGGACGGTACGTATGCCAACTATGACAAGGTGGGTGGTGTAGGAGCGACTTACATGGGTTACCAGAACCCGCTGGCAGTGGCATCGGGCACCAACCAGGCGAAGACCTATACGTTCAACGGCTCGGTGTATGCCGAACTGAGCTTCCTGAAAGACTTCAAGTTCAAGAGTACCGTCTCGGTCAACTACAACAACTATAACCAGCTGAACTACATCCCCAGCTACGTCAACATGGGCGGTTACTATGGTTCGTCCTCTTCGGAAGGCGGTCAGGGCTCGCAGGCGCAGACCATCGCCACCGACATCTTCTTTGAGAACACGTTGACCTATAACAAGGCTTTCAACGAAGACCATCGTGTGGATGCCGTTCTCGGTACGTCGTGGGAGGAACAGCGCAGCAGCTACTTCTCGGCAAGCGGCAAGGGCTATCCCGACGACGACTTCCTCAACAACCTGGGTTCTGCTTCGGTGGCAGCTTCGGTCGACGGTGCCAACCCTCTGTATCAGACTTCGCTGTTGTCCTTCTACCTGCGTATGAACTATGTGTTCAAGGACCGTTACCTGCTGACCTTCACCGGGCGTAGCGACGCATCGTCGAAGTTTGCCAAGCATAACCGTGTGGGCTATTTCCCTTCCGGAGCCATCGCCTGGCGCATCTCCGAGGAACCGTTCCTCCAGGATGTTGCATGGATTGACGAGCTGAAGCTCCGTGCCAGCATCGGAAAGACCGGAACGCAGAACATCTCCGACCACATGTTCCGTACGCTTTATGCAGCCGGAGCGTATGCCGGTGTCAGCGCGCTCTATCCCGACCAGCTGGGTAACGACGCCATCAAGTGGGAGAGTACCGTACAGAAGGACCTGGGACTGGACTTCTCCTTCTTCCAGGGACGATTGAGCGGAACACTGGCTTACTACTACAAGACGACAGACGGAGCCTTGCTGAACATCACCCCGCCGCCCAGCAGCGGATATGCCACCATCACGAGCAACATTGCCAAGATTGAGAACGTGGGTGTGGAGTTTGAGGTCTACGGTGAGCCTGTCCGCACGAAAGACTGGACATTATCCATCAGCGCGAACATCTCGCACAACGCTTCGAAGGTCCTGAAGCTGCAAGGCGACAACTTCTCCAGTGATACCGACCGCAATGCCCTCAACCTGGGTACAACCGTCTTCCGTGAAGGCGAGTCGCTGGGCTTGCTCTGTGGACGCAAGGCTGTGGGCATCATCACCACGCAGGAGCAGTTGGACGACTACAAGTCACGCTATGCCATGTGGACTTCGTTTGCTCCGGACCTGGGCATCGGTTCGGTAGAGCTGGCGCTCGATGAGACCGGCATGTACTATGAAGACGTGATAGGCAACTGCACGCCCGACTTCTATGGCGGCTTCACCATGAACCTCAGCTACAAGAACTGGTCGTTGCTGACGGCGTTCACCTACTCCTACGGGAATGACCTCATCTATCAGAAGGATGTGACCGACATGCTGTTCAACTCCATGGCAAACCGTGGTACGAGTGTCCTGAACGCATCTACTCCCGATCACATCACCGGACGTCCGTTGAGCGTCTACAACACGACCAACTTCCTGACGAACCTGAATGTCTATGACGCTTCCTACCTGAAGCTGCAGTCGCTCTCGCTCAGCTACTCGCTGCCTTCTTCCCTCGTCAAGAAGTTCCGTATGAACAACATGTCGATTTATGCCACGGCAACCAACCTCTTCACCCTCACGTCGTATCCCGGTCCTGACCCTGCCGTGAGCGATGACCCCTACAGCGTTGCCGGAGGCGGACGCGACGTGACATCCTACCCCACGGTGCGCAGCTACTCGCTGGGATTGAGAATCAGTTTCTAACCACTTAAATTGTAATGACTATGAGATTTAAAGCTACATATTTATGGGGAATGCTGGCGGCGGCCTTGCTCTTGGGTACATCGTGCGACGACAAGCTGAGTGCCCTGCCCACGCAGTCGAAAGTTGACGGTAACCTGGTGGTGGACCAGAAGAGTGCGGAGTATGCGCTCAACGGCATCTATTACCGTTATGCCATGTGTCAGGTGGACAACTACGCCGTGGAGTCGACCGGCTGTGCCACCTACTATGAAATTTATCCTGCCAACGCCGCAGGGCTGGTGACCTATTACCAGGGTCCGTACATGTTTGAGACACACGGAGGCACCGGTTACACGTCCTACAGCTCCTATTACTGGTCGTCATACTATCAGCAGCTGACGGCTGCCAACAGCGTCATCGACCAGGTGGGAAAGGCTGACGACAGCTGGTTCACAGGCAACCGGAAGACGGAAATCATCGCCGAGGCTCGTTGCATGCGTGCACTCATCAACTATAACATCCTCCGCATGTTCGGCTATTTCTGGGATGTGGACAGCCCCTACGGCATCATCCTGCGTCTGGACCCGACGAAGAGCAGTACGCTCTCTGTCCCGCGCAGCTCGGTGAGCGAGGCATACCGTGCCATCATGGAAGACCTGGATTATGCCATCGAGAACATGGTCGAGACGAGTGCCAACCACTACACCAACCGATGGGTCGCAAAGGGACTCAAGGTGCGTGTGCTCATGATGAGGGGACAAGGCTCCGACTATGCCGATGCAGCCTCACTGGCAGAGGAAATCATTGCCCAGGGACCTTACCGGCTGGAAGAGCATACGACCGACATCTTCCACGTGAAGGGACTGACCAGTGCCGAAGTGATGTTTGGTATCCAGCCTAAGGACAACCAGACCAATGTGCTCGAAGCTTACCATTATCGCGGCGAGGCACAGTATGTCATCAGCGACAAGTTCGCCGCCTTCTTTGAGAACGACCCGCGCAAGGACGAGCTGATGAAGGTGGACACCGTGAATGTGCCTACGTATAACTACATCTTTGACGAGGCAGGCAACCTGACGGGGTATGAACTCGTCTATGTGAAGACGCCCATGACCTCCATCTTCAAGCACATGCCGCCCGGAGAACTCACGGCTACCACAACCGAGGAATCACAATACCAGATGCGGTTGGGAGAGATGTACCTCCTCCGTGCCGAGGCACTTGCCCGTGAGAACCGCGTCAGCGAGGCAAAAGAGCTGCTGAAGACCGTTATGTCGAAAGCCGGTGTTACTGACTTCTCCGAGGTCGACAACGTGTCTGACGGCGATGTACATGCCTTTATGGAGGTCTATTTCAAGGAGTACATGCGCAATCTCTTCTGCGAGAGCGGACGTGAGTGGGAAATCATGATACGTCTGCCACAGGACATCGTCGTCGGCTTCAATCCCGAGTATGCCAACACGCAGTACTCCGTCTTCCCCATTCCCGACGATGAGTTCCGGAACAACTATGCCCTGACCCGCGACGACCAGAACCCCGGTTACAGCGTGGCAGGACTGATTGACTGATTGAAACATTAACCCTATAGTAAAAACGTCATGAACAAATCATTATTCCCGGCAGTCTTTGTGACTGCACTCTGTGCCGCTTGTGCACAGCAACCCAAGGATGGGTTTACACTCACCGGCAGTGCCGAAGGGCTCGACGGACAGTATGTTTTCCTGTCGTATATGAACGACACCGTTCCGGTGACGGACAGTGCGCTGGTCGAAGGCGGTGCTTTCCGCTTTGAAGGGAAACTGAAGGTTCCGACCCGGGTGGGAATCTATCCCAAACTTCCCATGCAGCAGCTTGACCCGAAGCATTATTACAGTCCCTTCATCGAACCAGCAGACCTGACCCTCACCATCGATACTGCCGACTGGAGCAAGAGCCGCCTGGAAGGCTCTGCCACCCAGCTTGCCGTGGACAGTCTGGAGGAGCAGCAGCGCGCCATCATGGCGGAAGCGGAAGCCATTCAGAAGGCGATAGCAGCCGAGACAGACCATGAGAAGCAGAATGAACTGCGTGAGCAGCTGGAGCCTTTCCAGACGCGTGTACGCAAGCTCTCACTGGCTTTCATTGCAAACCATCCGTCGTCGTATGCCTCGCCCGACATGCTTCGTTCCTATTCGGGTTACCTGACCTATGAGGAGTTGAAAGGGCTCTATGACGGACTTTCACCGGAAGTGCAGCAGGTGGCGAGTGCCCGTGAGGTAGCCGATGAGCTGGAGACACTGGGACGTGTGCAGCCGGGACAGCCTGCCCCGCTCTTTGAAGCAACCGACGTGAACGGGAAGCCCTTCCGTCTTGCCGACCTGAAAGGCAAGTACGTGGTCATCGACTTCTGGGCAAGCTGGTGCGTGCCCTGTCGCAAGAGCAACCCACACATGAAGGAGATGTATGCCAAATACCACGACAAAGGCTTGGAGTACGTCTATGTGGGCGATAATGACAGCAGTCCGGATGACTGGCGAAAGGCTATCAAGGAAGACGGGCTGGAGGCATTCCACCACGTGCTGCGCGGTATGAAGGTGTCGCGTGAGAACGGGAAATTGCAGTTTGACCGTACGAATGATATCAGTGACAAATATGCCATCCACTTCCTTCCGACGAAGTATCTCATTGACCCCGACGGCAACATCGTGGGCAAGATGGAAAGCGATGAACTGGAAGCGAAGTTCAAGGAAATCTTTGGTGACTGATTCCTGACCATGTTTGGGGTGCGGACAGCACGGTGTCTTCTTCGGAGGAGCTGTGTTGTCCGCTTTGTTTTTGTCCTCTGAAGCCCCCACCTTATAAACACAGTAAAGGCCCGTCTCACGACGAGCCTTTACCCATTCTTTGCTTATGATGAATCAGTCGCTACTGCTCCGGCTTGCAATCAGGGAATCTCAATGTGTGTGGGTTGCAAGGTGAGTCCGGAGCTTTCACGCATTTTTGTTGTGCCTTAATTCCAAGCGGCACCGGTACGCCAGCGCGGGTCACCGATTCCCTTCGTGTAAATCGGGTGGTTGCGCACGCGGTCCGTGTTGTTGTAGTAGAAACCGTCCACGTTGTAGCGGTTCATGTTCTTGTCGCGGTTCGGAGCCAGCGGATGCGGGTCTTGGAACAGCTCTTCAGGTGTCAGCTGGTAGCCCACAGCATCGGGTTCGTTGCCGTTGACATTGTCGCCGAACTTGATGCGGGTTTCTCCGATACCTCCGGCGTTGAGCGAACCGCTCTGGTAGCCGGCACCGTCGTTGCCGCTGAACGGATAGTTCGTCCAGAGTCCGTCGGTCAGGTTCTGGAGGTTGCCCTTGTTGTTGTACCAGGTGGGCACGGTGGTCGCATAGTTGTCGCTGAAGTCGTAGCTGATAGCCTGGTTGCTGATACGCATGCCGCGCATGTAGAGGTAGCGGTCGTCAGAGTCGCCGGCCTTCACCATGACGAAGAGGTTCTTGCGGCAGGTGATCTTGCTGCCCATCGGGATGTAGCGCGTCTCGAACATGAGGCCGTGGCCGGAGCTGGTCGAGTGCGGGCTGAAGTTGACGAACGTGTTGTTCTCCACGGTGATGTTCCAGGTCGTTCCGACAGGCCATGCCAGGTTGCCGTTCTCCGTCACGAGGGCGTGGCGCGGCGAGCCGATGATGGAGTTGTTGCGGAAGACAAGGTTCTGGTAGAAGTTCGAGTTGCGGTTGTTGCCCGGTCCGGCAAACCACGAGTAGCCACGTCCGTTGGTGTCATAGCAGCCGCAGTCGTAGAAGACGCAGTTCTCTACCGTCAGGTTCTCGATAATCTGGCGGTTCGGACCCTGGAAGCGGATGAAGCCACGCACCAAGCCGCTGAACGTACAGTTGGTTATACTCAGCTCGGTCAGCGAGAAGGAGAGACCCTGTGAACTCATGTTTATGAAGTAGTTCGCACTGATGGTGTTCGATGAGTTGCCACCCGTGCCGTTCACATCCCAGTAGTTGTAGTACATCTGCGGCTGGAAGTTGATTTCGTTGAACTTGATGGCCTGGATGGTCAACATCATGCCGTTCTCGGCGCTGCTCTGTGCGTTACGTGCCAGGTTGAAGTTGACTTCCGACGGGTCGGTCATGGTCTCTGACGAGGCACCTACGCCGAGGAGGATGCGGGCACGTCCCTTGGTCGGGAGGTCTTCGGGGTTGGTCTCGATGGTGAGGCCCTTGGTCAGTTCGACGTTGGTCGAGATGTAGTAGTCCTTGCCGCCTTCGAGGTAGAACACCTGTCCCTCAGCCATCGTGTTGTCGCCCATGTAGTTGGTGAGCACGGTGTCGATACGCGTAGCCTGCAGGCCGGGCACGTAGCGTTGGGCGAGGATGGTGTCGTTCGGGTCGACGGTGGCGGGGATGATAATCGGTTCGCCCGGTTCACCCATCATACGCATCATCACCTTGTTGTACTGACGGTCGAAGTAGCGGGACACGTTGTTGTTCTGTCCGTAGATGACGTAGGAGCCGTTGGAGGTCAGTCCTTCGAAGTCCACGTAGCCGTTGTCGCGGTCAGCCTGGGTCACCTTGTGGGTGATGGTCTCCAGCTGTGGGTTGTCGGCGGTGGGGACAATCTGGATTTCGTCGAACACCCATTCGCCGTTGGCAGTCTCGGCACCAGCTTCGAAGAAGTCGCGGTAGGTCGTCTCGCTGCCGTCTTCCACGGTGGGGTTGAAGTTGACGCGGACGGTGCTCTCGGTCACTTCGGAAGGCCAGAACACGTCGGGCACGGCATAGCGTTCACCCGTGGTGATGGTCATGTAGTCCTTCTGGTGCGAGCCGTCGCCGTAGCCGTACCACTTGGAGTTGTAGGCATCACCCTTGGGGGAGAGAGCCTGGATGGCGTAGGAGTAGCCCGTGGAGTACTGCAGGTCCTCGTGGAGGAACGAGAGCTGGTCGGGCGGAAGGATGGTGTCGAGCACACAGTCGGTGGCCCACTCTGTACCTTGGATTTTCGCCTGGAGGCGGTAGCCGCTGGCTCCGTTGACACCGTACCAGTAGAGCTGCACGTCGTTGACGTATTTGCTGGCGCTGTTGGGTGCTTCCGAGGCGATGGCGCACTGATAGCGGTCAGAGGTGCCGGCGTTGGTGTTCTCGTCACGACGGAACATGGGCATGAACAGACGTTCGCTGTTGAACTCCCCGTCACTGACCACGTCGTCGTCCTGACAGGAGGGGAAGAACATGGTCACGCATGCCCAGAGTAGGAAGAAATAGATACTATGTTTTTTCATGTTGTCTCACGTGTTGGTTGAAGGTTAATATCCGTAGTAGTTCACATACGTGCCGTTGCTGCGCGAGATGGCATCGCTCGGGATGGGGAGGATGTAGCGCACGGGCGGCAGGCTGTTGAGGTCGGTCTCCAGTGAATACCAGGGCATGTCGCTCGGGAAGAGTGAGCCCTGCTGGTCGATGTAGATGTATCCGCGGAGCGAGCAGCGGCAGTCGGCGCGGGCGATACCGGTGTTCTCGTCAATCCATCTGAACCACTCTGCCTGGCTCCAGGCATCGCTACCGGTGATGGACGGCAGACGGTCTGCATGGTTGAGCTGGTAGTCGATGGGGATGGGCGCCCACTGGCAGTCTACACCATATTCCTCGTCGGTGAAGAACTCGATGACGTCGAGCACGGTGTTGGGGAAGCTGCCGTCGCCCGGGTTGGGAATCACGTGGTAGTAGATGTTGCGCGGATAGGAGTCGTACTCGTCATAGAGGTCGTAGGAGTAGTCGTCGCTGCCCACACCGTAGTAGCGCCAGAAGGTCGTATATACCACCTGGTTGTAGAGGTTCCAGCGGACGAGGTCTTTCCAGCGGATGTTCTCTCCACCGAACTCCCAGGCACGCTCGTCGACGAGGAGGTCGAAGAAGTCTTCCTTGCTCGAAGCCTGGTCTACGTAGACGTCGACCATCTCGCCCTGGTTGTCGGCATTGCGGAAGGCACGGCGACGCACTTCCTTCAGGGCGTCGCGGGCGGCAGCCGTCGGACCGTTGTTCAGCTCGTTCTCAGCCTCGGCATACATCAGCAGGACGTCGGCATAACGCATGTAGGGGAAGTTGATGCCGGTGCTTCCTTCGCTCATGTAACCCAGTGTGTGGTCCGGGTCCCAGAACTTCGACCACTTGTTGCAGTAGTTGTTGCGGTCGTTCTCCAGTGTCGGTGTTCCGTCAGCCTCGTAACCCCAGAAGCCCACCATGGCGCGGCGTGCGTCCTGCGGGTCGAAGGTGAAGCGGTAGAAGGCGTTCAGGCGGACGCTGGAGCTTGCGACACCCCACTGGTTGATACCCGTCGTTCCGCCGGCGTTCGATTCGTTGCTCTTCGGTCCGTGGATGTAGCCGATGTTACCCGACACGAGCTGGGTGAAGGGAATTTCGAAGATGGGGTCGTCGTTGTTGGTCACGCGGTAGGCAGACTCGTCGATGAACACCTGCATGTAGTCCTTGTTCAGGCTGTGGGTGCCGGAGGAGATGACGGAGTCGCAGTACTGGCGTGTGATGGCATAGTAGTCTTTGTAGTCGTCGGGACGTTCCATGGTGCCGATGTCGGCTGTCGTGGCTCCCGGACGGAGTGAGTAACCGCCGCGGAAGAGGGCGATGCGGGCGATGAGCGACCAGCAGTACTCCTTCGAGCAGCGTTCCACGCCGCCTTCCAGTTCGGAGGCAAAGCGCATGGAGGGTGCGATGCCTTCCAGGTCCTCGATGAGGGTGGTCAGGATTTCGTCACGGTTCACGATGGGCATCACGAGGCTCTCGGCGTCGTAGGTACGCGTCATCGAGAAGGGGATGTCACCGAAGAGGATGACCAGGTCAAGGTAGCTCATGGCACGGAGGCACTTCGCCTCGCCGATCATCTGCATCAGGTCTGCATCGCCCTGGGCGTACAGCTCGCTGCCTTCGGCTGCGGCAACGAAGTTGTTGGCGCGTTCGATGCCCGAGTAGGCGGCGTTCCAGGTTGAGAGCAGGTTGCTGGCGTCCGCCTCACAGTCGAACAGCTTGTATTCGTTGTGGCTGGCGCTCTGCAGCTCGTTGGAGCTGGTGGTGAATTCCACATCGCTGTTGAAGCAGAATGTGGTCAGGTAGGCATTGCCGTAGGTGTTGTTGTTGCAGATGCCGGCATAGACACCGTTGAGCAAGCGGTTGGCTTCTTCGAGGTTGTCCATCACGTAGTCGTCGGTGAACGCGGACGGAGAGTCGACCTCCAGGAAGTCGGAGCACGATGTCATGCCCAACAGGGCAAGTCCCAGGATGAAACTGTATTTCTTCTTCATGTGTTTCTGTGTTTGGTTTAGAATGAAATGTTAAGTCCGAACAGATAGCCGCGGCTGCGCGGGTAGCGGTTGTAGTCCACACTCGGGGTCAGACCGCTCTGGATGTCGATTTCAGGGTCGTAGCCGCTGTAGCCGGTCAGGCAGAAGAGGTTGGAGCCGGTCACGTAGACACGCAGACGGGAGATACCCCAGTCGCTGGTGAGCTTCTCGGGCAGCGTGTAGCCGATGGTGATGTCTTGCAGACGCAGGAACGAACCGTCCTCGATGAAGTAGGAGTGGGTGTAGCGCTCGGTCACGTCATTCGGGTTCCAGAGTGTCTTGTTGGCATTGATGGACTGATAGACATCCATGTACTCGTTGTGCTGGCTGTTGCTGTAGAGCATTTCGTTGGCGTTGTAGAGCGTACCGTCGGCGTTGTAGATGTCGCCGTAGTAAACCCAGCGGTTCTCGTAGTTGAAGTCGGCGAGGACGTTCTTCGGGTTGCTCTGGCTGGAGCCATCGGCTGACGAAAGCTCGTAGGCGGTGGCGTTGATCAGGTCGAAGTTGAGCATGTAGGTGAAGTTGGCGTTGAAGTCGAAGTTCTTCCACTGTCCGCTCAAGCTGAAACCTCCCTGCAGACGCGGGTTGGTGTTACCGATAATCGTACGGTCGTATTCGTCGATGATGCCGTCAGGCTTGCCCTCGGGGCCGCTGAGGTCCTTGAACTTCGGACGTCCCGGCTGGGTGCCGTAGATGCCGTCGCCATTGACGGTTCCTTCCTTGGCTACGTAGTTGAAGTTCACGCGGTCGAACTCGTCGAAGCTGTACAGTCCGTCGTACACGTAACCGTAAATCAAGCCCACTTCCTCGCCTTCACGCAGACAGAAGTCGTTGTCCGATGACGACCAGCGGCTGGAGGTTGCCCACAGCTCCTTGTCGTCGCCGTTGAGGTGGTCGACGTGGGTCTTGTTGATACCCATGGTGAAGTTGGCGCTCAACACGGCGTCACGCGAGCGGTAGAGGTCGCCGCCCACAGTCAGCTCGAAACCCTTGTTGGTCACCTGACCTACGTTCTGCATCTGGCGGGTGTAACCGGTGGTCGAGGGAATCATGCTCTCATAGAGCAGGTCGCGCGTGGTGTTCCAGTAGAACTCCGGCGTGATGTTCAGGCGTCCGTCGAAGAAGCTCAGGTCGAGGGCAAGGTTGCGGGTGATGGTCGTCTCCCACTTGATGTCCTTGTTGGGGAAGGTCGAGCCGGAGCCGTTCTGGTAGTAGCCTTCACCGTTGAGGGTGGTCTCGCCCCAGCTCGGTCCACCGGTGGAGGAGATGCTGTACTGGTAACGCCAGAGGTCGGAGTCAATCTCGTTGTTACCTGCCATACCGAAGGCGGCGCGAATCTTGAACTGGCTAATCCAGTCGATGTCCTGCATGAACGGTTCTTCCGAGAGTACCCATGCACCGGAGATGGAGGGGAAGTAACCCCACTGGTCGCCCGGAGCAAACTTCGTCGAACCATCGGCACGGAACGTCAGCGAGACGAGGTACTTGTGCTTGTAGTTGTAGTTTGCCTGACCGAAGAACGAGAGCATGCGGTCGGGGGTAGACACGCTTGACGTGGTCTGGTAAGCCGTACCCAAGCCCATGTTGGCAAAGGCGGAGCGGGGAGGAGTCTGCTGCGGGAAGTAGCGTGCTGCCTCAAAGTTAGTCGTCGTCTGCGTGTGCTGCATTTCGTGTCCGAGGAGGAACGAGAAGTTGTGCACATCCTCGTCGCGCAGGCTGAGCTGGTAGTTCAACGTGTTCGTCCAGACGTATTTGTCCTGACGGTCGTTGGTGATTTCAGCCACCGGCATGTCGTTGTTGTCGGCAGCCTCGTCGGTCAGGTAACCGTAGAAGCGGTTGTCGTCGCGGAAGCGCCAGGACTGTGCGATGTCTGAGCGGAAGGTCAGTCCGTCGATAATCTTCCACGTCAGCGAAGCCTGGTTGGTGAAGGTGTAGGAGTGACGCAGACGGTAGTTCTGGTCGATGTCGTCGCGCGGACTGGCGAGCATCCAGTTGCGCTCCTCGTCAAAGTTGACCGTCTCGTCGTCGCGGAAGATGTATTCGCGCAAGCCGTTCGTCGGACGGTAGCGGAGCACACCGATCAAACCCGATGTACCGATGCCCTCACCACCGGCACCCATGTCGCGGCGGTAGGTGAAACGCGGGTTGAAGAGGAGGCTCACGCGGTCGGAGAGCTTCACGTCAATCTTCGTGTTCATGTTCGTACGGCGTACGCCGGAGCTTTCCACGACACCACGCTCGTCGTGGTGGGTCAGCGAGGTGCTGAGCTTGATGTTGTCGCTACCACCCTTCACCGTTACATTATACATCTGTGTGATGGGGGTGCTGCCCATGATTTCGTCCTGCCAGTCGTGGGTCACGGCATGCTGGTAGATGTCGAGGTCGTTCGGGTTACCGAAGTCGTTGCGGAACTGGTGGATCTTGCTGTTGCTTGCCACCGTGCCGTCGAGTTGGTAGCGGACGAACTCGTAGGTGTCGAGCAAGTCGAGCTTGCCGGAGAGCTGGCGTGCCTGCCAGTAGGTGTTGAATTCCACCTTCAGCTTGCCTGCCTGTGCCGATTTCGTGGTGACGATGACTACACCGTTACCACCCTTCGCACCATAGATGGCAGTCAGGGAGGCGTCCTTCAGGACGTCGATGGACTGGATGTCTGTCGGGGGAATATCGTTGATGTTGTCGGTGATGAAACCGTCGACCACGAAGAGCGGCTTGCTGTTGTCACCACTCAGTGAGGTACCACCACCACGGATACGGATGTTGATGTCGGCACCCGGCGCACCATCGACCGTGGTGACCTGCACACCGGCAATCTTTCCTTGCAGTGCCTCACCGGCTGAAGCCACAGGCACCTGTGCCAACTTGGCTCCCGACACGGAACCGACGGAACCGGTCAAGTCCTTACGCACCTGGCTGACACCGTAACCGATGACTACGACCTCGTCGAGCGACTGCGAGTCCTCGCGCAAGGTGATGCGGAGTTCTTCACCGGCTACAGCCTCTACCTCCTGGGAGATGTATCCCACGTAGGAGACTACCAGCATCTTTCCTTTGGGAACAGTCAGCGTGAACTGACCGTCGAAATTGGTGATGACTCCGTTGGAAGGATTCCCCTTCTCCACAACCGAAGCACCAATGACAGTCTCACCTGTCTCGTCCACGACGGTTCCTTTCACCGTGATGGACTGGGCAAACAATCCCAGTGGCACAAAGAGGAGAAGTGCCAACAGAAGGAATAGTCTACCGTTCATGTTTTTCATGATTTCCTTTTGCCTCATAAAACAATAAGTGATTAAATAAAGTGATTAGTTAAAAAGCTCGTTGGATGCAAATGTAGGTTAAAAGGTCACTGGGGGGGGGTAAATTTCTATCTTTTTGGTGGACAAATGTTGCTAACGGGAGCATCTGTCTGCTCTTTCTTGTTAAAATGAGGCTAAAAGGGCTGAAAAGGGTTCTTCCGGATAGATTCGTTCAGAAGGGAAATTGGTAAAATAAATCATAAGGGATGCTAAAGTGATATCCTTTTGTAATGTCAAAATAATACTGAACTGACAGGTGAGAAAATACCGGAATATTACAATAAGTAGCTCCCGCCGGATGACGTCTGCCGACGCTCCTGTTCCACCGTTCCGGACGGACAGACTGCCCGCATCACGAGGGGACGTCAAAGGAAGATACACCCTCCGAACCTTTGCGTTTGGCCGGGCAAACACAAGTCTTTGCCCGGCCAAACACAAGTGTTTGACGCGGCAAACCAATTGGTTTGATATACCTGAGTATCATACTTGACTTATTAAGGTATCATACTTAGTCTGGAAAGGTATTATACTTAGACCCCCTAAGTATTATACTTAGGCAGCCTAAGTATTATACTTTGGTCTGTCAATCCCCTGTGCCTGTCAGATTAAGCACGGGCTTTTAGCGTGTCAGGCACGTGTGTCGAGTGAGCCGGCCGCTTGTCTCCCGTCCGTGAAGCCACAGTGCCAGCCGGTCCCTGCATACGAAACAGGGGGACGGGGCTACGGATGTCACCGCAGTCCCGTCCCCCTGTCAGAGAGAACGTGAGGGAGGAAGGATTATTTCCCGGAAAGCTTCCGGAGCCAGCGTCCGCCGACCATGCAGGCGATGCCCAGCACGACGAAGGGGATGCTCAGCCACTGTCCCATGTTGAGCGCCATGCCCTCCTCAAAGCCCACCTGCTCCTCCTTGATGAACTCGACGAAGAAGCGGAAGGCGAATATCGTTGTCAGGCAGAAGCCGAAGAAGAAGCCCGTCCCCACCTTGTCACGGTGGCGTCGGTAGAGCAGCCAGCCGGCAAGGAAGATGACCAGGTAGGCGAGTGCCTCGTAGAGCTGTGCCGGGTGACGTGCGAACGCCTCGCCGTTGTGCACGAAGATGAAGCCCCAGGGCACGTCGGTCGGAAGCCCCACTATCTCGGAGTTCATCAGGTTGCCCAGACGGATGCAGCATGCCGTGAGCGGCGTCGCGATGGCAATGTTGTCGAGCACGCGGACGATGTTCAGCTTCGTCCGTCGGACGTAAAGCCACAGCGCAATCATCAGGCCCAGCGTGCCGCCGTGGCTCGCCAGACCCTGGTAGCCCGTGAATATCCATCCCGAGGCGGTGTGGCGGAAGGGGAGAATCATCTCCAGCGGATGGGTGAGGTAGAAGCCCGGCTCATAGAAGAGGCAGTGCCCCAGGCGAGCGCCGACGAGGATGCCCACGAAACAGTAGAGGAAGAGTGGTTCGAAAAGCTCACTCTTGATGCCCTGCTGGCGGTAGAGCCGTTGCACGATGAGGTAGGCGAACAGCAGTCCGATGATCCAGCACAACGAGTAGTAGCGGATGTGGACAGGCCCGATGCTGAAAAGCTCGATGCCGGGGTTCCACGTGATGAAGGCGAGTGTGTCCATGTCGGGAGGGTTTAGACGTTAAAGCGGAAGTGCATGATGTCGCCGTCCTGTACGACGTAGTCCTTGCCCTCGACGTTCAGCTTGCCGGCTTCGCGCACGGCGGCTTCGGAGCCGTAGGTGAGGTAGTCCTCATACTTGATGACCTCGGCGCGGATGAAGCCCTTCTCGAAGTCGGTGTGGATGACGCCTGCGCATTGCGGAGCTTTCCATCCCTTGTGGAAGGTCCACGCCTTCACCTCCATCTCGCCGGCGGTGATGAACGTCTCCAGGTCGAGCAGCTTGTAGGCAGCCTTGATGAGGCGGTTGACGCCCGACTCCTCCAGTCCGATTTCCTGCAGGAACATCTGGCGGTCTTCGTAGGTCTCCAGTTCGGCAATCTCCGACTCGACCTTGGCAGCCACGACGAGCAGGTCGGCACCCTCCTCGCGGATGGCTTCACGCACCTGTTCGACATACTTGTTGCCGCTGACGGCGCTGGCCTCGTCGACGTTGCAGACATAGAGCACCGGCTTCGAGGTGAGCAGGAAGAGGTCGTGTGCCGCCCGCTGCTCGTCCTTGCCCTCAAACTGCACGGTGCGTGCCGACTTTCCCTGTTCGAGTGCCTCCTTGTAACGCAGGAGGACGTCGTAGAGCAGCTTCGCCTGCTTGTCGCCCCCGGTCTGTGCTTGCTTCTGGACCTTCTGGATGCGTGCCTCAATGGTCTCGAGGTCTTTCAGCTGAAGCTCGGTGTCGATGATTTCCTTGTCGCGTACGGGGTCCACCGTGCCGTCGACGTGGGTGACATTGTCGTCGTCAAAGCAGCGCAGTACGTGGAGGATGGCGTCCGTCTCGCGTATGTTGGCAAGGAACTTGTTGCCCAGTCCTTCCCCCTTGCTGGCCCCCTTGACCAGTCCGGCGATGTCGACAATCTCGACGGTGGTCGGCACGATGCGTCCCGGGTGGACCAGCTCGGCGAGCTTGTTCAGCCGTTCATCGGGGACGGTGATGACACCGACGTTGGGTTCAATGGTGCAGAAGGGGAAGTTGGCAGCTTGTGCCTTAGCGTTGGATAAACAGTTGAAGAGGGTCGATTTCCCGACGTTGGGCAGACCCACTATTCCACATTGTAATGCCATATTCTAGAATATTAATCGTTTCCTCAAATAGTCGGCTGCAAAGGTAGGCATTCAGGCGTGGATGTGCAAATATATTTTGACCCCAAAAGGGGCACGGGTCTTGGTGCGGATGTGCCGCAACGGTCCGGCAGAGGATTCCCCCTCCCGTCGCGACGGGACAGGGCGCGTCGGCGAGGGGAGGGGGAGATACTGCCGGTTTGCCTCATTCGAGGCAGGTGCGGTGGATGTATCCGTCGACATTGGCGGCATAGACGGCACGGCGGACGGTGCCTTCGCCTTCCAGGGTGCGGACGGCAGGTTCGGTGATGTGGCCGGCGCGGAAGCTGTAGACACGCAGGGTGTAACGGTTGCCGCCGGAGGTCCCGAGCAGCAGGTGGAGCAGCGGCTCAGGCTCGAAGTCGCCTATCCGGACGCACTGCAGGAGGGTGACGGCATCCGTGCCGGGCAGGGTGAGTTGCAGGGTCTCGCTGCCCGTGGCGATGTCGTACATGTAGAGGTCCCGTCCGACGGTGAAGAACAGCTCGCGGTACTCCTTTGCCACACAGACGTGCTCGGCGCGGTGGAGCAGCCTGCCCTCCACGACTTGCCGGACGGACTTGACGTTGCCGTTCTTGTTGTTCAGGTTGCTCTGGAAGGTGTAGATGCTCACTCTGCCCGTCGTGCGGTCGCGGAGAACCACCTCGGACGTAGCGTCGTCGAAGTTCGACTCGATGTCATGCGGTCCGGCAGCCAGCACTTCGGCGTCCAGTCCCGTAAGCTTGGCACCGGCTTCGTCCTCCATGTACTGCACCCGGATGGCGTCCTCGGGCAGGGTGAAGAAGGCACCGCGGACGTCGTCGAAGCAGAGTGCCTTGGTGCGTGGCTGCCCGCTGTGGAGGTAGGGCAGAGGGGTGTCTCCCAGCAGGGGCGTGTTGAACATGCCGACGAGGGAGCCGTTGCTGTACCCCATCGCATGAATCTGCCCGTTGCAGCCCAGGTAGAGGTGTCCGTAGGCATGGCAGAGCGCGGTGATGTCGGGTGTGGCGGGCTGCTCGACGAACAGGTCCGCCATCCGGGCGACGGGGATGCCTGTCTCCAGGTTGAGCACCGCCAGCTCCCGGGCGGAGGCGACGATGAGCGGCGCGGCCTGTTCCCGGGCGGGTGTGCCCGAAGCATCGGTCGTGGTGTAGCTGAAGGAGTATTGGGCAGTGGTCATGTCGACGGCTTTCCCTTCAAGCGGTTGTCCGGCGGCGTTCCGGATGACATCGGGGATGAGGTTGCCTTCGTCGGGGAACATGTCGATGTCGCAGCCGGTCCCGTCCGGTGTGGTCTTCTGCACCCACCAGCCCTTGCTGAACTCCGTGCGTGCCGAGAGGCGGGTCTTCAGCATGTGCGAGAGTCCCGTGCTGACGTCCTCCACGTAGTAGAGCAGGATGTACTCACCCGGCAGGAAGCTGCGGCGGATGTGCAGTTCGACGGTCCGTGCCAGTGTGTCGATGACGGCGTTGTAGCGGTCCTTTTCCGAGACGATGCCCCACCAGGCACGATGTTCGTTGCCCGGGCTGACCACGTCGGGGGTGATGTCGAGCGACACCTCCTTGAGTGCGCCGACGGTGTAGCTTTCGGCGATGCCGGTGACGCTGACGGTGGCCTTGGGCAGCAGCCGGTCGTTGCTCTCGTCTTCGTAACAGCCTGTCAGTGCCAGCAGAAGGCACAGCAGGAAGGGGAATATGCGGGTATTCATGAGTTTGTGTTTTTGGAGGTTAGACGGATTGGGAGCTGAAGCTGATGGGCGCGGACTTCGGGTCGTTCGGGTCGGAGAGCACAGGAGCCTTGCCCGAGGCGATGTTGTCCGGGTCGTTGTTGAAGCGGTCGAGGGCCTTCTTCAGCGTGTCGAGGTAGATGCGCAGCAGGGTCGCGTCGGTGACGAGGAAGAAGTCGTCGGCGATGGGCTTCCCAAGCACCTGATTGATGAAGAGGTGCTTGCCCCGGCTCCAGACGCCCCAGTCCTGCCACTCGACAATGTAGTCCCAGGACGAGGGACGCGACAGCTGGTTGGAGAAGTCGATGACGGCGCGTTGTTGCAGCCGGGCGCCCGGACCGAACTCGCTGCCCGTGACAAACTCCAGGGCGAGCCGTTTGGTGACGGTGTCCAGGGCGGCAGTGCGCAGCAGGGTGACGGGAACGGTGCCTTGCAGCGCACCCGGGGCGACGGTGAGGCGTTCGGGGAGGGTATAGTCGGTCCCTTCGACGGCGGCAGGGAGTCCGCTGTCATCGTCCGCCTGACGGAGGGTGAAGGTGCGTTCCTGCCCGGTGGCGGGACCGATTACCTTGAAGGGCAGTTCGACCACGTACGACGTCTCGCCCCCGGTCAGCGAGGTGAACGAGAAGTCCACGCGCAGCGAGTCGCTGACAAAGCGGGTGAGCCACTGGATGCGTGCCCCGCCCGAATAGGTGGGGATATGGTCTTCCCGGCAGGAGGTGGCGAGGAAGACACTCAGGCAGAGCGCGAAGGCTGTTGCCGGAAGTTGGAGTAGGATGTTTCTCATTGTCTGTTGGATTAATGCGTTGGTTCATTCGGTCAAGGTCTCTGCACGGGGCAAGGGAATCCGGTAGATGTCCTCGCTCTTGCGGTTGTTTGCGACGGGCCAGAACACATCGAGCTTCGGCCAGATGCGCTTGGAGGCGAAGAAGCCCTGCCCCTCTGCGTAGAACTCGCGGTGGTATTCCTGCACGAGCGTACGCAGCCAGTTGCTGTCGGAGGTCGATGCACTCAGCGGGGCGAGGTCGCGTTGCGCCCCCAGCTCGTTGACGATGGGGATGCCCTGCTCCTTGCCCAGGGCTTCGGCGAGGATGAGCTTCATCTCGCTCAACCGGAGGGCAGGCACCACGCAGAGGGCACGCGGACGGCTGTCCTTCAGCTCGGGGACGTAGAGGTACTTGTAGGGATACGTGTTCGTGCTGCCGTTCTCGGTGCGGTCGTAGAACAGCTTCGTCAGGCGCAGGTCAGTGCTCTTGAACAACTTCGTCAGCTTATAGGAGCGACCGGCGTAGACATCCAGTCCGCTGTTGCTCTCCAGCGAGGGGAGGTCGATGCAGAAGACGTGTTCGGCAGAGAGCGTGTAGTCGCCCTGTTCCATGTCGCTCCGTGTGCCGTAGGTGAAGATTTGCTTCCCACGGTTGTCCTTGGCGTCGATGACCTGCGTGGCGCAGCGGGCTGCCTTTTCGGGCTGTCCGGTCCACAGGTAGAGACGCGCCTTCGTGGCGAGGCAGGCGTAGTAGTTGAAGCGTTTGCGGCGTTCGGTGAAGAACTCGCTGCGTATTTTCCCGGTCCCGATGAGCGACACTTCCTCCCGTGCCGACACATTCACCTCCGTGACGGGATCGATGTCCCGGAGCAGGGCTTCCGCCTCGTCAAGGTCGGCTTCGATGCGGCGGACATACTCGGCATAAGGCAGGCGTTCGTTGATTTCCTTCCCGCGGCGTGTGACGTAGGCGAGACACGCCGTCGAGTCTGCCTGTCCGGGGATGGGACCCCACAGGCGGAGCAGTTCCAGGTGGCAGAAGGCGCGCAGCCCGATGCTCTCCCCTTTGATAAGTTCGTAGTGGTGGTCGGTGAGGATGTCGCGGTGCCGGTCGATGTCCGACAGGACACTGTTCACATTGAAGATGACCTTGTAGAAGGCGTTCATCATGTCGGCGAACAGCTGTTCCGCCGCTTCGTCGTCGTACCGGTGGGCGGTGAGTGCACTCTCGGCACTGTTCAGGGGCGCACTGTTCCAGTGTTCCGCCAGGTATTCGATGGCGCCGTAGCTCATCTGCCGTCCGTAGAGCAGGGGCGACTGCATCTGGATGTAGGCGCCGATGAGCATGCTCTCATAACCGGTCAGTGTTTTCTCGGCATCTTCTTTCTCTATTTGTGTGGAGGGCTTCACGTCGAGCCAGTCGCTGCAGGCAGCGGTGAGGGTCAGGCAGAGGAGGGCGAGTACCGGGACGCTCCACCGGAAGAGGGTTCTATGGATGGTTTTCATTGTTTTGCGGTGTTTGATGGTGAGTGGAATGGGAGAGACCGGACGGTGCTCCGTCAGCCTCTCAGAACATGAGCGACAATGCCAGCGAGCCGCGTCGTGCGAAGGGGTACGAGAGTCCGCGTTCGCGCTTGATGGACGAGAGGTAGAACACGTCGCTCAGGTTGGCGCTGACCTGCATGGTCGTCAGGCCGAGGGCCTTCATCCATACCTGCTCACGGAACTCGTAGGCGAGGTTCACGTTGCGCAGCGTCAGCATGCGGTCGTCCTGTACGAAGCGGCTGGTGGCATTGGTACGTTCGTAGTTCGACAACCCCTTGTAGGGGACGACATCGCCCTCCTGCTTCCAACGTCCTGTGTAGACACGCTCGTCGACGTTGTACTTCATGTTCGTCACCTCGACGCGCGACACCAGTGTCTCATTGTACTGTTGTCCGCCGAAGTGGTAGCCGAAGGCAAGTGCGCAGGAGAAGTTGCCCCAGCGGAACGTGCTGTTGAGGTTGCCGCGGAACTTCGGCTGGCTCACGCCGCACGGCACGAGGTCGGTTGCGCTCCAGGTGTAGGTCAGCTCGCCGTTGCGGTCCACGTAGACCTCGCGCCCGTTCTGCGGGTCTATGCCCAGGGAGCGTACGGCGTAGAGGGTGTTCAGGTCCTCGCCTTCGCGGATGAGGCGGTTCGGTGGCAGCTGACGGGTGGCGGCGGCCTCCTGCTCGAACGCCTTCTTGAGGGCGGACGAGAGCTTCACCATCTTGCTCTTGTTGTGCGCCACGCTGCCCGTGAGTGTCCAGATGATGCGCCGTTGCGTGTCGACGACGGGCTTCACGCTGAGCTTTGCCTCGAAGCCCACGTTGCGCAGCTTGCCCAGGTTCTCGCTGTAGGAGGTGAAGCCGTTGGACAGCGGGAGGGTGCGTTCGGTGAGCAGGTTGTCCGTCACGTCACAGTAGACGTCGGCGGTCAGGTTGACCCGCGCCTTGAAGAACGACGCCTCCACGCCCACGTTGTACTTGTCGGTAATCTGCCACTCCAGGTCCTCGTTCTCCAGTGCGGCGGGCGCGATGCCCAGCCAGTCATGGTAGCGGTCGGCGTTCAGGTAGTTGTACGTGGCGATGGCCTGGTAGGGGCTGAACCGCTGGCTGCCGTTCTGCCCGTAGGAGAGGCGCAGCTTGAGGTAGCTCACCCAGCTGACGGACTGCATCCAGCGTTCGCGGTGCAGGTTCCATCCCGCCCCGATGCTGTAGAACGGGGCGAACCGCTTGTTGGCGCCGAACTGCGACGCTCCCTCGACACGGTAGGCGCCGTCGACGTAGTAGGTGTCGCTCAGCGAATAGTTGGCATTTGCCACCACACCCACACGGCGGAACGTGCTCTCGCTGCCGCCCGGGCGTTTGTTCTTGGCATAGGAGAGGGCGGCGGAGAGGTGTTTGGGGTCCTCCTGCGTGAAGCCTTCCAGCTCGAAGCTGACCGACTCGCTCTGCTGCTCCGACAGCTCGCCGTTGACGCCCAGGTAGAGCAGGTGGCGGCCGCCGAAGAGCTTGTTGTAGTTGAGGGTGAGGTTGACGGTGTAGGATGTGGACTCAGTGTTGCCGTAGTCGTAGCGTCCGCGCCGCATCACGTTCTCCCCCGAGCTGTATTCACTGGTGAGGAAGGTGGTGTGGGTGCGCGGCAGGTAGTGGTCGGTGCGGCTCATCTCCTTTGACAGGCTGACGGCGCCGCGCAGGGTGAATGCCGGCGAGAAGCGGTACTCCAGGGCGAGGTTGTCGGTGAGGCTGGTGCCCTTCTGCGTGTTCTTGATGGGGAGCGTGGCGTTGTAGAGCGGGTTGGCGGGGAAGTACGTGTCCGAACCCCAGTAGGTGCGGTCCTCGTCGAGGTAACGCTTCATGGCGCCGTTCTCGTCGGTCGGGGTCCAGTAGGGATTGAGCTTCACGTAGTCGGCGAACGACCCGTAGGGCGACTCGTCAGAGAGTGAATACCCGAAGAGGAAGCGGTTCGACAGCAGGAAGCCTCCCTTCTGGTAGTTCAGGGTGATGCCTCCGTTGTAGTTGCGTCGTCCCGAGCCCTTCATGACGCCGTTGACAAAGTCGGCAGACACGTCGGCGGCATAGCGGAACGCCTTGTCACCACCCTCGATGCGCAGGGCATGCCGGTGGCCGATGCCGGCACGCAAGGGCTTTGCCAGCCAGTCGGTGTCGACACCGCGCTCTACCTCAGCGAGGAGGGAGGCATAGCGGTTGCTCAGTGCGATGATGTCGTCGGGCGTGCTGCCTTCGAAGTATCCCAGCTGCTTCTCCAGCTCCAGCTTCCGGCGCGCGTCGAGCAGGTGGTAGCCGCTCAGGTCGGGCAGCTCCACATTCATCTGTCCGTTGTAGGAGAGTCGCAGACGCCCTTCTTCCGGTTCGCGCGAGGTGATGACGATGATGCCGTTGGCACCGCGTGAGCCGTAGATGGCGGTTGCGGCGCCATCCTTCAGCAGCGTGACCGACTCCACCTCTTCGGGATTGAGGTCCAGCATGCGCCGCAGGGTGATTTCGAAGCCGTCCATGATGATGAGCGGATAGTTGAGCATGGCGTCCGAACCGTCCTGCAGGGCAGTGATGCTCGTGGTGCCGCGCACCTGGAGGTCGGGCAGGCGGTTGGGGTCGGAGCCGTAGTTGTTGTTCTCCACGATGTTGAAGGCGGGGTCGATGTTGGCGAGCGAGCTGAGCAGGTTCTTGTCGCCGAACTGGTCCAGCTCCTTCTTGGTGATGGTCAGGGCTGCCCCCGTGAAGACAGACTCCTGCTTCTTGAAGATGCCGGTCACGACGACTTCGCTCATGGTCTTCGTGTCAGGCTCCAGGCGGAAGGTGTAGGCGGTCCGTCCCTTGGTAAAAGCCTGTGTGGACGACAGGTAACCCACGAACGAGGCGGTCAGCGAACGTTCTCCCCCACGCAGCGGCAGCGAGGCGTGTCCCTCCATGCCGACGGAGGCATAGGCATCTGCCCGTCCGTCATACTTCACCGTGATGTTGGCGCCTACCAGCGGTTCGCCGTTCTCGTCGACCACGGTGCAGGTGAGCTTCTCTTCCCGGCGTGCCGGTGGTGCGGGGGTACTCGCCTGTGGCTGCCGGCGGACGCTGAGGTACCGTCCGTCAGACTGGACGGTGCAGGTCAGTCCTGTCCCCGTGAGGACCTTGCGCAAGGCTTCCTCTACGGTCATGTTGCGGCCGGATGCCGTGACGCTGTGGGACGCCACGTCGTCGTAGGCAAAGATGATGGTCACGTTGCCTTCCGCCAGGCGGTTGAGGGTCTTCAGCGCTGTCGGCAGGCTTTCATTCTTGAAGTCAAAGCTGACTTTCTTCCCGACATCCTGTGCCCGTGCATGCGGTGCGACGAGCAGGATGACCAGGAGGCAGAGGGTTTCGAGCAGTCTTCTCATGGTGCTTTCTTCGGTTTTTAAAGAGATGAATAGATGTTCCTTTGTAAATAGATACGGAGAAGGGGCGCCAATCGGGTATGCTTTTGACCGTTTTTTTCAGTGGAAGATGAAGTTTTTTTTCACGTCCGTCGCCCTCCGGTGACGGGTGAGGGTAATTCTCTGATTATGAAAGGTATATTTGATGGTAGAATGACTGCCTTCGTACGGACAGGTCGCCACGTTCGTACGGACGAACGACTACGACCGTGCGGACGCGTCCGTACGAGCGTGGCGACGCGTCCGTACGAAGCGGGGAATGGAGGGGGATTTTCAGACCTGTCTTTCTGTCTGTTGTTTTTACTGTTTGCTGACGAGGATTGCATCCTCCCCGATGCGGATGTGTGCCTTGTGGAGGCTGTTGAGCAGGCTGACGATGTCCTCCAGCGGGTCGGTGCGGCGTGCCGTGAAAAACACTTCCGCATCCGTGTCTGCCGACGGGTCGAACCACACGTCCCTGTCATACCAGCGTCCCAGCTCGCACAGGACCTCCCGCAGGGGGACGTGGTCGAAATAGAACAGCCCTTTGCGCCAGGCGCAGTAGATGTCCGTGTCCACGTCGGTGACTCGCCAGGTGCCGTCCGCTGACGGAGAGGCGTCCTGCCCCGGGGCGATGCGTACGGCAGGCGCTGTGCCAGCCTGCACCTCGACCGAGCCTTCCAGGAGGGTGACATGAGTGTCAGAGGAAGCATAGCGGCGGACATTGAACTCCGTGCCCAGCACCCGGGTGGACAGGGTGCCGCTCTTCACTGTGAAGGGGCGTGCGGCATCCTTTGCCACGCGGAAGTAAGCCTCGCCCTCCAGCTCCACCGTCCGTCCGCCGTCCGTGAAGCGGTTCGGGTATATGAGGCGGCTGCCGGCGTTGAGCCACACCTCCGTCCCGTCGGCCAGCGTCACGTGGAAGGTGCGTCGTGCCGGGGTGCTGAGCACCTGCATTTGCACGGGCGTGGCGGAGCGGTCGTCGTAGGCGAGGCGGCTGCCGCCGTCGTCGAGCGTGGCTCCCAGGGTGTGCAGGGCGGCGTCGTCGTCGGCAGAGCCGATGGTGAGCCGTTCGCCACGGGAGGTCTGGAGGGTCACCGCGTCGACCGCGGGAGCCGTGTGCACCACCTGCTGCGTCTGCCGGCCGACGAGGGACGGGACGAGCCATACCGCCAGGGCTATCAGGGCGGCTACGCTGCCCCACACGGCAGTGCGGCGCACGAGCTGCGAACGGCGCTTCCGGTAGAGCTGCTCCAGTTCCCGGTCGGCATCCGGCACGGGGACCTGTTGCCGCAGGAAGTAGCGTCGCAGCCGGACTTCCTCACGGGTGAAGTCCTCTGTCGGGGGAGTATCGGGACGGTGGTTCGGGGTTGGCTGTGTCATGATTCAGTGTCTTTTAATAGAGATACGGACGAAAGGGCGTTTTGGTACCTAGGATTCCTCCAAAGAAGCAGGATTATAGAGTTTTTTAAGGGTTCGCAAGGCTTTTATGATGTGCTTCTTCACCGTCTCGGGGCTGATGCCCAGCAGGGCGGCGGTTTCGGCGTACGTCTTGCGTTCCAGGTAGCAGCGTTCCAGGATGTCGGCGGTGAGCGGCGGGAGGGATTCGAGCATCCGGCGGATGAGGCGGTCCTCCTCCGCCCGTTCCTCGTAGTCGTCGGTATACAGCTCCGTGGCTGTGTCGAGGTAGTACTCCTCGTAACGCTTGTCGAGCAGGCATGTGCGCAGGTGGTCGGTGCAGCGGTTGCGCACGGCGGTGAGCAGGTAGGCGCGGAGTGTCTTCTCGTCGATGCGCCCCATCTGGTTCCACAGTCCGGTGAAGACGTCACTGACGATGTCGCGGCTCACCTCTGCGTCGCCGGTGATGTGGAAGGCGTAGAGGTACAGCCGCGAGTAGTTCTCATGGAAGATGCGGTCGAACGTTTTCTTATGGAACAACTGTTTCAGCATGCGTGTCGGGGTGTGGAACAGCGGACAAAGATAGGGAATATCTGCATTGTCTCCAGTCCTTCCCCCGCTTTATTCCTGTGGAAGATGTTTTTCCAGCCAGTCGAGCAGTTCGTGGTCGGTGCGTGTGTTGGCGGTGCGGCGTTCGGGAGAGACTGCCGACGGCTGCTGGCAGAGGGGCAACTCGCCGCAGATGTCGATGCCGATGACCTCCTCGTGGCGCAGGATGATGCGCAGGAGTGACTCCAGCTGTCCCAGCGAGAGTGAGCCCTGGTCCCAGTCGGTCGTCGCCTGGCGCGGCGTGAGCACGTCCTTGTCGACGGAGATGTAGACTGGTCCGTTCAGGTAGAAACGGGAGAAGAGGTGCCATGCCTCGCGCAGCCGGAGCGTCTGCTCACTGAAGTAGACCAGCCTGCGGTCGAAGCCTTGCGTCTCCTGCCGGAGCCGTTCCGACGCACCGACGATGCACACTTTCCGTAGCAGGGGGTTCCGTTCCAGCATGGTGCGTACCCAGCAGCCGCAGGAGAGCAGTCCGTCGAACAGGGGCGGCTGCATGTCGGGGTGATGGTCGAAGAGCACGAGCGAGAAGGGGCGGTCGATTTTGTCGGTCCACAGCTTGGTGACGTAGTGGTAGTCGCCCGAGTCGATGAGGTGGATGCCTTCGGGCGGGTAGGGTGCGAGGAGGCGACGCAGCTGCGCTTCCCCGTCGGTGTCGCAGTAGCATGCCGTGCCGTGCAGGCGGGTGCAGTCAATCCAGCGGCAGGACGCGTCGTGCAGGAACGTCATGGGCTCGTAGGCGTGTGTGAAGTTGAGGATGGTAATGGGCATAAGGGTGGGTATAAAACGAAAGAAGCCACCATCCCGCGCCGTGTGGCTGTCAGGATGATGGCTTCTGCTTCTGCAAGCTTATTTGACTTCAATGGCTTTCAACGGTTTGTCTCCGTCCTGCTTTTTCAGCTTGGGCAGTTCGACGGTGAGGACGCCGTGTTCCACGTGGGCGCTGATGTGCTCCTTGTCCACGTCGTCAGGCAGGACCATTGTCTGCTGGAACTGTGAGTAGGAGAACTCGCGCCGCAAGTAGCGTCCGTCCTTCTGTTCCCCGTTGTTCTCGGTCTTCTTTTCCATGGAGATGACGAGGTTGTCCTCGTCGTCGAGGTGTACCCGGAAGTCGTCCTTGGTCATGCCCGGAGCCGCTAGCTCGACACAGTAGTCCGTGTCGTGTTCCACCACGTTGATGGCAGGTGCGGTGGCGTTGGCGCGTTCCATCCATTCGGTATCAAAGAAGTCATTAAAGATACTCGGTAACCAGTTTCCATTGTTTCTTCTCATCGGTGTCATAGTCGTAATCTCCTATATTAAGTTTCGTTGAGTAGTTATCCTTGGACTCCGGCTCCTTTCATTCCGAAGCTCACTTACAAGGTCGCAAACTCCGTGCCACGTGCCGCAAAGGGCGGACGCTGACAAATAGTCTTCGGAAACGCGGTCGGAGTGACAGATTATCGGGACAGGAGTGGACGATTTGACAGAATGACACCGGCGCATCCCTCCTGCTTCCTTCGGCGAAGGGACGCGCCGGCAGCGGCATCAGTGTGCCTCCAGCCAGTTCGCACCCCAACCGCAGTCCGCCTCCAGCGGCACTTGCAAGGGGTAGGCGCCCTGCATCTCCTCGATGACGATGCGTTCCACGCGCTCCCGTTCTTCCGGGTAGACGCTGAAGTTGAGTTCGTCGTGCACCTGGAGAATCATCTTCGAACGGATTCCCTCCGCCTGGAAACGGCGGTAGATGCGCACCATCGCCACCTTGATGATGTCGGCGGCACTGCCCTGGATGGGCGCGTTGATGGCGTTTCGCTCGGCATAGCCCCGTACCACGGCGTTGTGCGAATGGATGTCGGGCAGGTAACGCTTCCGTCGGGAAATCGTCTCCACATAGCCCAGACGGCGTGCCTCCTCGATGCTGTGCTCCATGTACGCCTTCACGTGCGGATAGGTGAGGAAGTACTCGTCGATGAGCTCCTTCGCCTCCCGGCGGTCGACGCCCATGCGCTCGGCAAGTCCGAAGGCGGAGATACCGTAGATGATGCCGAAGTTTGCCGTCTTTGCCTTCCGCCGTTCGTCGCGCGTCACCTCGTCGATGGGTTTCTTGTAGACCTTCGCCGCCGTGGCAGCGTGGATGTCGTGTCCCTCGCGGAACGCCTCTATCATGTGCGGGTCGCCGCTCAGGTGTGCCATGATGCGCAGCTCGATCTGCGAGTAGTCCGCAGAGAAGAACTCGCAGCCGTCGTCCGGGATGAACGCCTTGCGAATCTCCTTGCCGTCTTCCCCGCGCACCGGGATGTTCTGCAGGTTCGGGTTGCTCGAACTGAGTCGTCCGGTGGCAGTCACCGTCTGGTTGAACGACGTGTGTATGCGGCCCGTGGCGGGGTTGACCAGTGTCGGCAGGTTGTCGATGTAGGTGCTCAGCAGCTTGCGCAGGCCGCGGTATCCGAGAATCTTTTCCACAATGGGATGTTTCGTCTTCAGGCTCTCCAGCACCTCCTCGGAGGTGACGTATTGCCCCTTGCTGCGCGTTTTCTTCGCCTTGTCGGTTATCTTCAGCTTGTCAAAGAGGACCTCGCCCACCTGTTTCGGCGACGCGATGTTGAACTCCTCGCCGGCAAGGGCGTACACCTCCTGCTCGATTTGCCGCATCCGTCCGGTAAACAGCTCCGACGTCTGGCGCAACGCCTCCGGGTCGATGCGCACCCCGTTGCGCTCCATGTAGGCAAGCACCGGGACGAGCGGCATCTCGATTTCCTCGAACAGGCGGCGTGCGTCGTTGGCGTCCAGCTCGCGCTCCAGGATGTGCTTCAGCTTCAGTGTCACGTCGGCGTCCTCGCAGGCATAGCGGTAGACCTCGGCAGGCGGAAGGTCGCGCATGTTCTTCTGCTTGCGGCCCTTCGGACCAATCAGTTCCTCGATGTGGATGGGTTCGTACTTCAGGTAGATTTCAGCCAGGTAGTCCATGCCGTGGTGCAGCTCGGGCTGGAGCACGTAGTGGGCAATCATGGTGTCGAAAAGCGTACCCCGCACCTCCACGCCGTAGTGGCCCAGCACGATGATGTCATACTTGATGTTCTGTCCGATCTTGAGCGATTCCTCCCGGGCGAAGGCGGGCTTGAAGAGGTCCACGATGCGCTGTGCCTCGCTGCGCTCAGCCGGGACGGGCACGTAGTAAGCCTCGTTCTCCTCCAGGCTGAAGCTCATGCCTACCAGTTCCGCCCACATGGGCTCGGCGTTGGTCGTCTCGGTGTCCATGGCGAAGGCGGCGGCTCCCAGCAGACGGTCCGCCAGTGCCCGGCGGTCGGCGTCCGTCTCCACCAGGTGGTAGCGGTAGGGCAGGTCCTCGAGGTGTGACAGGCGCGAGGGCGTTGCCGGTTCCTCCTGGGGGGAGGCATCGAAGAGTGCGAACAGGGTGCCCTGGTCGGACGGGGGTGGGAGGGGAGCCTTCTCCTTCTTGAACAGGCGGTCGATGAGGCTTTTGAACTCCAGGTCTTCAAACAGCTTGCGCAACGTCTCCTCGTCGGGCTGCTCACGCCGCAGCGCGTCCATGTCGAGCGTCACGGGAACATCCGTCTTGATGGTGGCAAGGAAGCGCGAGAAGCGTATCTGCTCGGCGTTCTCCTCCACTTTCTTCTTCAGGGCGCCCTTCAGCTGCCCGGTGTTTGCCAGCAGGTTGTCGATGCTGCCGAACTCGGCGATGAGCTTCTGCGCGGTCTTCTCGCCGACGCCCGGACAGCCCGGTATGTTGTCCGCCGTGTCGCCCATCAGTCCCAGCATGTCGATGATTTGCGCCGGTTCGGCGATGCCGAACTTCGCTTTCACCTCCTCCACGCCCAGCGTGTCGAACTCCTTGTCGCCGTAGCGTGGCCGATACATGAAAACATGCTCGCCTACCAGTTGTCCGTAGTCCTTGTCAGGTGTCATCATGTAGGTGTCTATGCCCTTGGCACCCGCCTGGGTCGCCAGTGTCCCGATGACGTCGTCCGCCTCATAGCCGGGCACTTCGAGGATGGGGATGCGGTAGGCACGGATGACGTCCTTGATGATGGGCACCGACCAGCGGATGGCTTCAGGCGTCTCTTCGCGCTGCGCCTTGTACTGCTCGTAGGCCTCGTGGCGGAAGGTCGGTCCGGGTGGGTCGAAAGCCACGCCGATGTGCGTGGGGTCCTGACGTCGGAGCACGTCCTCCAGGGTGTTGACGAAGCCCATGATGGCGGAGGTGTTCTCTCCTTTCGAATTGATGCGTGGGTTTTTGATGAACGCGTAATAGGCGCGGTAGATGAGCGCGTATGCGTCGAGTAAAAATAGTCGTTCCATCTGTATTCTTAAAAATTTAGGGTAAAAGTACGAAAAAAGCACGTCGCTTTCTCTCTTTATTATTACTTTTGCGGCTATAATCACGCTTTTTATGGAGAAGACCGAACTGATCAAACGCCCGATAGCACAAGAAATGCTGACATTCCGCGAGGTGTTCGATGCATCACTGAACACGTCGAACCCGTTGCTGAGTGAAATCCTGGGCTACATACGACGCCGTAGTGGCAAGATGATGCGCCCCATGCTTACCTTGCTGGTAGCGAAGTCGTTCGGTTCGCTGTCTCCTGCCGCCTATCATGCGGCAGCCACGTTGGAGATGCTCCACACGGCAAGTCTCGTCCACGACGACGTGGTCGATGAGAGCGACGAACGCCGCGGTCAGCCCTCGGTCAATTCCGCTTACGACAACAAGGTCTCGGTCCTCGTGGGCGACTACCTGCTCTCCACCTCCCTCCACCATGCCGCCCTGACAGGTGACGCCGAAATCGTCCGTGTCGTGGCACGCCTGGGTCAGGACCTCTCGGAAGGTGAAATCCTCCAGCTCTCCAATATCAGCAGCTCCTCCCTCTCCGAAGACACTTACTACGAAATCATCCGCAAGAAGACTGCCGTCCTCTTTGCTACCTGTGCCCAGCTGGGTGCCATGGCATCGGGAGCGTCGGCGGCCGACACCGAGCGTTTCCGCTTGTTCGGCGAGAAGGTCGGCATCTGCTTCCAAATCAAGGACGACATCTTCGACTACTACGAAAGCCCCGAACTGGGCAAGCCTACCGGCAACGACATGCTCGAAGGGAAGCTCACCCTCCCTGCCATCTACGCCGTGAACACGTCGGCAGACGACCACATCCGTGACCTCGTGAAGCGGGTCAAGAGCGGTCATGTGACGCACGACGAGATTGTGGAGCTCATCCGCTTTACCAAGGCGCACGGCGGCATCGAGTACGCCATGCAGGCGATGGAGAAGCTCCGTCGCGAGGCACTCGACCTCATTCTCCCCGTGCAGGATGACGACATCCGCACCGCCCTCGAAGCTTTCCTCTCCTACGTGGTGGAACGTACGAAGTAAGCCGTATCCCACATCCTTCCTGTTTCTACGGATGCATGCTCCCGTCAGTATGCACGCCCCACCTTTGCTTTCTGCCCACCGCCTGTTGATGCTGTCGGACGATGGACAGGTCCGGCTCTTCGTAGTCTGACGGACCGACCCGACCGGTCGTCCCTCCGTTCACCGCCTGACGGAACGGGCTGCTCGCACCGCAGGGCAATAGTCAACAGACCGCCCCCGGTTTTCCGCCGCTGTGTAACCAAATCAATAAAGAATGAAACAACCGGATTTGCCGATGCGCTGCCGCGTACGCTAACTTTGCAGGAAGACGGCAGATGCCGTCCGTCCGTAGGAACAACCCTAAATGCTATCACCCATGAAACAATCCATTCTGACCCTTCTGCTGCATCTTGTAACACTTGCCCTGCATGCAGCCGGTCCGGTGAAGACCGACTGTCTCAGTACCCTTCCGCAATACGTCCGCTACACATCCGCCCCGGGAGCCTTCTGCCTGGCAGCTGACGGCCGGGCAGCCTCCGTCCTCGTCTCTTCCGCTGACTGGGAAGGCGTCGTCCGCGCTGCCGGTGACCTGACGCAGGACGTGCAACGCGTGACCGGCATCCTGCCACGGCTCGTACAGACTGACGAGCCCGCCCCCGCATCCGTCCTCGTGGGGACACTGGGCAAGAGCCCCCTCATCGACCGGCTGGTGGAGGCAGGCAAGCTTGACGCCTCGTCCGTCAGCGGACAGTGGGAGTCCTACCTCATCGCAACCGTGGACGGCTGTCTCGTGATTGCCGGCAGCGATAAGCGCGGCACCATCTACGACATCATCATGGGCACGTCGCACCACGAACCGGTGATGCGCGCCCACAAGGAGTATACCCGTCGGCGTGACGAGGTGGGGGAGTGGAACTATGCCACGAACAAGACGCGCCTGGACCGCTTCTTCCGCGACGGGCTGGAGCGCAACCGGACGTATGACAACCTCATCACCATCGGCATGCGCGGCGACGGTGGCGTAGCGATGGGCAAAGGCGACGACGAGGAGAACATGCAGACGCTCGCCAAGGTCGTCGAGGGACAGCGTGCCATCATCAGTGAAGTCTACGGACGTCCCGCCTCCGAGGTGCCCCAGCTTTGGCCATCTTCACCGAGGTGCAGCGCTACTATGACAAGGGCTTCACCGTGCCCGACGACGTGCTCCTGCTCTTCTGCGACAACAACTGAGGTTATATCCGGCGCATGGGACCGCTGAAGGAGCGCAATCGCCGCGGCGGCATGGGGCTCTACTACCACATCGACATGAACGGAGGCCCGTGGAACGACCGTTGGGTGAACACTTCGCCCATCCCGAAGCTCCGCGAACAGTTCCACCTTGCCTACGAGACGGGCATCGACGACCTGTGGATTGTCAACGTAGGCGACCTCAAGCCGAAGGAACTGCCCATCGACTTCATCCTGCGCTATGCGTGGGACCCTGACGCCATCCCTGCCGACCGTACGGACGATTACCTCCGTGCGTGGGCGGGTGAGAACTTCGGCGAAGCGCACGCCGACGCCGTCGCTGCCCTCGTGTCGGCCTATCCCAAGTACAACCTCTGGCGCAAGGCGGAAGTCCAGGTACCCGGCATCTTCAGCGTGGTGAACTACCACGAGAGCGACCGCACCGAGCAGCTGTGGCAGGACGTTGCCCACCGTGCCGACTCCCTGCGTCGCCTGCTCCCTGCCGCGATGCAGGACGCCTACTTCCAGCTCGTCTACTATCCCGCCGTGGCATCCGCCGGCATTGCCAACCTCTATACAGCCGTGACGCGCAACCGGCTCTATGCCTCCCAGGGACGTCCGCTCGCCAACCGCTATGCCGACCTGGCGGAAGCCCTCTTCCGGAAAGACGGTGAGCTGACGCGCTACTATAACGATACCCTCGCCGGTGGCAAGTGGAAGAACATGATGCAGGACATCCACATCGGGTACACGCAGTGGTCGATGCCCGAGAAGGCGGTGCTGCCCGAGCTCGTCCGTGTTACCCCGACCGAATTCCCGGCGCTGGGCGTCAGCGTGGAAGGCAGCGAAGCCACGGAGCAGGACGGCAACCTGACACTCCCTGTATTTGATTCCCTGCTGGTATCGGAGTATTCTGTCGACCTGTTCAACCGCGGGACGGGAAGCCTCGACTATACCGTTACCCCTTCTGCTCCGTGGCTCCGTGTCAGCCGTTCAGCCAGCACTCTGACGGACGAAGCCCGTCTGCAGGTCAGCATCGACTGGGGTGCCCTCGAAGCCGGTACCCACGAAGGGCAGGTGACCATTGTCAGCGGTGACACGCGCGTCCCGATTGCCGTACGTGCCGTCAAGGGCGAGGCGCCCCGTACCGACGAACCCTACTTCGGTAACGTCAGCGGCAGCGAGTTCTCCATCCCTGCCATTGCCTTCAACCGGAACGTTCCCGGGAAGGCAGCCGCCTGGACCTTGCTCCCCGACCTGGGACGCGACGAAGGCTGCATGGGCATCCAGCCCGTTACAGCCCCGAGTGCGCAGCCATCCGAGGCTCCCCGTCTCGAATACCGGGTGCTGCTGACTGACGCCGACAGCGTATCGCTCTGCATCGGTATCCTCCCCACGCAGGATGTCAACCCTGAGCGCGGCCTGCGCCTTGCCGTCTCCCTCGACGACGAGGCTCCGCTGACGCTTGATGCCCGTCAGGGCTTCAAGGACGAATTTGCCGAATACACGCCTGCCAACTTGGCGAAGTCGCCGAACCTGAAGCCGCTCCCCCGTCAGGATACGAGCATCCGACTGACCGGCACCGGGCAACTCCGCCGTAACGAAGTGTTCGACAACCTGCGCTGGCTCACCGTGAAGTTGCCCGTCCGCTCTGCCGGACTTCATACGCTCAAGGTCTTCATGACCGACCCGGAGGTGGTGCTCGAGCGCATCGTGGTCAATCCCGACAACCGTCACCCGAGTTACTTCGGTGCGCCTTCCGTCCGTCACAACGTCCGCTAGGCTTCCGGGGCTTCCGGTCCGTCGTTCGGACGGGCGGATGCACAAACCATCCCCGAAGTGTGCATCTTTTTTCTAGTTTGTGCGGATGCGTATTCAATTCCGAAGTGTTATATTGCTAACAAAATACGCCTGTACTCTTACGAATAGATGGAGTACGGGCGTATTTTGTTTCTATAAGGTAAGAGAGAGTCTGTGTATGTGTCAATATGTATTTTATGAATGCGCTGAAAATGCCGTTCTTTCCCATCGCCTGTATCCTCGGTCAGTATTTTTGCCTTCTCGGCGCCTTTAGCTTCTGAAATTTCGGAAGTGTTAAAATGGTTTTTGCAATAGGAGGAAACGTTCTTTAAGGATTGTTGCGAATTTATAGCGGACGTGGCGGAAGGCATTTGTCCCAGTGTCCGTCTCCTGCTGTGAGGGAGGGGAGCGCCTTGCACGGTCCCGTGACCGTCGGGGTATAAACAGAGCGGCGCGGAAGCATGCCCCGGACAACCCTCTGTTGCCCCAGGCATCCTCCCGCGCCGTTGATGCAGGAAGCCGTCGCCTCAGAACGCCTTGGTCTCTTCGCCCAACAGGTCGGAGAGGAGTGCGTTGGCAAGGGAGCTTGCCCCGATGCGGAAGTAGCGCGGCGTGAGCCATTCCTTGCCCAGCAGCTCGCGTACGATGGAGTAGTAGACCAGGGCATCGTGTACCGAGCGTATGCCTCCGGCAGCCTTGAAGCCCACCATCCTTCCTGTCTGCGTGTGGTACTCCCGGATAGCCTGGCACATCACGTAGGCAGCCTCGGGAGTCGCCACCGAGCAATCCTTGCCCGTGGAGGTCTTGATGAAGTCCGCCCCGCAATACATAGCCAGGATAGCCGCCCGCTTGATGTTCGAGGCAGAGCGGAGCAACGAAGTCTCCAGAATAACCTTGAGCGGCTTGTCCCCGCAGATGTCCTTCAGCTCCTCGATTTCGTCGCAGAGGTCTTCGTAGTTACCGTCGAGGAACTTCCCCACCGGCATCACGATGTCAATCTCGGTCGCCCCTTCGTGCAGTGCCATGGCTGTCTCTGCCACTTTCACCTCGGTGAAGGTCTGGGCTGACGGGAATCCGCCCGACACGGCAGCCACTTCGACCCCTTCCGCTTCGAGCGACTGGCTGACGAGGTGACTGAAGTTGGGGTAGGTGCAGATGGCGGCGACGTGAGGCAGGTCCGGATGCGCGTCGTCGAACGCATTGACCCGTTCCACCAGGCGGAGGATGCTCTCGTCGTTGTCCGCCGTACGGAGCGAGGTGAGGTCGAGGCACGAGAAGAGCAGTTTCTTCACTTCCTCGTTGTCGTTGTCCGCCACCTTGCTCTCGATGATGGCGTCAACGGCCTGCGTTACGGCATCATCGTCGAGATGCGTCTCATATTTCGCCAGGGCAGCGTCGTACTTGCTGGGCTGATGGAGGTGTTCGCGGTCTTCGTCGTCTGCCGGCGTATCCTCGCAAGCCTCGCAGTCACATTCGTCATCGTGGCAGCAGTCGTGCCCGTACTCTTGTTCGCAGTGGCAGCCCTCATCGTCGTGATGATGGTGCCCGCAGTGACATTCATGTTCGTGGTTCTCTTTCATCATGCTCTTATAGTTTAGGGTTATTCTTGTGTCGTTCCTTGTCCCGTGCCGTCTTCTTCTCCAGGTTGCGGCGGAAAGCTTCGGTGAGGTCTGTGCCCGTCTGGTTGGCGAGGCAGAGCAGCACCCACAGCACGTCCGCCATCTCGTCGGCAAGGTTGTCTTTCTCGCCCGGCTTGAACGACTGGTCGCCGTAGCGGCGTGCCATGACCCGGGCAAGTTCGCCCACTTCCTCGGTGAGCACTGCCATGTTGGTAAGCTCGCTGAAGTAACGCACCCCGTAGGTGTGTATCCAGCGGTCTACTGTCTGTTGAGCTTCTTCGATTGTCATAGTCTGTATGGATTGGGTGGGAGTTCCGTTCACTCCTTGTTCTTTGAGTCGATGAGTATGGTCACGGGGCCGTCGTTGAGCAGTTCCACCTTCATGTCCGCACCGAAAGTCCCCGTCTGCACCGCCTTGCCCAGGTCGGCAGAGAGCGTCCGGCAGAACGCTTCATAGAGCGGGATGGACACTTCCGGTCTGGCAGCACGGATGTAGGAGGGGCGGTTGCCCTTCCGGGTTGATGCGTGGAGGGTGAACTGGCTTACCACGAGGATATCCCCTCCGGCATCCAGGATGCTGCGGTTCATCACGCCGTCAGCATCGTCGAAGATGCGCAGGTTGACCGTCTTCTTGCAGAGCCAGTCGATGTCCTCCTGTGTGTCGGCTTCCTCGATGCCCACGAGGACGAGCATGCCGACCCCGATGGATGATTTCAGTACGCCGTCAATGGTGACCGAGGCATGGCGTACGCGTTGTATAACGATTCGCATAAGTCTGTTTTTTGTCACAAAGATACGGATAGTTTGCCATACGGCGTATCAAAAGGCGGCGGAATGATGCGTCGGCTGTGGTCAATCGGTTGCTTCGGACTGTCCCGTCGCGTCCTCCGTCAGGGCCTGTTTCAGGCTCTGTGCGGCCTTTTCGCCGACGACGGCTGCCAGTTCCTCCACCGACGCCTTCCGGATGCGTGCGACGCTCTTGAAGGCTTTTAGCAGGGCAGTCTTCCGCTTTTCCCCGATGCCCTTGACCGTGTCGAGGGCGGATGCCACCTGACGCTTGCTGCGCTTGTCGCGGTGGAAGGTGATGGCGAAGCGGTGCACCTCGTCCTGGATGCGTTCGAGCAGATGGAAGAGCGGAGTGCCTTGCTTCACGCCGATGGTGACGGGTGGGAAGCCGTAGAGCAGTTCCGACGTGCGGTGGCGGTTGTCCTTGGCGAGTCCGGCGATGGGGATGGAAAGGTGCAATTCGTCCTCGATGACCTGGCGGACGACCTCCATCTGTCCCTTTCCGCCATCGGTGATGATGAGGTCGGGCAGGGGCGTTCCTTCCTCCACGGCGCGGCTGTAGCGTCGGCGGACCACTTCCTGCATCGACGCATAGTCGTCCGGTCCGACGACGGTCTTGATGTTGTATTTGCGGTAGTCCGCTTTCGACGGCTTGGCTTTCTTGAACACCACGCAGGCAGCCACGGCGTCGGTTCCGCTGATGTTCGAGTTGTCGAAACTCTCGATTAGCATCGGCAGCTTCGGCAGGTGCAGCTGTTCCTGGATT
>ULSY01013637.1_pt1 | contig 42566 bp, 30 predicted proteins | sample 1957201 | NCBI WGS metagenome assembly ULSY01 (sample SAMEA4835723, study PRJEB28245) | human gut metagenome | biome: gut microbiome; material: fecal sample | place: Denmark | collected 2008
GACAGGTACTATTACTGATATTGACGGTCACTTTTCGCTGAATGTGCCGGATGGGAAAAAGGTGGTAATATCTTATATCGGATATCTGAAACAAGTAATCCTGCCGAAAGGCGATACTTTGAAAGTCATTCTTCAGGAAGATAACCAGAAACTTGATGAAGTAGTCGTAGTAGGTTACGGTAGTATGAAACAGAAAAACATTACCGGTTCCGTATCGACTATTTCTGCTGAAGAACTGGAAGATCTTCCGGTATCCAATCTTTCGGAAGCCTTGCAGGGAATGGTGAATGGCTTGAATGTACAGTTAGGCTCCAGCCGTCCGGGTACGAATGCCAATGAGGTTTATATCCGTCAGAACCGGACTTTCACCGGAATATCCAAGGATGGCGGTAATTCCACCCCTTTGATTATTATTGATGATGTCATTCAGTTAGGAACGAATGGACAGCCGAGTATGGAGCAGTTTAATATGCTGGACCCTTCGGAAGTAGAAAGTATAACTGTGTTACGTGATGCCAGCGCAGCGATTTACGGTTCTCGTGCTGCCAATGGTGCAATTCTTGTAAAGACCAAAAGAGGGAAAAAAGGAGTACCTGTTATTTCCTATTCAGGTAAATTTGCCGTGAATGATGCCGTTAGTCATTCCAAGGTGCTGAAAGGTTCTGCTTATGGACGTTTCTATAATGCTTTGGCGATAGGTTCCAATAAAGCGAGTGGTTATGATGACCTCGACGTGCTGTATAGTGATATGGAATTGGCTGAGATGGATAACCTGAATTATGATTGGCTGGATAAAGCAGGCTGGAAATCGGCTTTCCAACAGACACATACACTGAATGTTACCGGTGGAAGTGAACGTGCTACATATTATGCCGGAGCTACTTATTTTGACCAGGGAGCTAATTTGGGTGATCAAAGCTATAAGCGTTATACTTACCGTGCCGGTGTTGATGTGCGTTTGACGAATGATATTAAATTATCAGCCACGGTTGCCGGTAATGAGGGTAAATCCGATCAGATCTATACAAAAGGGGCTCGCTTTAAACTGTACGGGATGAGTGGAAGTACGGAAAAATCAGACTATAGTGCTTTGCATCATATGCCCAACCATATGCCTTGGAGTGTGACTTTACCGGATGAGAACGGGCAAGATCAGGAATATTGGTTGGGACCTATAGAGAATACATATAGTAGTCCGAGTTTTAATAGAGATTATGTCACTTCCTGGAATTATTTTGCGTTGAATAATAGTGGTTCGTTCAGTAAGAACAGAAGCAACAGCTGGAATGCTGATATCTCATTGACCTACGAAGTTCCTTTTGTGAAAGGTTTGTCACTCCGTGCCACTTATTCGTCTTCGCACTCAAGTGAAGCAACCGAGCAGGCTAGTTTCCCTTATGAACTGGCGTATGTAGGCGGCAGAATGCCTGCCGATCAGCATTTGGTTTATACCATCCCGAGCAGTTCCTTTAAAACGGCTATCTTTGATAAAAACAGTACATTATCATTTAAAGATAAACAGGCGGAAAGACGTCAGATGAACTTTTACGTAAACTATGACCGTACGTTTGGCCAACATAGCATTTCGGCTATGGCTTCCATCGAGCGTTATGAATCATTCTATGATTCTCGTGATATTGAATATGCCGATCTGGCTCATGACATTTCTGATACTTATCTGGGAGTCGGTGGTCCCTCCATCGTCGGGCCGGACGGCAAGTCAGCTCTGGCTTCCGACAATACAGTGACACTTAAAGGTGAATCGGGCTCGCTTTCTTACTTGGGACGTGTGGCATATTCTTATGCTGACCGCTATATGCTACAGTTTATTTTCCGTTCGGACGCTTCGACTAAATTTGCTCCGGAGAATTACTGGGGATTCTTTCCCGGTATCTCTGCAGGATGGATCATGTCTGAAGAATCATGGTTCAAACGCTCGCTTCCTTGGTTTGAATTTTTGAAGGTACGTGCATCCTGGGGACGTACGGGACGTGACAACATCAAAATGTGGAAATGGAAAGAACAGTACAAGATGGACTTGAAAGGAATGCAGTTCGGTGCCGAAAGCGGAAAACCAGGTACCAGTCTGATCCCGCAGTCATCTCCGAACCGTAATGTGAAATGGGATGTTTCCGACAAGTTTAATCTTGGTTTTGATACTCGTTTTTTTGATGGTCGTTTAAGTGCGGTATTCGATTTCTACTATGATATCAATGATAACATCTTGAATCAGTTTATGGCTAGCCAACCGGGAATTCCCGTGTATGCCGGTGGTTCGTATGCTGAAGAAAATTTTGGCCGTGTTGATACATATGGCGGCGAGTTGTCTTTGACATGGCGTGACAAGGTAGGACAGGTGAACTATAATATCGGTATGGATTTCGGTCTGAACGGTAGTAGAGTGAAAGAGTGGGTGCCGGGTTTGCGCTATAACAAATATCCGTCCAGCTCAAGCTGGGAGGAAGGAATGTCTACTTATCTGCCGGTATGGGGATTCAAGGTATGGAAAGGAACCTCGAATGGTGACGGAATTTTGCGTACGCAGGATGATATTAACAGGTATTGGTCTTATCTGGAATCATATACTCCCGAAGGCGGACAAACTAAATATCTGGATAAGACAAGTAAAGACGATTTGCGTCCGGGTATGCTGGCTTACCAGGATTTAGGGGGCGAAATGGTCAATGGAGTTCAACAAGGTCCCAACGGACAGATTGTATTGGAACAGGATTATGGAAAGTTATGTGAAAAGAATAAGACTTATAATGTATCGACAAGACTGGGTGCCAGCTGGAAAGGACTTGCTATCAGTGCCAATATCGCTACTTCATGGGGTGGAGTACGCTTTATAGACCGTGCTTCTATGGGTGGTAATAAGAGTACAATGATATGGGCGCCGGATTCTTTCTGGGGAGATATGTTTGACGAAATGTACAATCCGAATGGTAAATACCCTAACTTGGGAACAGAATCTCTGATTTCCAGTTCGGCTATCGCCAACTCTGATTTCTGGATGATTAGTACCTTCCGTTGTTACATACGTAATCTGTCTGTCAGCTATACACTTCCTAAAAAGTGGATTGCTCCGTTGAAAATGTCGGCTGTCCGTCTGAATCTGACCGGTAATAATTTGTGGGATTTGTACAATCCGTACCCTAACCATTACCGTAATATGTATGATGCTTCTTCTACAGATTATCCTACTTTAAGAACTTGGTCATTAGGTGTTAATGTTACATTTTAATAATTGTGTCAACGATGAAAAAGAAAAACTTTTTATATACAGGAACTTTAGCCCTCGGTATGTTTATGTCCGGTTGCAGTGATTCATTTTTGGATATGAATAATTACGGAGCTTATGATGATTTTAATTCTGAAACGAAAATCACCTGGTATCTGGCCGGATTATATCAGACTAGTTTTGAAAACTATACATCTCCGACGTCTCAGTATTTGGGATTGTATACTTCTTATGCGCAGGATTTTAACGAATTCACGGATGAGATGTGGGGAATCACGTCTACCAGCCGGATTGACCCGAGTACGCAATATTCGACCATTGATGATATAAAAACACAGACAGATGCATCCAGCGGTAAAAGTTATGACCCGTTGTTTGCCGGTTATTTCGGCAAGGCACTAGGTTCAAGTGTTACAAACAATGCTTATACGCGTATACGTAACTGCAATATCCTGCTTCGTGACATTGATGCTTCCTCGGTTTCGCAGGATACCAAAGATAAGGCAAAAGGGCAGGCCCTCTTTCTACGTGCCATGCAGTTGTTTGATTTGGTTCGTATGTATGGTTGCGTACCTATTGTGACAACAGTGCTGAATGCTGAGGTGACCGATGCAGGACTGCCAAGAGCCTCTGTGACCCAATGTGTGGAACAGATTGTGAAAGACTTGACCGATGCGGCCGCTTTGCTGCCGGATGAATGGGGAACAAACGATTACGGACGTCTCACACGTGGCGGAGCATTGGCATACAAGAGCCGTGTGTTATTATTCTATGCCAGCCCCATCTTTAATAAGAATTGGAATGATCCGGGCAACCTTCGTTGGCAAAAAGCCCTGGAAGCTACTCAGAACGCTATTTCCGGTATTACTGCCAGTGGATTGGACGGTGTGACGGATGCTGCAAGCTGGAGTAAAATATTGGCGGATGACGATAATGAACATTCTAACAGAGAAACATTAGTTGTCCGACTATTGGCTAAGGAAAGCAACTCGTCATTAGGTTACAAGAATAATCGCTGGGAGAAGAATATCCGTTTGAGTTCTCAAGGAGGAAGCGGTGGAAAAGGTGCTCCTATTGAGTTGATCGATGTATTCCCTATGGCTGACGGTACACTTCCTGATGCCGCTCATCAGGTTACCGAAGGTAGTTTGCGCTTTATGGAAAACCGTGATCCGCGTTTCTACCAGACATTTGCCTTTAATGGTTTGAAGTGGGGACATAAAGATGTCACCAATGATACGGTCTGGGCTTATCGTTGGCGAACTTCGGAGTCAACTACCAGCGGCTTTGCCTATAGTGAAGGAGTAAATATAACCAGTCCGGTATTCGTACGTAAGATGAGTGGACTCAATACTGCTTCTGCCAATAACTACGAAGCTTCGGGAGTGCATATCTATGATTTCCGTTATGCGGAATTGCAATTGAATCTTGCCGAGTGTTATGCGGCAACCAATCAGATTGATTTATGTAAACAGGCAATCGGGAAATTGCGTGCGCGGGTTGGGATTCCTTCCACTAATAATTACGGTTTGGATACTTATGTGTTTGACCGGGCATCGGCGTTGGCTGCCTGTTTGCGTGAACGTCAGGTCGAACTGGCATATGAAGGCAAAAGATATTGGGATATTTGGCGTTGGATGCTTTATGATGGAGGACGGGGAGAAGCTATGCAGTTGAGTACCACTAATACCTGTTCATTCCTGGGAGTAACTCCGTTGACCGAAAGATATCGTACAGCTAAATATGTGGATGTAAAAGATGGATATACTCCAGGCAGTAAAGATGTGTTGTCGGAACTGCGTAAGAATATATTTGCAGACCCTGAATCTGCCGATTTCCAGAAGCAACTTAAAGAAGTGGCTGATTTTTGGGAGTCTAATTTCCAGTACGGGGAGCCCAATGTGCAACCTGATAAGAACAACAGCAATGAATGGATTAAGATCGGATGGCGATCTAATTATTATATAATGGGTCTGTCAAAAGATATTTTGGACAATAACTCCTGGCTCGGACAGACCAAAGGCTGGACAGACCAAAATGGTGCTGCCGGAACTATAGATTGGCAAGATGATGAAACTCTGACCATAGATTAAAACTGTTTTCAGGATTAGATTAAGGGCCATAGTAAGGAAGAATTTTATAATACTTTTCTACTATGGCTTTTTTATGAATTATTTTCCGGAGATATACTTTGTTTGAGTACAATTTTAATAGACGAACAGGTAAATGACTATTTTTTACTCCTAATCTGTTAATAATTGAACTTAGGGGGAGTAGACTTCCATTACTTTTGCTTGTGAAATGGGAAAAACATATCAATGAAGATATGGATATTTCTGTAAGTAGTTATCAATAGGAACCCGATAAAATAAATTAAAAAGAGATGAATGGAATTTTGAAAAAGGATTTGAGAGTTGTGCTGACAGGCGTTATGATATTTATATCATATCAGGTTTATTCAAATCCGGAAAGTGGAACAAAAGAACAGGGAGACGTATACAGGAATCTTCCGTTTTCAATGCCTGAAGTGAGCCAACCTTCCTTTCCCGATTATGAGGTTAATATCCGTGATTTCGGCGCACTCAGCGATGGTGTGACCTTGAACACAGAGGCGATAAACAATGCAATCAAGGCGGTAAGTTCCAAAGGAGGGGGGAAAGTTATCATACCCGAAGGATTATGGTTGACGGGGCCCGTCGTACTTTTGAGTAATGTTAATCTATATGCCGAGAAGAATGCTCTCATTGTATTTAGCAGCGATACATCTCTATATCCCATTATCGACACTTCTTTCGAAGGGCTGGACACTAAGCGCTGCCAATCGCCGATTTCGGCAATGAATGCTGAAAATATAGCCATCACCGGCAATGGTGTTTTCGATGGGGCAGGAGATAGATGGCGTCCGGTCAAGAAAGACAAGATGACGGAACGGCAATGGAAAAATCTGGTGAGTTCGGGTGGTAAAGTGGATGAGAACGGAAAAGTATGGTATCCTGATGCGGGTGCTTTGAAAGCTTCTGTACTTATGACCGGACAAAATAACGGGCAGAAAGAAATAACCGATGAAGAGTGGACTTACATGAAAAGCTGGTTGCGCCCTGTCATGCTGAGTATAGTAAAGAGCAAACGGATTCTGCTGGAAGGGGTGACTTTCAAGAACTCACCGGGCTGGTGTATCCATCCTTTGTCCTGCGAATCTTTGACTTTGAACGATGTGAAGGTGTTCAATCCCTGGTATTCGCAAAATGGCGATGCGCTGGATGTGGAGTCGTGTAAAAACGTACTGGTCACTAATTGTTTTTTTGATGCGGGGGATGATGCTATCTGTCTGAAATCGGGTAAAGATGAGGATGGACGCAGGCGGGGAGAACCTTGTGAGAATGTGATTATTAAGAATAATACGGTTTTGCATGGGCATGGCGGATTCGTTATCGGCAGCGAAATGTCCGGTGGTGTCCGGAATGTATACGTATCGGGCTGTTCTTTCGTGGGCACAGATGTCGGTTTGCGGTTTAAGAGTACCCGCGGACGTGGTGGCGTAGTGGAGAACATTTTCATAGATAATATCAACATGATTGATATTCCCAATGATGCTCTGACGATGGATTTGTATTATGCTGTCAATGACTTTCCGGAAACTCCGATACCGGATGTGAATGAGGAAACTCCTGTTTTTAGGAACATTTATATTTCAAATGTTCTTTGCAGAGGTGCGGGACGGGCAGTATATTTCAACGGGCTGCCGGAAATGCCTCTTAAGAATATCTTTATCAAGAACATGACTGTAACCAATGCCAAGAAAGGTATTGTAATCAATCAGGCTTCTCAGGTGAATATGGAGAATATCAAAGTGGAGGATCCCGAGGCTCCGGGCATACAGATAAAAAATGCTACAGGCATTATTATTAACGGGAAAGAATATAAAAAGGATTCCGGAAAAATGCTGCTTTCCGGAAATCAGCGGAATTAACAGATACGGAACTGTTGCTAACTTATTGGAACATAGGGATAAATAAGTATCCTGCTAGCCAAAATCTTTTATGTCTTTAGTTGTTTTTCTTTCGTTGCACCTAGGTGAGACGAATGTATTACCTAGGTGCTTCAGTTATCTGACCTGGGTGCTACAATTGTCTGACCTAGGTGCTACGAAAGAAAATAGCCGGTTATGGTGATTAATGAATGCGTACGGTCGGCTTCTTTTTTTATTTATTCTTCTCTTTATATTCGGAAGGCGTGATACCTACTACCTTCTTGAAGCATTTACTGAAATACTTCGGGTCATTGAAACCGGTCATATAGGCTACCTGTGAGAAATTATATTCCCCGCTGTCTATTAGCTGTGCTGCACGTTTGATGCGTACTTCACGTATGAAGTCTACAGGAGTCAGTCCGATGATGGACTTCAGTTTCCGATAGAAGATGGTGCGGCTGAGCATCAGATGCTCTGCAAATTCGTCGATGGTCAGTTCGGCATTATCCATCTGTTCTTCTATGAACTCCATTACCTTTTGCATGAATTGCTCGTCGTAGGGAGTTATCTGCGGTTGTGACGGGGTAAGAGCTTCTGCGACAGCTATTTCTTTCCCTTCCGTCAGTTTGGCCATATAGATTTCCTGCAAGGATTTGCGTTGGCGGAGCAGTGAAGCGATACGTGTTTTCAGATATGTGGCGCTGAAAGGTTTTGTGATATAGTCATCTATACCTTGCTCCAGTCCGGCAATCCTGTCATCCAAAGAGGCTTTTGCCGATAATACAATAATGGGAATGTGACAGATGTTATTGTTTTCTTTGATTTTCCGAATCATCTCCAAGCCGTCCATAACCGGCATCATTACGTCACTGATGATAAGATCGGGGATATTATCAACTGCGTGTTGCAATCCTTCTTTTCCGTTCGGAGCGGTGATTACAGTATAATTCTCAGACAAGATGTTTTTTAAGAAAGCTTTCAGTTCTTCATTGTCCTCAACCACCAATATAGTAAACGTATCCGGAGCCGCATTATTCTCCATATCTTCTTTGTCTTCCGCTTCTGGTCTTTTCTCAGTCTGGAGGCTGCTGTCCGGATGGGTAGTCGGACTTTGACTGTCATTCAGAATAAATTCCACCTGACTGTCTTGTTCGAAGACTTCTTTTTGAAGAGGCAGAGTTACCATGAAACGGCTTCCTGCTTCTGGTTCGCTCGTTACTTTGATTGTACCGTGATGCATATCGACCATTTCTTTTACCAATGACAGGCCGATGCCGGAAGACGGTTGGAGCATATTCTGCTGTGCCAGTGTTTCGAAGCGCTGGAACAAAGTACGCAGTTTAGTCGGTTCAATTCCGATGCCTTCATCCACCACAGAGATAGTCACTTTATCCGTCTGTTTTGTCACTTCTATTGTAATTGCCTTCTCAGCCGGTGTGTATTTGAATGCGTTGGATATCAGATTAAAGAATATCTTTTCAAACTTATCGCGGTCTATCCATGCATATATTGACTTAAGTTCACTTTCCAATCGGAAATTAATCTTCTTTTCTTCTGCAATCAAGCGGAAGTTGATCATTACTTTTTCAAGAAGTGGAATCAGGTCTGTCTTCTCTACCAGTACTTTCATCTTCTGATTCTGTATCTTACGGAAGTCCAGAATCTGATTCATGAGACGTAGCATACGTTCGGCATTCTTTTGTACCACAGTCAAGTGCTCACGGGCTGTGGCGGATAAGTCTTCATTTTCCAGAACTTCATTGACCGGGCTGCTGATCAGAGTCAGCGGTGTCCGGAGTTCATGAGATATGTCAGTAAAGAAACGGAGCTTGATATTGGATAGTTGTTGCTCGATATCCACTTGGTGGCGCAACCGATAAATATAAAAAAGTACATATACGATACTGCCCGTAAAGAGAACGAAGAGAATAATGTAGAGCAGCCATGCCCAGCCCGTCTCCCAGAAAGTGGGCAGTACGTTGATGGATAAAGTGCGGATATTGTCCATCCATACGCCGTCGCTGTTGGTGGATTTGATTTGCAGTTTATATTTGCCGTTCGGCAAGTTGATGTAGCTGGCAGAACGGTTCTTGTCCCCGTCGTGCCACTCTTCTTCCAGTCCTTTCAGTCGGTATGCGTAACGGATTTCTTTGGAATCGACATAATCGAGTGCCGCAAACTGGAAAGTAACATTACGCTGAGAGGGGGTGAGGCGTAATTCTTCCAGATCGTCAATGGCGATGACAGAAGATTGTCCCTGCACTTTCAAACCGGTAAAGACAATGGGAGGGACATAGGAACTTTTCTGCATCTCTTTGGAAGAAATCTCAATGAATCCCTTGTCTGTACCGAATACGATTTGATTTCGAGCGTTGATCACCGGTGCCGCTTCTGAGAAGCTAAATTCCTGGTGCAGAGAGTTAAGCCCGTAATTCTCGAAAGTCTCTCTTTGAGCGTCGAATTTGGATATAGCGTTTTCCGAAAGAATCCATAAGTTGCCTTGTTGATCTTCCTGCATGGCTTGTACCAAGTCCGAAGCCAGTCCGTCATCCGTTGTATATGTCTTGAACTCAATCTTGTTGCTGAGCAGGTTCTTGGATACGATTTGGCTGATGCCTCCCGTAAAGCTGGCTATATAGGTTCGTTTTTGCTTGTCGGTGTACGTATGCATCACATCATTTCCGCTCAGGCTGGTACTTATTCCTGACTCGCAACAATTACGATAAAACTTGATTTCTTCCGGTCTCTCAAATTGATTGGAGAAAGTCAGTAATCCGTTGGTGGTTCCTATTAACAGCACACCGCCCGGCGCTTCGGATATGTGGCGGACTTTCGAAGCGTAGCCGGTCGGGTAATTCTTCAACTCATTATCGCTGTGTATAAATTCTGTCTTACCGTCCTTATTGTAGGTTAGCAAATTGATTCCTCCGCCATAGCAGCCTATCCAGATACGTTTATGGCTATCTTGAAAAATGGAATATACACTGTTGCCACTCAAGCTGTATGGCATATTCGGTTGATGAGTGAATTGTTGTACGGAATAGGAATCCGGCGACTTTTTCTTTAACAGATAAATGCCGTTTTCCTTTGTTCCTATCCAGATATTGCCTTCATGGTCTTCAAGAAAGCAATATACGCTTGTAAAACTCTGTTTATCTTTGCTTATTTTTCCTTGTGGCGTCAGATAGCCTTCCAACTGTCCGTCCGGTTGGTACACTCTGATCATCTGTGCCTTCGAAGAAACCCACAGCCTCTTTTCATTGTCGCATAAAAAAGCGCGGGTCTCGAATCCATTGTCAATATGCACCAGATTATAGGTATGTGGAAAGAAGGACAATTTGTAAATGCCACGTGTACTGGTCAGCCAGCAGTTGCCTTGATTGTCCAGTGTGTAAAAGCGGACGAGCGGACTGAAAACAGACTTCGGATTGTTGCTGTCCTTCAGCATGGGTTTCAGTTCTTTGTTTTCACGGTCATAATAAGACAGATTCCCTTCCGGGGGGAGAACCCATAACGTGTGTTGCCGGTCTTCAAAGATCACATTCTTATTTTTCCGTTCATATCTGATCACTTCGTCGGCCGGTGTGAACAAATGCTGCATTTCCTCGGTGGATGGATTATAACGGATCACTCCTGTCGTTTGGGGGAATATCCATAGTTCCTTGTAATGGTCTTGATAAACTGACTGTACGACGTTGGAAGGTTGCGTTGATGTGCGTATATCAATTAACTGGAATTCTTTTTCTTTTATCTTATAAATAATCAGTCCGTTGTCTGTAGCCAGCAAAAGTGTATTGGAGTCAAACTTCTTGACTTCGTTAATCATCGAAACATGATAAGGAATCTCTATGAATTTGAATTGTCTGGTCTTAAAGTTGTAAGAGGCCAATTTGTCCGATTGGGAAACCAGATAAATAATTCCATCCGCTTCTTTAATATATTGGAACGGGAAATCGCTGTCTACCTGCTTCTTTCCTATGATAGAAATTCCTTTGTTGGTCAGTATCCATTCATCTCCTTCGGAATCTTCGAAAACGGTATATATCTTGTCTCCCTTCAAGTTTTGTTTGAAGAAGCTGTATAGAGTGATTCCTTTCCCCTGTTTGCAAAGTTGGTCATCTATGCGGATGGCGGCACATTCGTTTTGAAAGGTGATCCATGAGATTCCTTTGGAAAGGGTATAAATATGGTCGGCATAATTATTCGTTATCATCGTTTCTGCTACTGAACCTAAAATGTCGATGAACTTCTCTGTCTGATTGTCGAACATATACACCCGTCCGTCATAGGCTTGGCACCAGATATCCCCATATTTCGTTTCCGCTATCTGACTGATCCGGTTGGTATTCAGAATATAGCCGTCTTTGTAAGATGTCTTATAGTTTTTGAATGTATATCCGTCGAATTTATTCAGCCCGTTCCAGGTGCCGAACCATAGAAATCCTTTTTTGTCTTGTATGATCGTCTGTACTATTCCTTGAGACATTCCGTCATTGACGGAATAATGCTTGATCTGATAGGTAGGCTGGGCCACTAATATGCAAAAGTTAAAAAGAGAAATAAGAAGGAGCCGGGCGCGTTTCATAATATCGGTGTTTTTTGTTAGAACAAAAATAAGTAAAAGGATGGAAAACAAGAAGCCCGGACGCTACATTGAACGGATAATACGAAAGTTTGCCTATTTTTTCCTCCCTTTCGCTGTCTTGTCTGCCTGCTTATGCTAAAAATCCTCTTTATATTCTGTTTTTAGAACATAAAGAGGATAGTTTATTGACGAGAGTCGCATGGGGTATGGTGAGATGAAATCATAATTGGGGAATAATTGCACAAGACTTTCACAAGTATCCTCCCGTCAATGCTTAAAATCACACAAAACTAACTAAATAGTTTCTGCTTTCGCAATAAATATTAATTTATCTTATGCACTTTATGTTTTTTTTAATATATTGAAGATATTTTGGGGCATCTTTCCGTAACTCGCTGTTTTTTCTTATGTTTGCCACACAAATAACAAATGAATTAAATAGATATGTCTTATCAAATACAATATAATGATTTCCCAACCTTTCTGCGAAAACATTTTCCTTACAAAGTGCAGAAAATATCATTAAATGCCGGTTTTACTTGTCCTAATCGGGATGGGACGAAGGGATGGGGCGGTTGTACGTATTGCAATAACCAGACTTTCAACCCGGACTATTGCCGGACGGAAAAGTCGATTGCTACCCAACTGGAGGAGGGGAAATGTTTCTTTGCCCATAAATATCCGGAGATGAAATATCTGGCGTATTTCCAGGCATATACCAATACTTATGCAGAACTGGAAGGACTGAAACGTAAATATGAAGAGGCGTTGCAGGTAGACGGGGTAGTAGGATTGGTGATCGGTACGCGTCCGGATTGTATGCCGGAAGAACTGCTCCAGTATCTGGAAGAACTGAACCGCCATACATTCCTGATGGTGGAATATGGCATTGAGAGTGCCAGTGATGAGACATTGCGGCGTATCAATCGCGGACATACGTATGCGGATACGGTAGAGGCTGTTCAGCGTCCCGCCGCCTGTGGCATACTGACGGGCGGGCACGTCATCCTCGGTCTTCCGGGAGAGACACATGATACAATGGTAGAGCAGGCAGGAATCCTTTCCGCGCTTCCTTTGTCCACACTCAAAATTCATCAGTTACAGTTGATTCGTGGTACTCGCATGGCGCATGAATACGAAGAGAATCCGGAAGGTTTTCATCTGTTTACGGAAGTGGACGAATATATTGACCTGGTGATTGACTATGTAGAGCATCTCCGCCCGGATCTGGTATTGGAACGTTTTGTTTCGCAGTCTCCCAAAGAATTGCTGATTGCTCCGGACTGGGGACTGAAGAATTATGAATTTGTAACTCGTTTGCAAAAAAGAATGAAAGAAAGGGGAGCTTATCAAGGTAAGAAGTACAGGGATTCAGAAAAAAGAGTTATTTTTGCGGAAGATAACTTCACCACAGAATAAATCTCTGTCCTCAGAGGATCATAGCTGGTGAGCAGAAATTAATTAAAGTTGAAGAATGGAACAGAAAACAAGAATTAAAGGAAATGTCCACTATGTGGGAGTAAATGACCGTAATAAACACCGTTTTGAGGCGTTATGGCCGTTGCCCTATGGAGTTTCGTATAACTCTTATTTGATTGATGATGAAATGGTGGCGTTGGTGGATACTGTAGATATCTGTTATTTTGAAGTCTACTTGCGCAAGATCAAGCAAGTAATCGGCGAACGTCCTATTAACTATTTGATTATAAATCACATGGAACCGGATCATTCGGGCTCCATCCGATTGATTAAACAACACTATCCGGATATTATTATTGTCGGCAATAAGCAAACCTTCGGTATGATTGAAGGATTCTACGGTGTTACCGGCGAGCAATATCTGGTGAAAGACGGAGACTTCCTTGCATTAGGCAAGCATATGCTTCGTTTCTATATGACTCCGATGGTGCACTGGCCCGAAACGATGATGACATTTGATGAAACGGACGGAATCCTTTTCTCAGGTGACGGATTCGGATGCTTTGGCACTGTAGACGGAGGATTTCTGGATACCCGTATCAATGTAGATAAGTACTGGGGTGAAATGGTGCGTTACTACTCCAATATCGTTGGCAAATACGGTAGTCCGGTACAGAAAGCCCTGCAAAAATTGGGAGGACTGCCTATCACTACCATTTGCTCTACACACGGACCGGTATGGACAGAGAATATTTCCAGGGTGATCGGTATCTACGACCGTCTGAGCCGTTATGATGCGGACGAAGGTGTGGTTATCGTATATGGCAGTATGTATGGAAATACGGAACAGATGGCGGAAGCTATTGCTGCGGAACTCTCAGCACAGGGAATCAGGAATATTGTGATGCACAATGTGACGAAGAGTCATCCTTCTTATATCCTTGCAGATATTTTCCGTTATAAAGGATTGATTGTCGGTTCTCCGACATACAGTAATCAGATATTCCCGGAAGTGGAATCGTTATTGTCTAAGATTCTGGTTCGCGAACTCAAAGGACGTTACTTGGGATACTTCGGTTCCTTCACCTGGGCAGGAGCTGCTGTGAAGCGTATGGCTGAATTTGCGGAAAAGAGTAAGTTCGAGCTGGTAGGCGATCCGGTAGAGATGAAACAGGCGATGCAGGATATTACCTATACCCAGTGTGAGAACCTGGCACGTGCGATGGCGGACCGCTTGAAAAAAGACCGCTAAATAAAGAATGAACAATTATTTACTAACCTATAAAACAATCGACTTATGAGACTTATTATTCAGCCGGACTATCAGTCCGTATCTCAGTGGGCTGCACATTACGTTGCCGCAAAAATAAAAGCTGCCAACCCAACTCCGGAAAAACCTTTTGTATTGGGCTGTCCTACGGGATCTTCACCTCTGGGTATGTATAAAGCTTTGATCGATTTAAATAAGAAAGGAATCGTTTCTTTCCAGAACGTCGTAACATTCAATATGGATGAATATGTAGGCTTGCCGAAAGAACATCCGGAAAGCTATTACTCTTTTATGTGGAATAACTTCTTCAGCCATATCGATATCAAAAAGGAAAATACGAATATCCTGAACGGTAATGCTCCCGACCTGGATGCAGAATGTGCACGCTACGAGGAAAAGATTAAGTCTTATGGTGGCATCGACCTTTTCATGGGTGGCATTGGTCCAGACGGACACATCGCATTCAACGAACCGGGCTCTTCACTGACTTCCCGTACCCGTCAGAAAACGCTGACTACGGATACAATCATTGCGAACTCCCGTTTCTTTGACAACGATATTAACAAAGTTCCGAAGACAGCTCTGACTGTTGGTGTAGGCACTGTGCTTTCTGCTAAAGAAGTGATGATTATCGTAAATGGTCACAATAAGGCCCGCGCATTATATCATGCAGTAGAAGGTTCTATCACTCAGATGTGGACTATCAGTGCTTTGCAGATGCACGAAAAGGGTATTATCGTTTGTGACGATGCTGCTACGGAAGAGTTGAAAGTAGGTACTTACCGTTACTTCAAGGATATCGAAGCAGGTCATCTGGATCCGGAATCATTGATTAAGTAAGAAATATTCAGGCACGGATTTCACGGATTAACACGTTTTTTAGATATGTAATCTTTTAAAACCGTGAAATCCGTGTAGTCCGTGCCTGATTTATATATTCTCTAAGTTAATAGTCTTCGGGATTAAATCCCTTCCAGCCAGCCTTTTCCCTGACGGACAATTTCCGGTTCATCTTCTGTGCACTTCACTACTGTAGAAGGTTCTATGCCTCCTATTCCTCCGTCGATTACCAGATCCACGATATCACCGAACTTTTCGTCAATCAGTTCGGGATCGGTCATATATTCCAGATCTTCATGCTCATCGTATGGCAGTGTGGTGGTCATAATAGGAGCATCCAGTAAGCGGGCGATTTCACGGATGATATTGTTGTCCGGCATACGGATACCCACCTCTTTTCGGTTACGGAAGATTTTGGGCAGCCGGTTGGTGCCATTCAGGATAAACGTGAACGGACCGGGGAGATTATGCTTCATGAGCTTGAACTCATTATTACCCACTTTGGCATACTCGCTGATACTGCTTAGATCGTAGCAGATGATAGACAGGTTGTTTTTGCGCGGATCAATATCTTTGATCCGGCAAATCCGTTCAATAGCACGTTCTTTCAGCCCGTGGCATCCGATGGCGTACATCGTATCCGTAGGATAGATGATCAGTCCGCCGTCGTTCAGGATGTCGGTTACCCGTTGCAAGTCCTGCGGGTTATTGTTTTTATCGTACAGTTTCAGAAGCATACTCTCTTCTCCTTTTCTTATTTAAGTTTCTTCTTTAAGAAATCAAGTGCTTTCTCTGTAGCTTTTTCCGTCACTTTCTGTTTGATGGAATCTTTGTTGGCAGTCGTGGCAGAATCCAGTCCGAGCTTTTCTCCCAGTTTGCTGATTGCTTCGTCGGCTACGGATTCAAGTGCCTGATTGGCCATACTCTTTGTATCGACACTGACTTTCGGGGAAGTGAATGAACCTCCGATCTTCAGATCGAGCGTCATCAGCTTGGAAATGCCGGTGGATGCCGGAAGCTTGATCTTGCCGGAGTAGTCGATGGTCTGGTCAAGTCCTGTGCTACCGGAGAGATTCAGATTATAGTCACCTATTTTGATATCAAACGGTTTGGTTTCCACCCGTCCGTCTTTGATGGTGAAATCCAGTGTCATATCTTTCACTTTCATTTCTTTCAGACTCGGCTGGCTGATGGCGTCGGCTATCTGGTCGATTGCTTTCACACCACTCAGACTGAGGTCGCGGGTAGACAAGCTGCCGTCTCCTTGCATCGTTTCCAGTACCGGGCTCATGGCTGCGTCCAGGTCGGTCAGCACATTGATGCTACCGGAGAAGTTTCCTTTCAGGTTCTCAAAGATAGGAGCCAGTTGCTGAACCATATCCAGTTCTTTGTATGCCTGTGAGAAGCTGATATCCGACAGTTTGAATCCGGCTTTCATTTCCGGTTTCTTTGCATTGGTGGTAGAGTAATATCCGTTCATCACCACATTGCCGCCCATAGTGCCCATAGAAAGATTCTTCATATCTACCTTTCCGTCTTTGACAATAAGTTTACCGTTCATATTGTTGAATGTCATCTTGTCAAACAGCACCTGTTTCAGATTGGCGTCCATCTGGAAGTCAATATTGCGCGGAACTTCTATCACGCCGGCAATTGCCGTGGAGTCTGTGGCAGCTGCTTCGGTAGTTGCCACGCTATCTGCGGATGCTGTCATGAAATCATTCAGATTGAAATAATTGGAATGAATGTTCAGCGTTCCTTTCAGTGTAGTACCTTTCAGTGCATAGCCGATATAGTTCTCGAAACGGCTGTCGGCAGTAATATCGTTCTTACCGATATTGACCGTCGTTTCGCTCAGTTGCAGATATTTCGGGGTGAAGGTGAAGAGTGATTTCTTGATGTCTACATCCGGCATATCCTGCATTTTCAGTTTCATATTGGTCAGACCGATGGTTCCGGAGGCTTTCATGTTGTCGTACTGTTCTTTCTCTATATAAGAAAGGCGTCCTGACATTTGCATATCGGCGTTGATGGTTCCGTTCAGTTCCATATCTCCCAAAGGATATACCTGTTTGATCATACCCAGATTGAGCGTACCTTTTGCCTCAGCTTTGAAATCGGGGTCGCTGATCGGTGTTTTCACGTCCGCAGTCAGACTGAAAGGATTCCCTGCCAGACGGAAGCTGAACGGGTTGATTTGGATGGTGGTCAGGTCTATATTTCCTCCCGGATTCCGGACGTTGGCACTAATGTTGATCTGATCGACTCCTGCGGGCAATGCCGGATAACGGAATATAGCGTTCTTGACTTGCATGTCGATGTTGAATGCGGGGACAGTATCTCCTTGCAGCGTACCTTTGGCTGATGCGGCAAGAGTAGCGGTTCCGTCTGTTTTCAGACTGGAGAATTCCGTTGCGTAAATGGCGGGAATCAAAGACAGTATTTCCTTGAAGCCTACATCATTGGTGTTGAGTTTGAGATCCATGTCGATGGCGGGATCTTTCAGTTCCACCCAACCGTCGATACCTGCCTGAATGGCGTTGAGGCGAATGGTATTGTCTTTCAGTGTATACTTGTTGTTGGCAAGATCGGCGTCTACATCCATCTTGGCGGAGATGTTGGCGTTTGCTAGGAAAGGAATGCCATTCATCTTGTAAGTCAGTGATTTGGTTTCCGCTTCCAGTTTCAGCGTAGTGCGGTCACTGCCCAGGTCACCGGCACAAAGGGCGTTGAAATCATGGATGTCGGCATACATTTTACCTTGCTGGTCGTCATAAATCAAATTCATGTTCTTGATGACGAAACGTTGCAGCTTGACTTTGAAAGGAGATAACTCTTCTTCCGCGGCAGGCGTTTCCTGCGTGTCTGTCGTGTCGGGCTTCATGATATCCCAGTTGACATGACCGTCCGGCAGGACGATGGCGTGCAGGCGGGTATCTTCTATGAATACTTTGGAAATGTCATAACCGCTGTCTCCGAAAAGGGAGAACAGATTGATGGTGGCAGTCACCTCTCCGGCTTGTACAAGGGTATCGTTTGCGAATTCTCCCGCGCCTTTCAGCCAGAAATCTTCGAGAGTAACAGAAGCCTGCGGAAAGTTGCGGAACAGGCTAATGTTGAGTTTCTTGAAATCAAATTGTGCATTGAGCATCTTGTTGCCTTCTGTTTTTACAATACCTGCTATCTTACCTTGGAAGGCGAAAGGAAGGAGGAGCATCAGAATGATTATTACCCCTACAACGATAGCTGCGATTTTCAAACCTTTTTTCATTTGCTTTTCTTTTAAGAGTTTGACGTACATACGAAGGCAAAGTTAATAAAAAGTTTTTGATGTAAGATGATATTCAATAACTTTCACAATCAGAAGACTTCTGATACACTACCAACTTATTTATGATTTTTTCTTTCTGAGTTCTTCGGCAATTCTCCATTGTATGGCAGCTTCCACTTCTTTCCCCACTCTTAACAGGGCATCTCCGAAGAGCTCGTGTGCGCCGGCATGCTCGGGTTTCAGACTTGTAGCCTTGTCCAGGTCTGCAATTGCCCCTTCTGTATTATCGATTTTCAGACGCAGTTTTCCACGGTTGTACACAGCTTTAAAGTTTGCAGGATGAAGGCTGACAGCGGTATTGAAACAGTTTTCCGCATCAAAATACTCTTTGCTGTTGAACAAGGTGATTCCTTTTCGTATCCAGGCGTCTATATAATTAGGGTCGAGGCTGAGCGCTTTGTCATAATTGGCAATGGCGGCACGGGCGTCGTGGGCTTGGGTGATACATTCATTTCCCATTAACAGATATTCATGGGCATATTGCCGCAGACGTTCCTGCTGTTCCCGCATTTGCTCTTTGAGCTTTTTGTTCTGCTCCTGCAAGGTATTGATAATCCCCAGTTTCCGACGGATTAATCGGCGGGGAACAGGCTTCTCTATGTCATAACGGGAGTGAATGGCACGGAAAAATTGTTCCAGACATTCCTCCATATCCCCTTTGTCGAAAGCACGTGCGGCAGCGGCATACTGAACATCGGCCTGCGCCTGTTTCAGAGCCTTGTCGATGGCTTGCCGGTCGTTGAACCGTCCGGCAAAGTTTACGATTTCGGGACGCACAAAGATATCTGCCCGGTTGATCGGCTTTTTGAGCTGGATGCCATCCAGTGAGGTACAACGGCTGAGTGCTACATACGCCTGTCCGCCGGCAAATACACCTCCCGTGAAGTCAATCACTACTCTGCTGAAAGTCAGCCCCTGACTCTTGTGGACGGTAATGGCCCAGGCCAGCCGGATGGGATATTGGGTGAAGCTGCCCAGTACTTCCTCTTCAATCTCTTTCGTCTTTTCGTTGTAGCGATAGCGGATGTTACGCCATGATTCCCGTTTTACATCGCATTCCTTGCCGTCATCGGTGATGACGTATATCGTTTCTTCTTCTTCGTCGATACCGGCAATCACTCCGATGGTACCGTTTACCCACCGGCGGTCGAAATCATTCTTGATAAAGATGATTTGAGCACCCGGTTTCAGAACGAGTTCCTGTGAGGTCGGCAGACTGCTTTCGGGGAAATCCCCTTCAATGCTTCCTTCAAAGGTGATCGGTTCTCCTGCCAGCTCGGCCAGTTTCTTCTCATTGATCGAGTCAACCGTATCCCTTCGGGTGGCAAGCGTGATGTACATATCGGCTTCCGATTCTTCGATATGGCTTCCGTATCGGGTGTTCAGCAGTTGCAGGTCGGCTGCTCCGGCGGTGTTGGTACGGATATGGTCGAGAACGCTGACAAAGACGGAATCAGTCTGCCGGTATACTTTCTGGAGTTCGATGGATACCAGATCGATCTGGCTGAATACTCTTGCCGAAAAGAAGTATGGAGTAGGATAGGCACGGTTCAGAATCTCCCGCTCGTCATTCTTCACGACAGGTTCCAGCTGGAAAACATCGCCTACCAATAACAACTGTTTGCCGCCGAAAGGTTCCCGTAAGTTATGCGAATATACACGTAAGATGCGGTCGATGGCATCAATGAGGTCCGCCCGTACCATAGAGATTTCGTCTATGATGACCAGTTCAATCTGTTCCAGTAATTTCCGGTGCGGTTTGGTGTACTTGAAGAACTCGTGAATGCGTCCTCTCTGGAGACTTAAATTCGGATCGTCCGGCAGTAACGGATAGAAGGGGAGTTTGAAGAAACTGTGCATCGTACTTCCTCCGGCGTTGATGGCTGCGATGCCGGTAGGTGCGAGAACGACATGTTTCTTCTTGGTATGTTCGCAGACATAACGTAGGAATGTAGATTTACCTGTACCCGCTTTTCCGGTCAGAAAAACCGACTGGCGGGTATACTGAATAAGATTCAGGGCGTCCTGAAAAGCTGCGTTATTAGTGTCTACGCTCATAAAGTTAGTGACGGATAAGCAGATGTGCTGACCGGATAAATGAATTAGATAATCCCGAAATGTTTCATAGCCTTGCTGATGCCGTCCTCATCAATGGGGGCTGTCACATAGTCGGCTGCGGCTTTTACATCCTCTTTGGCCTGCCCCATAGCGACTCCGATAGCTGCGTGGCGGAGCATGCTGATATCGTTTCCTCCGTCGCCGAAGGACATCGTTTCTTCCAGCTTGATGCCAAAGTGCCGGATGATTTCATCGATGCCTTTCTGTTTGGTATCGCCTTTGGCTGTGACATCCGCAAAAGCCGGATACCAGCGGCCTATTTCGCAAGTCGGGATGGATGGAAGCACTTCTTTTTCTTCTTCCTCCGTGATGAAGGGAGTCATCTGGATCACTTCCTTATTGCTTGCTTCTTCAAAGGAAACTGTCGGGATGACATTTACATGCAGGAAGTCATAAAAGATCTTCTTCACCATCTCATTCGGTTGGCAAACAGAGATATTATGCTCCTCCACGAAGATGCAGGGGACTCCTTTCTTTTCGCAGAAAGCAGCCATTGCTTTTACTTCTTCCTGCGGGATGGCACTTTTGTAAATTACTTCTTCTCCGACAAAACAATAGGCTCCGTTCATGGTTATATATCCATCGATCAGGTTCCGGTCCTGCAATTCGGAAAGATTGTTGATAATGGCTTTCGGGCGTCCGGTAGCGATAAATATTTTAAGCCCTTTTGCGTGGGCGGCTTCCAATGCCTCAATGGTAGAAGACGGGATACGGTGTGTTTCGAAACTAACCAGCGTTCCGTCTATATCAAAAAATAAAGCTTTCGTCATAAATTCCTTTTTGAATTGAGTACAAATGTACTACTTTTGTCTCACATAACATAAAAACCTCATGCAGTATGAACTATAATTTTGATGAAATAATAAACCGTAACGGTACGGACTCCGTAAAATGGGATGCCGTAGAACGTCGTTGGGGGCGTAATGGCTTGATTCCGATGTGGGTGGCTGATATGGATTTCCGCACAGCCCCTTTTGTAATCGATGCCTTGAAGAAACGTCTGGAACATGAAGTGCTGGGCTATACATTTGCCTGCAAAGAATGGGCCGAATCCATTATTAACTGGCTCAAAGAACGGCATGGATGGGAGATTCGTGAAGAAATGCTGACGTTTACTCCCGGCATTGTCCGTGGACTGGCATTTGCCATCCATTGTTTCACGGAGAAAGGAGACAAGGTGATGGTCATGCCTCCTGTCTACCATCCTTTCTTTCTTGTGACACAGAAGAACGAACGTGAAGTGGTTTACAGTCCGTTGGTATTGAAAGACGGGCAATATCATATTGATTTCGACCGTTTTCGCAAAGATGTGCAGGGATGTAAACTGCTTATCCTGAGTAATCCCCATAATCCGGGCGGACGTGTATGGACCAAAGAAGAACTGTCGCAGATTGCCGACATCTGCTATGAGAACGGTACATTAGTAATCTCTGACGAGATTCATGCCGACTTGACCCTGCCTCCTTACAAACATCCCACCTTTGCTTTGATTTCGGAGAAAGCACGGATGAACTCCCTTGTCTTTATGTCTCCGAGCAAAGCGTTTAATATGCCCGGACTGGCAAGTTCGTATGCAATTATTGAGAATGACGAACTTCGTCATCAGTTTCAGGTATATATGGAAGCGAGCGAGTTCTCCGAAGGACACTTATTCGCTTATCTCAGCGTAGCAGCAGCCTACAGTCATGGTACTGAATGGCTGGATCAGGTCATTGCCTATATCAAAGGAAATATTGACTTCACGGAAAGTTATCTGAAAGAGCGGATTCCTGCCATCAGAATGATTCGTCCGCAAGCATCCTACCTTATCTTTTTGGATTGTCGTGAGCTGGGATTAAGTCAGGAGGAACTGAATCGCCTGTTTGTAGAAGATGCCCACTTGGCTTTGAATGAAGGAACGACGTTCGGCAAAGAAGGTGAAGGGTTTATGCGGTTGAATGTAGCCTGTCCGCGTGCTACGCTGGAGAAGGCTTTGAGGCAATTGGAACAAGCTGTCAACAATAGGTAGAAGTTTTGTCGAATGCTTTACACAAATCCGGTAACATAATACCTGTTTTTTATTCCTCACAAAGATATACAGACACTTACTACCAGACAACGGAAAAGGGCGATAATATATTTGATAACCATTTTAATTTATAACGATTATGCGAATATTTTTCCTGATATTCCTGCTTGCCTATGTAGGTGGTAATGTTTATATCTTTATCCGTACATTACAGATGCTTTCCGGCTTCTCGCTGGCTATGAAGATTCTGTTGTCTGTCGTCTATTGGCTGGTAGCTTTCTCGTTGGTGATAGCTATGCTGACCCGTCATATAGATATGCCTGTCATCCTGTCGAAATCCATGTTTCACATCGGTTCGGTATGGCTGGTGTTTACACTGTACATGATTTTTGCTTTGTTGATAGCGGATGTGACGAAGATATTTGTGCCGTCACTGAATCACGGTTTCTATTATGCGTTGGGAGCGACTTGCTGTCTGCTTCTGTACGGTTATTATAATTACCGTCATCCGCAGGTCAATAAGATTGATGTCTTCCTTGATAAGCCGATAGAAGGTAACGGAATCAATATCGTAGCCGTGAGTGACGTCCATTTAGGGTATGGTACGGGAAAAGCTATGCTGAAAGAATATGTAGATATGATAAATGCGCAGCATCCCGACCTTATACTTATCGGTGGAGATTTGATAGACAATAGTCTTACCCCATTATATAAGGAGAATATGGCGGAAGAACTGGCACGGCTGAAAGCTCCCTTGGGCATTTATATGGTTCCGGGAAATCATGAATACATCAGCGGTATTGATGAAAGCGTCCGCTTCTTGAAAGATACTCCCATACAACTATTGCGTGATTCCGTAGTAACATTGCCTAACGGTGTGCAGATCATCGGACGTGACGACCGTTCCAACCGTTCCCGTCATTCCCTGCCTACCTTATTAAAGCAAGCGGATCATAGTAAACCTATCATTCTTTTAGATCATCAACCCTACAACCTGGCCAAAACAGATTCTTTGGGAATAGACCTGCAATTCAGCGGACATACGCATCATGGACAGATATGGCCTATGAGTCTGATTACAGACAGAATATATGAACAGAGTCACGGCTATCGCAAATGGAGTCAATCACATATCTATGTTTCCAGCGGATTATCTCTTTGGGGGCCTCCTTTCAGAATAGGAACAAACAGCGATATGGCGGTATTTCATCTGAATCAGATGGCGAAATAGTACTCACTAAAGTTTCAATATCAGAAAATATAACTATATTTGTAGCGTATCTCCGCAATGGAGCTACGCTTTTTTATTTTGGAGATAGCGTTTTTATTATCTGCTCTCATAAATCTGGTAAATTTAGTATTCGCAGATAATAAGTAACCGGTCTCCACGTCTTTGTTGTATATAAGTTTGTTATATACCTCATGGGCGTGGGACTATTGCTTATTATTCGAATACGGGCTTACCAGAGCCTTTGAGAGGGTAATGTAGTAATAGTTTCCGCGCCCTTCTTTTTTGTGGCATGCGGGAACACACACAAATAAAAGAACAGAAAATTATGGATGATTCTACTTGTTGCGGTACCTGCCTGATGAAGTCTGATTTACAGAACTCCACCGACAAATTTGCCTTTCTTAAAGACAACTGGCCTAGCTTTGGACAAATTGAAAGTATTGATAAACTGTCAAAACAGGAACTTAACTGTACACTCTGTTTCCTTAATGTTCTCATTGATGAGTTCGTGAATGAAAAGTCTGCTTGTCCAAATCGTGTTATCACCCGTTTGGTGTTGATACGAATATATGTTCAGAATAGTATGGAACTCATGGAATTAAAAGAATTACAATCAGAACAAGAGAAGTCGGATGGGGGGAAATAGGTTAATTCAGCTAGGTTTTTTCTCCCAATGAAAAAGTCATCTGTTTTGCTCTCATGCTCTAACTATTCATCTGTATCCCTTTATTCATCGCAGTTTCGGCTATGGTAGCAAGAGTGGTGGCAAGTATGAGAGCAAACGGTTGCTCTCATACCGTTACATTGTATTTTGAATCATTTTTTTAATGTTATCTTCTGATTTTTAGGATATTAATGGATGATAACTCATACTTTGTTGACTGAAAATGCTTGATCACTACCTGAAAGAACAGGTGAACGGAGACAACCGATACGGTTGAGTTAATCCAATCATATGGTCGATCTAATTCGATTAACAGGTGTTTCAGAAAGTTTCCTATGCTTGAAACTAGAGTTTCAAGCATAGGGAACTTTAGTTCCAAGCCTCAGAAACTTTAGTTCCAAGCCTTAGAAGGATTATCATCTGTTTTGTACAAACTCTTTTATCATAACACTTATATGTTTATTACTTTGTAATTTTGACGATGCGGAATGGAATGACTGCAATGATTGTACTTAAATTAATTTAATATCTGCCATTTAGAAAAAGTTTGCTAACTTTGAGCTTCAAACATATCATAAATACAATGAATAAAATAGCATTCATTCTCATCATGACCGGTATGTTCTTTATAAAAGGATATGCCCAGCGGACAGAAGTACTGACACTAGGCGTCTTTCACTTTGACTTTCCGAATCTCGATATGCAACAAATATCCGAAGAAGATCAGATTAATGTCTTGTCGCCTGTTTATCAGAAGGAAATAGAGTTAATAGCGAGTAAACTGGCGAACTTTAAGCCGGATGCAATCGTCATTGAACACCCGCTGGGCGGACAGCAAAAGGTTGATTCTCTATTTAAAGCATACCTTGCCGGAAATCATAAACTGTCAAAGAGTGAAGTGCAGCAACTTGGTTTCAGGATTGCAAAGATGTGCAAAGCAAAGATTTACTGTGCAGATGCACGGGGGACACAAACAGCCCGTATCGAAGAACTGCTGGAAGACGATAGCACGAAACAATATCAGGATTTTGAAGAGAGTTTTGTAAATTCTCCCGACTCATCTTTATATTCCAAAGACCAGTTAATATTCAAGCAAAAAGGAATACTTCCCCAGCTGATACATCTGAATGATCCCCGACAAATCAAGAAAGACCTGGGCAATTATCTTATCGGACACTTCAAATACGAATCCGATAAGGGAGATTATACAGGAGCCGATTTCGAATCAGGAAGATGGTTCAACCGTAATCTGAGGATATTCAGGAATATACAACGTACCCCAAAATCCGCCAAACGGATACTTGTGATCTTTGGTGCGGCACACATGAATCTGCTGAACTATCTGTTTGAATGTTCACCCGAATATAAATTGCTGAATGTGAATGACTATCTGAAAACAAATTCGTAATAACGGAGGTTTACCGTATAGGTATATGCATCCGGGGTGGTCCGATTGTCGGACCGGATGGACCGCCTATGCCTCTGTTTTTGTCAAAAACGGCATTGCGGAGAATCTCATATATAATACCGCCCACATCCAACCCCAGAGTGAACTTATCGAAATGGTAGTAAGGAATCATAACGGGAACCGTTTCCCAACGTCCGCTCATCGCATCATAGTATCGCTGTACTCCCATTTCCATCCCAAAGCGGTCGGACATATCGACGGACATCGTAGCTCCGTAGCTATGGGTGCTCATTCCGTAAGAGTTTCCGATGTCGTATGATCCGAAGACTTTCAAGGTGACACGGTCGGAAGGATGGTAAAGGAAGGCGCCCGAAGTGCTGAAAGCCTGTCCGGTGATGTGGGACATGTTGACCTTCAGCGCATTGGCACGGACTTGTAACTCGAATTGCTCATTGAAAATATGCTGATAACCTAGTGAAGCACTGTTGAAACGCCCGATGCCTGCCATACTTGTCTGACTTCCGGAACCGAACAGTGCTCCACGATCGAATTGATGCAATACCCCGCCCGTACTGTAATCACCTCGGAAGAGTAGGGAAGGATTGGTCTGATAAGGTAGGGAAATATCCCTTTTGAGTGAAAAGCGGGGTATATGCTCCAACTGTCCGGGTGAATATAAAGAATATGTAGTGCTCTTTTCTGGAAACAAGTTAATGTTGGCCTGTTTTAGTACGTCGTCCGGCGTTATGGATGCACCGTTACGAAGTATGTGCGTACTGTCGTTGTTTTCTTGCGCAGAGAGTGATTGCGGAACAAAATACAGCAAAAGAAAGATTCCCAAACGAATTGGAAGCTGTGATATGCTAACTTTTTGTCTCATACGCATTTGCCCTCCTTAGTTTTTATGATAGGTTATGTACAAAAATAATGAAATCCCATTTGAAAAGCAAATAATGTGTAATGTTTCCTTCCATCCGCAGGCTTTTTTAACTCAAATAAGAGCGGATAAGATTTTTTCTGAATAAATTCCCTTTTTTCCCTTAAATTTTTCTCTCTCTCAGGCAATATACGTTGTATATTTGTTATTATAGATATAAGAGTATCAACTATTTAATTTGGAAGTAATATGAAGAAAAAACTTACGGGTGTTGCATTGGTGTTAGCTGCCGTCTCTTTGATGGGCATACAGCCGGCGGGAGCATGTACGCGTGCCGTATATCTGGGGCCGGACCGAATGGTGGTCACTGGTCGCACGATGGACTGGAAAGAAGACATTATGTCAAATATCTATGTGTTTCCACGTGGAATGCAGCGTGCGGGACACAATAAAGAAAAAACAGTAAACTGGACTTCCAAATATGGAAGCGTAATCGCAACAGGCTATGATATAGGTACTTGTGACGGAATGAATGAAAAAGGACTGGTGGCAAGCTTGCTCTTCTTGCCGGAATCTGTTTATTCACTTCCCGGAGATACCCGTCCGGCAATGGGAATCAGTATCTGGACTCAATATGTGCTTGACAATTTTGCAACGGTGCGTGAGGCGGTAGATGAAATGAAAAAAGAGACTTTCCGTATTGACGCTCCCCGTATGCCGAACGGGGGACCGGAATCTACTTTACACATGGCTATTACCGATGAAACAGGCAACACGGCAGTGATCGAATATCTGGATGGCAAACTGAGTATCCATGAGGGGAAAGAATATCAGGTGATGACCAATTCTCCGCGTTATGAATTGCAGTTGGCTGTCAATGATTACTGGAAAGAAGTGGGTGGATTGCAGATGTTGCCGGGAACGAACCGTTCGAGCGACCGTTTTGTGCGTGCCTCTTTCTACATTCACGCCATTCCGCAGACTGCCGATGCAAAGATAGCTGTCCCCAGTGTGCTGAGTGTGATGCGCAATGTCTCCGTTCCGTTTGGTATCAATACACCGGAGAAGCCTCACATTTCTTCTACTCGCTGGCGTTCCGTTTCCGATCAGAAGAATAAAGTGTATTACTTTGAGTCTACTTTAACTCCGAACCTGTTTTGGCTGGATTTGAAGAAGATTGATTTTAGTCCGAAGGCTGGGGTGAAGAAACTGTCCTTGACCAAAGGAGAAATTTACGCAGGAGATGCCGTGAAGGATTTGAAGGATAGTCAATCATTTACTTTCCTTTTCGAAACTCCGGTGATGTAGTCGATAGTTAGTTATGTGGTAAGAGGTCTTTTTTTGAATAAAAAGGAACGGTAGGCAAAGGATTTATCCGCTTGTCTACCGTTCTCCTTTTATCTTCGTGTCCTGCGTGCGGCTATAGGCAGCCTTTATCTTTTCGCATATTCCTGATGGAACTCAATCACTGCCTCTATTCCTTTCCGGAATATGTCCAGCGAGAAGTTTTCGTTGGGTGAATGGATCGCATCCGATTCAAGTCCGAAGCCCATCAATACGGTTTTGGTTCCTAATACCTGTTCGAATGTCGAAATGATAGGAATACTTCCGCCACGACGTACTGCCAGCGGTTTTTTGCCGAAAGCTATCTCAAAACCTTTTTCCGCAGCCTGATAGGCAGGAAGGGAAATCGGGCAGACATATCCCTGTCCTCCGTGCATCGGGGTTACTTTTACCTGTACGGTGTCGGGAGCCATTTGTAAGATATAATCTGCAAACATCTGCGATATCTTGTGATGATCCTGATGCGCAACCAGTCGGCAGGAAACTTTCGCATACGCTTTCGAGGGAAGGACTGTCTTGGAGCCTTCACCTGTATATCCTCCCCAAATGCCGCATACATCGAAAGACGGGCGGCAACTGTTGCGTTCCAGGGTGCTGTATCCCTTTTCTCCGAAGAGTTCTTTCACTCCGATGGCTTCTTTGTATTTCTTCTCATCGAACGGAATATGGGCGATCATTTCCCGTTCTGCTTGTGGCACTTCTTCTACGTCATCGTAGAATCCGGGGACGGTGATTCTTCCGTCTTTATCTGTTACTTTGCTGATTATTTCGCAAAGTACATTGATCGGATTAGCTACCGCACCTCCGAAGTGTCCCGAATGCAGGTCACGGTTCGGTCCGGTCACTTCTATTTCCCAGTAAGCCAGTCCGCGCAGACCGGTGGTGAGGGATGGAAGTTCGGCACCCAGCATGCTGGTATCCGAAACCAGGATAACGTCTGCTTTCAACAGCTCTTTATGCTCTTCGCAGAAGGCTTCCAGGCTGGGAGAGCCGATTTCCTCTTCTCCTTCGAAGATAAACTTGACGTTATTTTTCAGCAGTTCGTTCTTGACGAGATATTCGAAGGCTTTGACCTGGATAAAGGATTGTCCTTTGTCATCATCCGCTCCGCGTGCCCAGATGTATCCGTCCCGTACTTCGGGTTCGAAGGGCTGGCTTTTCCACAGTTCCAGCGGTTCGGCAGGCATTACGTCGTAGTGGGCGTAGACCAATACTGTTTTGGCATTCGGGTCAACGATCTTTTGTGCGAAAACAATCGGGTTACCCTTGGAAGGCATCACCAATGCTTCATCCACTCCAGCTTCGAGCAGTAGTTGTGCCCAGCGTTGGGCGCAAGCCAGCATATCGTCGTGATGTTCCGGCAGGGCGCTGATACTGGGAATACGGATGAGGCTGAACAGGTCCTCCATAATCTTCGGTTCGTTCGCTGCGATATATTTTTGAATTTCGTTCATAATGAATAGTTTACTGGCGGTTATTTAGCCTATGTGCCAATAGCCTGACAGATTTTTAGTGCAGGTATTGGCACATGGGTAGATTGACATATTGATACTTATTAAAGCTGCGTTGTCTTATCCAACAGATAATAATCAAGGATGGTCATGGCAGCCATTGCTTCTACGATAGGTACGGCACGTGGCAGTACACAGGCGTCATGACGTCCGCGGGCTTTCAATGTCGTATCTACGCCGTCGATGTTCACCGTTTCCTGCTCCATCAGCAGGGTAGCAATCGGTTTGAATACTACACGGAAGTAAATATCCTGTCCGTTACTGATTCCTCCCTGAATACCTCCGGAGTGGTTGGTATGCGTTTCAATCCGTCCGTTGTTGTTGAAGAATACGTCGTTCTGCTCGGAGCCTTTCATCTTCAGTCCCTTGAATCCTTCTCCATATTCGAAGGCTTTGGCGGCATTGATACTGAGCATGGCGTTGCCCAAGGCGGCGTGCAGTTTGCCGAACACAGGTTGCCCCAATCCGATAGGACATCCTTTGATGACACAGGTCAGCGTACCTCCGATGGTATCGCCTTCGCCTTTTACCTTATATATAAGGTCTGCCATTTCCTTCGCCTTTTCAGGGTCCGGACAACGTACATCGTTTGTTTCGATCAGGTCGAGATCATAGTCGGAATAAGTGCCTTCCAATTTGATGGCACCGACTTGCGATGTATAAGCTGTGATGCTGATTCCTAACTGGCGAAGGGCTAATTTAGCCAATGCGCCGGCTACTACGCGTGAAATAGTCTCGCGGGCAGAAGAACGTCCGCCGCCGCGATGATCACGGATGCCGTACTTCACTTTGTAGGTGTAATCCGCGTGTGAAGGGCGGTATACCTCTTTCAGGTTATTGTAGTCATTGGAATGTTGATTCTCGTTCCAAACGATAAATCCGATAGGACATCCGGTTGATTTGCCTTCGAAGATGCCTGAAAGAAACTCCACTTTATCCGCTTCCTTGCGTGGTGTGGTGAGGATGGATTGTCCCGGACGGCGTCGATTTAGTTCTTGTTGTACAAATTCTTCGTCGATTGTGATTCCGGAAGGAAATCCGTCAATTACTCCCCCAACTCCTTTTCCATGAGACTCGCCGAAGCTGGTGAGCCGAAAGATGTTGCCAAATGAATTAAACATAGTTGTGGCTTTTTTAAAATTACTCTATGCAAATATAACAAAGTTTTTGATAAGAAGGTTGTGAATTCAAAATATCTTCGGAAAAGGAAGCAAATTGAACCTTTTTTCCTCTTTTTAGTTTATAAATGACGATTATTTAATAACTAAACCCGAAAATTATGAAAAAGAATCTATTGTATTTGTGGGCATTGATATGCTCTGTCTCTCTTTTGACGGCTTGTAGCAGTGATGATGATAATACGGTCAATGATGAAACGACTCCTCCGGAAGAAGAGGCTGTGGTGACTGCTCCCGATGTGGTGGGAACGTATTGGGGAAATCTCGATATTTCAATGCTGCCCGATGGCTCCGACCAGGAAGTTGTGATTGCCGACGGACTTCCGAAGTTTATTACTTTCTCCCAGGTCAGTGATACGGAAGTAAAGATGGAGCTGAAGGCTCTTTAACCTATATAATCACAGATATTCATTATTTGTCAAAATACTACTGATTAATAGGTTAATATAATCTATAATTAAAATGTTATTTCAAGGATGATATTTGCATATATCAAAAATTGGGTGTAATTTTGGGTGTATAAATCAAACACACCCAAACATGAATATCAAACGAAATATAATTTTCTCTCCCGAATGTAGAAAGAAAGACGGCGTGACAATAGTTGAGAATGTCCCAATCCGTATGCGTGTCATCTTCGGTGGCAAACGCATAGACTTTTCTACAGGCTATCGTATTGACGTTGCCAAATGGGATGCTGATAAGCAGCGTGTAAAGAATGGATGTACCAACAAACTGAAACAAAGTTCGGCAGAGATTAATGCGGATTTGCTCAACCTCTACACCATAGTACAAAATATTTTCAAAGAGTTTGAGGTCACTGAAACCATGCCGACTCCAGCGCAAATTAAAACAGCTTTCAGCGATAGGACAAAAGCTCCGTCCCCGATAGAAGAACCGACTGAGACCGTTGATACTAAGCCCTCATTTTGGGAACTGTATGATGAATTTGTCAAGGAAAATGGTCGATTGAACAATTGGACACACGCAACTCATCAAAAATTTAAGACCGTAAAAAATCATCTGATTGATTTTCAAGCCAATAATAATGTTGAACTGTCTTTTGATTTTTTCTCGGAAGATGGATTAAACGATTATGTCGATTTCCTACGGGAAGTTGCAGATTTGAGAAACCTCACTGTCGGAAAGCAAATATCATTCTTGAAATGGTATCTCCGATGGGCTGCCAAGAAAGGCTATCATTCCAATCTCACTTTCGACTCTTTCAAACCGAAGATGAAGAACACGCAGAAGAAAGTAATATTCCTGACTACTGATGAACTGACAAGGATACGCACCTTGTCAATTCCTCAATCCAAGCAGTATCTTGAACGTGTGAGGGATATTTTCCTGTTCCTATGTTTTAGCGGATTGCGATACTCAGATGTCGCCAATCTCAAGCGAAGTGACATAAAGCCTGGTCACATGGAGATAACGACAATGAAAACAGCCGACAGCCTGAGCATCGAACTGAATGCACAGACCAAAGCCATCCTTGAAAAATATGCCGATATACAATTTAAAAATGACCGTGTTCTTCCAATCATAACAAATCAGAAATTCAACACTTATCTCAAAGAACTTGCTCAGATTGCCGGAATAGACGAGCCTGTGCGTGAAACCTATTATAAAGGCAATGAACGTATCGACATCGTGACACCTAAGTACGCACTGCTTGGTTCTCATACGGGCAGACGCACATTCATCTGCAACGCCCTCGCCCTCGGAATACCTCCGCAGGTTGTCATGAAATGGACGGGACATTCCGATTACAAGGCGATGAAGCCATACATCGACATTGCCGACAATATCAAGGCGGCAGCCATGACAAGATTTGATAATTTGCTTCAATAGTCGATCATCACAGACGATATTACCTGATTACCACCGATACCACTCAAATTTCTTGGGTGGTATTTTCATTAATTGCTAAATATCAATGATATATAGTGAGCATTAATTTTAGTATGCCACCTCCTTGCCACTTATACCCGGCAGTAATTTTGCAACGTCGACTTAACCAATCCAAGCCTCGGCGCCGGGGCTGTAACAAGAAAATAAAGTATGAACATTGCAAACTTATTACAGAAACCGTTGTGGCAGATGACCGGCGAGGAATTTATATATCTCTCGAAAAGTGCCGGATACGACAACGAAAACGAATCTAAGGTGATAACCACCATAGACGCATCATCTTCTAAATATGTGTATGGATTATCAGGCATCGCCTCTCTTTTCGGATGCAGCATACCGACTGCCAACCGCATAAAGAAAAGTGGCAAAATTGACCGTGCAATCAAGCAGATAGGTCGCAAAATAATCGTGGATGCCGAGCTTGCTCTTGAACTGGCAGGCAAGAAAACCGGGGGACGCAAATGAATGAGAGTAAGACAATGCATATTTCAGCCGAGGCAGCCATAGAGATGTGGCATGCCTCACGGCTGAGCGTCACCAAGGTTTATGAAATGTCTCCCGAAATCATCAAGGCTCAGGATTCGGTTATTGGAACATTGGGTAATTTCAGTGCCTCGATCGGTAAAGCCAAAAGTAAAAAGACATTCAATGTGTCGGCAATTGTAGCGGCAGCCCTAACAAATGGCACGGTGCTGAGGTATTCCGCATCATTGCCGGAGAACAAACGCAGAGTATTGTATATTGATACCGAGCAAAGCCCATATCACTGTCAGAAAGTGATTAAACGCATACTCCGAATGTGCGGTATGCCTACCGATAAAGACCATGAGAGTCTTGAATTTCTTGCTCTCCGCAAATATTCTCCCGAAGAACGCATAGAGATTACCCGACAGGCAATCTACAACCTGCCGGATATAGGGCTTGTGATAATTGACGGCATCCGTGATTTTGTATATGACATCAACAGTCCGAGTGAATCAACCAAGATCATCACGATGCTCATGCAATGGACCGATGAGAGGCAAATCCATATCCATGCCATTCTTCATCAAAACAAAGGCGATGAAAATGCGAGAGGACACATCGGCACGGAACTCAATAACAAAGCCGAGACCGTGTTGCTTGTGGAGAAGGATTCGCAGTGCAATAACATAAACTGTGTGAGAAGCGTGCATATCCGGGCTATGGATTTTGAACCGTTTGCTTTCCGGATCAATGACGAGGCATTGCCGGAACTAATTGATGATTATGTCGCCGGGACAAAAGGTGGCGGCAAACCTAAACGGACAAAATTTGACCCGTACACTGATATTTCCGAACCGCATCATCGCATTGCTCTTGAAGCGGCATTCTCCAAGAAACCGTCATACGGATACAAGGAACTGACCGAAGTGTTGCAGGAAACCTATGGGCTTGTCAGTGTCCAGTTGAGCAACAACAAGGCTGTGGCTCTCATCTCGATGCTGAAATGCAAACGGATGATTGTTCAGGATGCCACCAAGAAATACATCTACAATCCGGATTTCGTTTATTGACCGACCGCTTCACTTTGCTTTCGTAGGGCTATATTATGGAGTGGATTAAAGCTTTCAATCAAAAGGAGCATCTACGTTAAGGGTGTGGAAAATGAACATGGCTTGCCATTGTTATAGCCCACTATAACTACACGCTTCGCTTCCGTAGTTGTGGGCTCTCCCGAGGGGCTGGGCTTTGCCCCGTCCCACTTATGGCTCCGCCCTAAGAACCCGGTCGGAGGCTGTCAGCCCCCAACGCCCCTGACCAAAGAGTGACCCTCTCTTTGGAAACTCCGCTCAGAGGTCTCGACCCCTGAGAACCCCGAGCAGGAAGTGACCCTCTCCCTGCACCCTCCGATTAAGGCTACGCCCTAATAACCCTTTTCCCTTTTGTCAAACTGTAAACATTTTCATGCCTATGGCACAGAAGACATCAATCAACATCAAGCCCTGCAACATAGGAAGCAGCGAGGCGCACAACAGGCGCACAGCGGAATACCTCACCCACATAGACAGGGAGAAAATCTATGTACGCACCGACCTAATGACTGATAACGAGACATGGGTAGCTCCTGATTTCGGCGATACCTCGCTGTCGGAACGCTACAATCACATAGCCGCTATGGTAAAGGAAAAGACAGGTCGGGCGATGCATACCAAAGACCGTGAGCGTGTGAACAAAAAGACGGGAAAGGTGACCATCGTGCGTGGCAGCACTCCGCTCAAAGAGGGTGTTGTGGTAATCAAGGATGACACCACAATGGAACAGTTACGACATTTCTGCGAGGTGTGCAGTGAGCGGTGGGAAATCACGGCACTGCAAATCTTCATCCACCGTGACGAGGGGCATTACGGCAGCCCCGAAGATACCGCCACATGGAAGCCCAATCTTCACGCCCATATCGTGTGGGACTGGATGAATCACGACACCGGGAAATCCTGCAAACTGGACGAGAAAGCCATGAGCGAAATGCAGACGCTTTTGGCTGAATGCCTTGACATGGAAAGGGGCAGCTCAAAAGAGCAGACAGGAAAGGAACATCTGGAACGTGCGGATTTCATTCTTGCCAAGCAACGGCAGGAAGCCCAGCAGGTAAAGGCGGAAAAGGAAGCAGCCGAAGCCGAAAGGGATGCGGCACTCCGTGAAGCAGACATAGCCAAAATGGAACATGAGAAAATTCAAGTCGGGAACATGGAGAAGCAACGGCGCAGCGCGGAACTTGACAGCGAGATTGCCGACAAGGAGGAACACGCACGGAAAGTTGACCGTGAGAACACGGACAGCATCAAATCCGGCATAGCCAACCTTTTCGGCAAAGGCAAATACGCAGCCATTGAGCAGGAGAACGCGAGACTGAGAGCCGAGAACGAGCATATTAAAGAATCTTTTCCCGATGCCGTCAGGAAAGAGGTGGCAAAACGGACAAAGGCACTGACCGAGGCGAAACGGACGGTCGAACTGGAACGTGACAGTGCTATGGCAATGGCTGACACTTTTGAATCCGAGAGAGACACGGCACTGAGGCAGCTTCGAGAGCAGAAGATCGGGGAGCAGCACCGCATCAGCATGGCGGTGAGCCGGGCAACGGCGGAGAAGGACAAGACCATAGAACGGTTGCAGGGTGCGCTGAAATCGAGCCGGGATATTCTGAATATCATCGCCGACATTCTCTACAAGGCAAGCGAGGTGTTCAGGCGAGCCATTGAAGCGATTATCCATTTCGCCACGGAACGGCACAAGTCAATTTTCTCTCCCTCCGAAGCCGCCGACATCAAGAGCGTGATGCAAAGCTACGGCGAGACCACCGAACAACAGAAAACGGTCGGCACATGGCTCTGTGACTATGCGGAACACCGACAGTCCTTTGATGAAATAAAACATCGCCACACACTCAATGAGGTTGGCGATGTCGCAGAGGGGGCGTATGATTGGAAGATTGAGAGAGGACAAGGGTATTCGTTATGAACCAATTTTCGTAGTGTAGCGAATTGCAACGGCCTTAACATTAGCTTCCGGATATTTGATTTGATAATATGCAGTCAGGTCTTTGTATAGCCACAAGATATATATTTCTCGATTAATGGATTTGGTCGGAAACTGGCGGCTAATCATCACATCATATTGCATTATGGGTTCTTCCGGCGCATTCTTGGTCACAAAATCATATTGACCAAATGAAACAATCTGTTGTTCAGGCATAAGGAGCTTGTATGATTCAGGAAAATCCGTCGGCTCTTTCCTTCTCCTTATCACAATGCCTTGCTCCTTTGTCTGCATATCAGGGTCTAACAGAAACCACTTGTCAGCATTCAGCATATAACAGCGTGATCCACCAAATTTATATGCGGTATCGGTTTTAATATCGTTTTCAATGTCCTCTTTTTTATCAGCGTCAATGGCATAGGCAAACTCAGGATTAATATACGCACAGTATTGCTCAAAGTACCAATTCGGGATGAAGTGAGAAGGTAACTCCTCAGAATTCTTCCGTTCCTTAGATAGCACTTCCAATAGTTCATATTCAGTCCAAGCCGGGTCACCCATTTGATAATCCATATAACTCGTTTTACTGATACGTATCTGATATTCATATCCTTCTTCGTATTCAAACTTGGCAATATCACCATGAGCCTCCCACTCTGTGGAGTGCTCGTCTTTTACAGCATATACATCAGTAACCATATTGCTGCCACTCGATGTTACAACACCGAGAAGTTTCACAGAAGCTATCGTGAGCGTGTATTCACTATAACCAGTTAATTTTTTCCCTTCTTCGTTATCATCGGAGCAGGCACACATTAAAAGAGAAACGATGAAGATGAATTGAATCATAAGAAAGTGCGATTTCATATGGAAAATGGTGTTTGTTATTCGTAAGTTCCTCCAAAATGATATACAAGCTGTTTAAACTGTTCGTATTTCTTATCGCCTACCCATAGCTCAGTTGGAGACAGATTGAACGTTATGCTATGATTAAAGTAATCGGCATCGCCACCATAATTTTGAGCGAAAGCGATTTTTACCGTTTCGGGCGCACCATCTCCACCGGGACAAACCACATCATTAGGATGCAACACGAAATTATATATTTGCTCATCCATTTGATAAAATTCATAAGCTGCTTTTACTTGAACTATTCCGATGTCACGAAGTCGGGATGCAATCCCTTCATCTGTAATAGACTGTGCCATTAAGGACAAGTCCATGTTGACTGTCAATGAATCTTTTGAAACCGCCTTGCACGCATTACCTTCTGATATTGTTTCTCCATGATAGTAAGAAACTCTCATTTCGCCATGATACGTGCCTTTCATTTCAAAAAGAGCTCTTTGAATTTCAGATGATGAAAACTTTGGCTCATCCTTATTGCAACTTGAAATGAACACCAAGGCAATGAACAGAATAATTGTGGTTATTTGCTTCATACTTTTTCCTTTCTCGTATGGCTCAATAGAGAGATTGATTTATAATGCAGAAACGTGAGCCAACTATGCCACGCCTTGTATTGGAGGTCCTGAGAAAACCTTAGTGTATAGATGTGGTAATAGTAGCCCACGCTATAGCGTGAGAACCATTACGCCTTTTCTCATACACTATTTGAAAGTTTCTCAGGTTTCCAAATACGAGATAAGCATAACGCTTCTTATTATTTCGTATGTCTTGAATAGAGTTGTCCCTATCCAACTGCAAAATTACTAATTTATCTTTGATAAACTCTTATCTTTGAGTGATTTTATTTACCTTTGAAGGCGTTTTTTGAATTTCATCGGGGAAATACGCCATATAATTCCATGACAGTTTGAATTTAAAGAACTTGATATTATGGAGGGCGTTTAATGCACCATTGTTGGATTGGAAACGTTATATTCATATATAAAACGGATATGAAATGAACGAGTTTGAAACACTCACTCATATTATTCCTAAGGTCGGGAGTGTTAGCCGGATATTTGCGAATATTGTGGCAGGAAAAGGCGTGTCCAAGGAGGATGTGAATGTGCTTATGGAGTTTAGAGATACCATTCCTAATGCTACGACAATAGAGCAGGAGATTATTTCTGCGGTACTGAACTTAACTCACGAAAAATTCTCATTGATGCTCAATAGCCTATCGTTTTGTTTGAAGAATGTTATTGACACTTATAAAACATATCATATCTTGCTTGACGATATGAAGCTATCCCAGCTATGGGACTACGATCTTCAAAGCGTGGAATGTAGATTAGAAGAACAGCTATATAAACTTCGGGAGATAGACAAAGAACTGATAGAGGCTTCCAACTCCTATGAGATGACCCCATTCAATGGTATGTCGCCAAACGAAATATCCGTAGTTGAACGAAGATACAACAAGCTCAAGGCTGAATATGATAAGGAAAAGGTTAGGTTGGATACTATCAACAGGGAACGAAAGACCGTCATTAACATAATGTCAAGTATTGGCACTGATATTTTTGAGCGAGTCAGCCTCAAATGTAGTGAGCTTCTTGCCGTTGTTGAAAATTATGTTGACTCGGATTCTCAAAAAGAGCTGGACGAAAATAAAGAGAAACCGGAAACGATATCTTATTTCCCTTTAAGCCACATCGCAGACATATACGAGGTGTGCAATGGGGCACAGTTTTCTGATACAGACAGTATAGAATTTTTCCACGCCATCAATCTACACCCAAATTCACATTCAATCCAAATCAACAATGGCGAGAAAGTCCGGGTGTGCTATCTTATAAGTTGTCTTGCCGATACCCTTGAATCTCCTCAGCGTGAGCAGTGGCTTAATGGTATACTTGCAAAGCTCGACATCAAAATGAGTTTCTACCGCTCGAAATATCGTCAACCGATTAGTGACATGCCAAGCGAAAGCAACAAAGCTTTTGCTGATACACTCCGGGAGATCTTTGGCAAATAACCGCTCCGCTTTAGCTCCGTACCTTATATATACGGCACTAAACCGAAGTAGTTGTGTGCCGAGTTAGGCTTTAAGGGAAAAGAACGAAAGGGAAAATAAAATTTCTTCCCTTCTTTTTCCCTTTTGTCATTCTCTGATTGCACCATTATATCCAATGGAAAAAGCAACACCCAATCTTACATTCTTGGGTGTAAAATTGGGTGTTATTCTTGTAGGATACTGATAATCAGCATTAATTGTGGAGCTGGAGGAATTTGAACTGTTTATAAACGGAAACATATTAAAGTTCGGCGATATCGTGATAGACAAGTGTGCAGTGAAAAAGGAAACGGACGCTTCGACTTTCACCGGACAGCAAGACCTTACTTTTCAGGGGGATGCCGCTGCTCTGGGTACCTGTGCCACCAGTATAGAAGGAACGGTGCAAAGTGGAAATGCTACAATGAATATTCAGGTAAAAGTACCTGCATTGAAGCAGACCGTGAAAGTTGCTTTCTCCGGTGTGAAGCAGGTGGAGGAATCCGGTAAGGATTAATCCGTCTTTGGTCAGCTAGAAAGCATATCCGAATCCGATATTCAAGTAGATCGGATACATAGCAAAAGTAATGGTCTGAAAGTCATTTCTGAAGATATCATTCAATCCCCAGGTGAGGTCTGCATATATATTGAGATGTTTGAATGCTCTCCATCCGGCTCCTATTTGCAGGCCCCACTGAAAATGTCTCAGGTCGTCCGAGAAGTCATAAGTAGCGATTTTACCATCCGTAAATTCGACTTTGGGGCCTACGGGGTCGCCTTCACGCAGGTATCCTTCATATACGTGCCCCGAAAATTCTCTTGAAAGCAGATACGAAAAATAAGGTCCGGCTTTAATATTCCAACGGTTGCTCAACTTGTAAGTAGCCATTAGAGGAATTGTCAGTCCGGAAGTGTGGACTTTGGTTTTGACTCCTCCTGTCCAGACACCGCTGATTCTTTCTCCTCCCTGTCCGAGGATTTCCATATTATAGTTTTTGACGGTGGCTTCCGTTGTCATGGCTTTATTCTCCAGCCGCAGCCCTACAATGACTCCGAGCTTATTTTGAACGGCAAACCATTTGGTTACTTCTCCTCCGATGCTGATAGCCAGCGTTGGGTTGTAGCCGTCAATCGAACGGATTTCGACAGGCAGCGGGAGCGGGGCTGTACCGCCGATGCTGAACCCTGCTTTGATTTCATATTCCAGTCCGTGAAGAGCGGAGCGAATAAGTGTTTCGTTTCTGTCAACCTGTGAATAGCCGGGGAGGGCTATCACCAGACAGGCGAGTAAACTGAATATATAGGAATGGATTTTCATCTTTTCATTATTATTAAATCATTAGTTATTTCATTATAGTTGCTCTGTTCTGCCTTCCATAGCTGCTATCAGATCGTTGGTCGAATGGAATCAGTCTTCCGAGCGATAGATTAGTTCGACTTCATCAATCAACAATGTACTTCCGATAGCTCCGTTAAAATGATCTCCTTCCAGGCTGGAAGTGAATACGATAGCTACATTATACTTTCCTGCTGTTAGCTTCTCTTTATCTATGTATTTTCCGGATAACATATGGAAGGGAAGTTTAAAGTATGTCCACTCGTCCGTCTCTTTGGCGTCGTCAATGCGTGCTATTGAAACCAGGTTGGGACTGGTGAAAGCATTCGTTCCGTCAAGAGTCGGCACAGATTCACTGGTCTCATACATGATGGCATAAATATCGCATATATCCCGTTTGCCACTGACGGGTTTGCCGCCTTCTGTAAACTGATCTCCGGCTTTATACTTGTAATAGCCTGCCAGATAAGTTGGTATATGCCGGAAAGGCAGACCGAATTTGGTCGCTTTCAGTGGATTGCTCATTGCATTTCCTACATCAAAAGAGCCGATAAACAGGTTCCCGGCTGCGATAGGCATTCCCATAATGCTACCGAAGAATCCGGTACTGCGGGTTACTAAGGACAGGCATTTTCCGGTTTTTCCGTTTGCAAACTGAAAAGTCGGATAGTCGTCGGCTGTCTTGGGAACTCCGGTCATTGCATAACCTGCGTTTCCGCTGGCCCATTCCATCACCACTTTTTCTCCTTCCCGTTCTACGAAGATGTAGTATTTCTGTCCGCCGAGCGTATCCTCAAAATTGTAAATAGTAGCAAGTTCCGTATCAATAACGGATACGGTGTACTTCTTCTTCCAAAAGCCATCGGCAGCCGTAACGGTATATTGCTGAGGCGAATGGAAATCTCTAGCCGTCCCACTGGGAGGATCGATAGTGGCTCCCGGAGTCAATGTAAATTCGGGTGCAAGGGATGAAATGTCCGTTCCCGGTCCTACAAATATATTGATGGAATTATTAGTGATAATCGGACTCGTTGTCATGACTACTCCCGGCAATCTGCAACTGAGTATGTCTGCCTCTGCATTGGGAGCTTCTTCGCGAATGCAAGAAGAAGAGAAAATGGCTAGCAGCAAATAAAGAATACCGTGTTTTGCTTTCATTTTTCTACTATTCTAACTGTTAAAGTTCGGTTCTTGGAAGATTTTATAACAATCTGCAATTTTATTTGTTCACTAATGGATGTTTGATAAAAAAGAATTTTCTACTTTTGTGGAAACTAAAGCCTTATAGGGTATGATTGAATCGGAAAGAAAACAGATAATAGACTTGATCAAAAAAGAGGTGATTCCGGCGATAGGGTGTACGGAACCCATTGCGGTAGCGCTTTGTGTAGCTAAAGCTGCCGAAACATTAGGAATGAAACCGGAAAAGATTGAGGTGTTATTGAGTGCCAATATATTAAAGAATGCAATGGGAGTCGGTATCCCCGGCACAGATATGGTCGGACTTCCTATAGCTGTAGCCTTGGGAGCGTTGATCGGCCGATCGGAATATCAACTAGAAGTGTTGAGAGACTGCACACCGGAGGCAGTAGAACAAGGCAAACTGTTTATCGCAGAGAAGCGAATCTGTATTTCTCTCAAAGAAGATATTACGGAAAAACTGTACATCGAAGTAATCTGCACAGCCGGCAGCCAAAAAGCGACGGCTGTGATTGCCGGCGGACATACTACTTTTGTCTATATAGCTACGGATGAAAAAGTACTGCTTGACAAGCAACAGACTGCCAATGAAGAGGAAGAAGACGCTTCACTGGAACTGAATCTGCGCAAAGTCTATGATTTTGCCCTGACATCCCCTCTGGATGAAATCCGTTTTATT
>ULSY01035258.1_pt1 | contig 42354 bp, 27 predicted proteins | sample 1957201 | NCBI WGS metagenome assembly ULSY01 (sample SAMEA4835723, study PRJEB28245) | human gut metagenome | biome: gut microbiome; material: fecal sample | place: Denmark | collected 2008
GATTATAAGGCCGCGCTCGTCATTGTTTCCGCTCAGTGAGAACAGTAAGGAGTTAGCTCCCTGGACGAACATCATGAACACCAGCAACGCGCCTAACAGCGAAACAAGGAACCACCAGTATTGTTGCAAAAATTCGTAAGACATATCTTTCTTTTTTATTATAGTTAAAGGTGACGTGGAAACGTAATCCGGTAAAGGCGCATGGTTCACTGCCGCTATTGTCTTTGGCGTGGTCAGCCCTTACGGTTTTCGCTCCTTTTTACTTTTTCATTTCTCTGTAGAATATTCAGGCCCGTGCTTTATAGCCTTGCACATGATGTTGATTTCAACGGCAAGCAGTACGGTAAAGAGTACGAGGAATATGAAGAACGTCAACATAACCGAGCCAGCCCCGACGTCAGACACGGCCGCCCATGTAGGCAACATGTCCTGGATAGTCCATGGCTGGCGGCCGAACTCAGCCACGAGCCATCCCGCCTCGCTCGCTATATAGCCCAGCGGCAGCAACGCCATGCCCGCTACGTGGAACCAGCGCATGCGTGTTATGTCCTTCTTATATGACAGGAACAGGGCCACGGCAAAGAAAAGGAGGAATAGCATGCCGAGTCCTACCATCACACGGAACGCCCAGAAGCACAGCGGAATGTACGGCACGGTCTGCTCGGCATTGTCTATGTAACCATAGCCAAAGTACTTCATGTTCTCGTCCAACACCTTGCGGTGCTGTGCTGCCACGGCTTCGTTACCCGCTTTCTTGGCCTCACGGTAATCGGCAAGCGAGGCAATAGCCTGCCGTCCGCGCTGCATCTTCTCGTCAAGCGACACCGCCGTGGAGCCGTCGGGCTGTGTATATCCGCCCTTGATGATGTCGTTCACGCCCGGCACGTAACCGTTAAGGTCGCGCGTAGCGAGGAACGAGAGCATGTTGGGTATCGCAATACGCATTGCCGGCTCCTCTCCCGAGGCGTAATCAGGCTGCTCAAACGGGTTGACAAGCGCCACGAGGGTCAGCCCCTCGCCTTTGCCGCCGTCATAAAGTGCCTCCATCGCGGCGAGTTTCATAGGCTGTGCCTTGGCCACCATGTAAGCTGAGCTGTCACCGGTGTGCACCGCCAGGAGCGACGCTACCAATCCGACGATTGACGCTATCTTGACGCTCTGCACGGCAAGCTTGCGGTCCTGCCCGGCCCTTGCGGCGTCGTCGTGCTTACGGAACATAAGATAACAGCTTACGGCTACGGTGAATATCGCGCCGATTACCCACGCAGAGATGACGGTATGGAAGAATTTGTCGACGGCGAATGGCGACAGCGCCACTTCAGCGAACGACGTCATCTCGTTACGCATGGTGTCGGGATTGAACGCCTGGCCAACCGGATACTGCATCCATGCGTTCGCAACGAGTATCCACCAGGCCGAAATCGTGGCGCCGAGACCTGTAAGCCATGTCGAGGCAAGGTGGAAACCGCGTGACACCTTGTTCCATCCGAAGAACATCACGCCTACGAACGTAGCCTCGAGGAAGAACGCCACTATGCCCTCAACGGCCAGCGGTGCACCGAAAATGTCGCCCACAAGCCATGAATAGTTGCTCCAGTTCGTTCCGAACTCGAACTCGAGAATGATACCCGTGGCCACGCCCATGGCGAAGTTGATACCAAACAGCTTTTGCCAAAAGCGCGCGGCGTCTTTCCAGAAGGTCTTGCCCGTGCGGTAATAGCATGTCTCCATAATGCCCATGATGAGCGCAAGGCCCAGCGTGAGCGGCACGAATAGCCAATGGTAAATGGCGGTAAGGGCGAACTGCGCCCTCGACCAGTCTACCGTACCGGCACTCATGCTCAACAGTAAATCGTACATATTCTTTGTTGTTTTAAGGTTATACGGTTATGTTAAAAGTGGAGCGAGCCCTGCGGAGCGGACCACGCGGCGGCAACAATGTCAGTGCGTATCGCCGCTTATGTCGCCGAGGCGCTGCATAATGTAGTCGGGCTCGTTGCCCTCTCCTGCCCTCTCCTGCAATATGTCGGGCATGAAAAACAGCTTTAACACCAGGAAGATGACAACAAGCTTGACTATAACGACGAGCCACAGGGTCTTACCTGTCCTCATATTCGAGAATCCCTCGTAATAGAAATTGATTATTCGCTTTATCATATCATGTCCCATTTATCTGCCGGCGGCAAAAAACCGTAACTATTCAGCCACGTTTTGCTTACAGTACAGTCAGCCGGCGGCTATTCCGCGCACGGGTTATCAGCGTACGGCCTCCATTCACTTACAATATGAAAGGCAGTCTTTTACCCTTCAATATGCGGCATCTCGCAGGCCGAAACACGGCCTTTCGCATTGCCGTCAGGCACATATCGTAACACTACCGGCAACGAAACGCACCGACACGGCAAACGTATCCGCACACAAAACGCGCACTAAAGCCGCCATACTCGGTTACAAATATAAGAAAACCTTTTTAATATTGTTCAAAAATTCGGTAAAATTGCTAATTTTACCAGTTAATGTATTTATACTTGGCAAAAGTTTGTGACATTTGAGATAAATAGGTTAATTTTGCATATCGCATAAATTTTGTAATCAAAACATTTAAAAGTCATCTCATAACAACAACCGGAAAATATATGAACAAGAAATTCATCATCCCCTCGGTAATCGTCGGTCTGCTGCTAATCGGCGGCATTGTATATCTTGCGATAAGCCTTAACAACCAGAAACAGGCCAACAAAGACATGCAGGAACTGGCCGAGCTCGACAAGAAGGAAATGGAGAACGAGTACCAGATGTTCGCCGACCAGTACAGCGAACTGAAGACCCAGATAAACAACGACTCGATTATCGAACAGCTTACACAGGAACAGCTCAAGACCGAAAAACTGCTCGAGGAACTGAAAAACGTCAAGGCTTCCGACGCACGTGAGATAGCCCGACTGAAAAAAGAACTCGCAACATGCCGCGCCGTCATACGCAGCTATGTGCTCGAAATAGACTCGCTCAACCGCCTCAACCAGAACCTCACGGCGGAAAACACCCGAGTAAAAGGACAGTATGCCGAGGCCACGAGGCAAATACAAGGACTTAACGCCGACAAGCAGACCCTGTCGGAGAAAGTGGCCATCGCCGCCCAGCTTGACGCAACGGGCATAAGCATGACCCTGAAGAACAAACGCGGCAAGGCGACCAAGAAGCTAAAAAGGTGTAAGACAATACAGGTAAGTTTCAACATAGCCAAAAACGTTACAGCCGCCAACGGCACAAAGACGATTTATGTGCGCATTACCACACCTACGGGCAAGGCACTGTCGGCCGGAGGAACATTCCCATACGAGAACCGCAACCTGCAATACTCGATGAAGAAAGCCATAGAGTACACCGGCAACGAGACCCCCGTGACAACTTACTGGAACGTGAACGAATTTCTTGGCGAAGGCACTTACAACGTAAGCATATTCGCCGACGGCAACATGATAGGCTCAAGAAACTTCATGTTCGACTGATTAATACCGAACAAGCGGCAAGAAGGCAAAGGAGTAAGCACGATATGTCGTGACGGGCGCACAGGCTGCCCGCCAGCGCGCAAGCCACACGGACAGCGCGCCATATATGCTTGCTCCTTTACCGTTTGAGCATTGCGGTCATAAAAAATACAAGAAAATGAAGCATGTCCCGTTACTGATTATGTTGGCCTGCGCCATATCACGCGCCGACGCACAGCAGGTACTGTCGCTTGACAGTTGCCGCGCCATGGCGTTGCGCAACAACAAGCAGCTGGCCATAGCGGCACTGAAGCAGGACGTGGCGCGCGACGCACGAAAGGCGGCACGCACGAAATACCTGCCGCACGTAGACGTACTCGGAGGATACGAGTTTACAAGCCGTGAGGTATCCATACTAAACGACAGGCAGAAAGGAGCGCTCGGAAGCCTCGGCACCAACGCTGCCGGACAATTGGGCAGCACCATGTCTGACGTCATATCCGAAATGGCAGGACAAGGAATCATAACCTCGCAGACGGCCGAGGCACTCGGCAACATAGCCCAAGGGATAATGCCCGGAATAGAAGAGGCCGGCAACAATATGGGCAAAACCATACGCGACGCATTCAAGACAGACACGCGCAACTTCTTCGCGGCCTCAATCATGCTGACACAACCTATATATATGGGCGGAAGCATTATTGCGGCAAACAAGATTGCGGACATAAGCGAGGAACTCGCCGCCAACAGCTTGCATAGCAAAAAGCAAGACATAATCTACGATGTGGACAACGCCTATTGGACCGTAGTATCGCTGAAGCATAAGCAAAAACTCGCCACAAGCTACTATAACCTCGTGAAAAAGCTAAGCGGCGATGTGGGCAAGATGATAAAAGAAGGCGTAGCCACAAGGGCGGACGGACTAAGGGTAGACGTAAAGGTCAACGAGGCGGAGATGCAACTGACCCAGGTCGACAACGGACTGTCACTGGCCAAAATGCTGCTCTGCCAGCTATGCGGACTACAGATAAGCGACAAAGTGGCCCTTGAGGATGAAAACAAAGACATGGTATCGGCTGCGGCAGACATACCGGTTGCATCTGTCGACGACGCCATGGAGAACCGCACGGAACTGAAAATGCTGCAAAACGCCGTCGATATAAGCAAACAATCAACCAAGCTGGTACGCGCCGCTTACCTGCCGCAGGTAGCTCTCACAGGCGGATATCTCATAACCAATCCCTCGCTCTACAACGGTTTTGAGCGAAAGTTCTCAGGAGTATGGAACATAGGCGTAATGGTAAGGATACCCGTATGGAACTGGTTTGAGGGCACATACAAGATACGCGCAGGCAAGACAGCAACAAGCATAGCTATGCTTGAACTGGACGAAGCCCGCGAGAAAATAGAGTTACAGGTAAACCAAAGCTCTTTCAAGGTAGCAGAAGCCAACAAGAAGCTTGCCATGGCATGCAAGAACGTAGAGCGCGCGGAGGAGAATCTAAGGTGCGCCGACCTTGGATTCAAGGAAGGAGTAATGGACGTTACGGACGTTATGGCCGCGCAGACAGCATGGTTACAGGCATGCTCACAAAAAATCGACGCCGACATTGACGTAAAACTTACACAGACAAACCTGAAAAAAGTACTCGGCGAGGAACTATATCAGTAAAAAATAAAAACAGGAAAAGGCAAGAATAATACGCGTCGGCAGCCAAATACCGGCATATAAACCGGAAATAAAGCCCGTGCACACAGTAAAACAATCTTACAAAGAAAAAGATATGACAGAAAAATCACAACATAAGAATATAATAATCGCCACGGCATGCTTTGCGGCCGTCGTCATAATAGTGGGAGCAATAGGCTTCCTCGCCTTCGGCCGAACGCCGGACGTCATCCAGGGAGAGATCGAAGTGTCTGAATATAGAGTGTCCAGCAAGGTGCCTGGACGCATACTCGAATTATGCGTCCAGGAGGGCGATTACGTCAAGGTGGGCGATACGCTTGCCATACTCGATGCTCCAGACATAGAGGCTAAGCGTACTCAGGCAGAAGGAGCGGAAAGCGCCGCTGCTGCATTGAGCGCGATGGCTGACAACGGAGCAAGGCGGGAGCAGGTACGCGGGGCGTTCGAGGTATGGCAGCAAGCCAAGGCAGGACTGGATATCGCGGAGAAATCCTACGGCCGTGTACAACGCTTGTTTGACGAAGGCGTAATGAGCGAGCAAAAGCGCGACGAGGCATACGCCAACTACAAAGCAATGGAGGCACAGGCAAAAGCCGCCAAAAGCCAGTATGACATGGCTGTGGCAGGTGCCAGGAAAGAGGAGCGTGAAGCTGCCGCCGCCCAAGTAATAAGGGCTAAGGGAGCAGTGCAGGAAGTCAATTCGTACATCAACGAAACTGTACAAACGGCTCAGATGGAAGGCGAGGTAAGCGACGTTTACCCTAAAATGGGAGAACTGGTTGGGGCCGGTTCGCCAATAATGAGCATATCCATAATGAACGATGTATGGGGAACATTCAATGTACGTGAAGACCAGTTGAAGGGATTAAAGATTGGAGACACGTTCACGGCTTACTGCCCGGCGTTCAACAAGGACATAAGGATGAAGGTTTACTATATCAAGGACGAAGGAAGCTACGCCGTGTGGAAGGCGACCAAGACCAACGGCCAGTATGACCTTAAGACATTTGAAGTAAAGGCACGCCCGATTGACAAGTTTGAAGGCCTGCGCCCGGGCATGTCGCTTATAATAAAGGAATGATATGTTTGCCCGTTTGCAGCAAGTAGTCTGGCGTGAATTCGGCATAATGCGCAAGAACAGGATGTATCTGTTCTGCATGGTGGTGCTTCCCGTCATTGTCGTGATATTCTTCACCTCGCTGATGTCGGGCGGTCAACCTACCGACATGCCGGTGGGAGTAGTCGACCTTGACAACACTCCTACTACACGCACGCTGGTACGAAAGCTCGATGCGTTCCAAGCTACCAAGGTTGTAAAACATTACGCAAGCGTGGCCGACGCACGCCGCGATATACAGCGGAACAAGATTTACGCATTCATATACATTCCCGAAGGAACAACGGACAAGCTGCTCTCTATGAGACAGCCGAAGATTTCTTTCTATTACAGCTCGACATCATATACGGCAGGAGCGCTGCTATACCGCGACCTGAAGACAATATCAACGCTCGGCTCGGCGGGCGTAGGGGCGACGCTGCTCAGCGCCAAGGGGCTGTCGGAAGAACAGATAATGAGCTTTCTGCAACCTGTTATCGTTGACCTGCACACGGTAAACAATCCCTTGGTGAACTACAGCGTTTACCTTAACACCATGCTTATCCCTGGATGTATTATGCTGTTCATTTTCATAGTTACGGCCTACTCTATCGGCACAGAACTGAAATTCAACTCCGCGAAAGAATGGCTTGACACCTCAGGAGGCAATATATTTGTAGCCCTAATGGGCAAAATGCTTCCGCAGACCATTATCTTCCTAATAATAATGTACGCTTACATGTTCTACGTTTTCGGCGTACTCCACTTTCCCCACCCCGGCGGCCCCAGCTATATTCTTTTGCTCGGCGCACTCTCGGTGCTCTCGTCACAGGGATTCGGGATTTTCGTCTTCGGCGTTGTTCCGTCATTACGTATGTCGATGAGTATATGCTGCTTATGGGCGGTTCTCAGCTATTCATTGTCGGGCACGGCATTCCCGTTATCGGCTATGGACTCCGAGATAAAAGCCATTGCCCTGCTTTTCCCATTGAGGCATTATTACATGATATACCAACTTAACATCTTCAACGGCTATTCCCTTGAGTTCTCATGGCCGTACATGGTAGCGCTTATGGCTTTCGCGGCATTGCCTCTGCTCGTAACGGGACGTATCAAGAAGGCGTTGCAGACATACCAATATATCCCATAAGTCGCAAGCTGGGATAACACGGGAAAGGTTTATGCAGGAATATCAGGAACACTTGAATTGCAGATTATGAATCGTGGATTAAGTAAAGCATTTGTAGATGAACTGAAAACCATCTGGAAAGACGAGGGGGTTATTATCTTCTTCATCCTCGTGCCCATGCTTTATCCTTTGCTTTATTCATGGATTTACACCAACGAAGTAGTGCGTGAGGTGCCGGTGGCCGTTGTCGACCTGTCGCACAGCGACATGAGCCGCGACTTCATACGTAAGTTCGACGCCTCGCCAGACACGAGGATAGCATGCTACTGCAACAGCCTTGACGAGGCAAAAGACGCCATCGGGCGACAGGATGCATTCGGCGTGATATACTTCCCCACCGACTTCCAAACCAACATAATGCGGATGGAGCAGAGCCGCGTCAGCGTTTTCTGCGACATGAGCTTCATGTTATACTACAAGGCGATATTCCAAACGGCAACGGCCGTTGCGGGAGACATAAACTCGAAAATACAGATTGAGCGGGCGGGCAACTGGACCAATCGTGAAGACGAAATCACTACAAAGCCTCTCGACTATGAAGAGGTGCAGTCGTTCAACACCACCGGAGGCTACGGTAACTTCATCATACCGGGCGTGTTAATGCTTATCATCCAGCAGACACTGCTCCTCGGCATTGGCCTCATCGGCGGAACAAGGAGAGAACGCATGTCAAGAATGCCCGGCATAAATGCGCTGCATACCACTACGGCACTTCCAGAGGGGAATGCCGCAACGGCCGGCACGGACAACAATACCTCACTGCAGCCTGCCGCCTCGACAATAACCGACATCATAGGACGGGCATTGTGCTATTTCATGATATACACCATAATGGGCGCGTATATCATTCTCGCCGTACCGCAGATGTTCGGCTTCACCTCGCTACTGAAGCCCGTCACAACATTATGCTTCATGCTGCCGTACCTCTTGGCGTGCATATTCTTCTCGATGACCGTCGCATGCTTTATACGCTACCGCGAGAACGTCATCCTTCTTGTAGTATTCACGTCAGTACCGCTACTGTTCATCTCCGGTGTGTCATGGCCCCAGAGCGCCATACCCGACTTCTGGCAGTGGTTCTCCTACCTGTTCCCGTCTACGTTCGGCATACGCGGTTTCGTAAGGATGAACACCATGGGAGCGCTGTTGGCCGACATCAAGCCCGAATACATCACGCTATGGATACAGGCAGTGGTATATTTTACCACTACATGCATACTGTACAGACGCCGCGCCAAGGCATGACATAACACGATAAGATAAAAAACATTATGAAATTAGGAATTATCAGATGCATGCAGACCGAGGACTACTGCCCCGGCGCAGGCTGTTTCAAGGCCATAAGGGAACATGGAGGCAGCTTTGAAAACATTGACGAAGGCATTGAAATAGTAGGCTTTACCAACTGCGGCGGCTGCCCGGGCAAGAAAGCCGTACTACGCGCAAAAATGCTTGCCGCACGAGGTGCCGACACGATAGCTTTCGCGTCATGCATACGCAAGGGAACTCCTATAGGTTATCCTTGCCCGTTTGGAGCAAAAATGAAAGCCCTGGTCGAAACACACGTACCGGGCATACGGCTGCTTGACTTCACCCATTACGCCCCGGGCGACAAACCTGACGGTAAATAGCCTTGTCTTTAGTAGTTAAAGGAGTTAAAGTAGTTACCGTTCGCTTTGCTCTTTAAGGAATTAAAGACAAATGCATTGTCTGCTTATGCACGATTAACGGCAGTATGACTGCTTGCGGATGTTTATAAAAGTAAAACGCAAATGATGTTCTATAAATTAACGTGAGTTCGGTATAATGATGATGTGATAATAATTCTACTTCAAGTGGTCTGTGGATATCTGTCATTCCGTGCTTCGACGCGGAATCCAGTGATGGCAGCCATTTTTTCATACGCTATTTGTACTGTCACTCCGTGTCGAAGCGCGGAATGACAGATACCCACCAACCACTTGAACTACAAAACAATGTAGGTTCTTTATTCAAAAGAAGTATCATTCTTATAACGAACTCACTTTAAAGGCTATATTTTATAAGTAAACAAATAATAATAATTTTCGCTAAACATCTGTCAGTCTGTCAGCATAGAGGATAACTCACTGATTATCAAAAAGTTGGACAATGAAAGATTGAGAGTGAATCTTTCAGCTTCTTTTACGCCGGCAACTGACAGGAAAGGGCTGACAGATGCCCGTCAGATATCTGTCAGCTCATAAACAACTGACAACCAGGCTATTAAGAGCAAGACTGAAAGATGAAAGAACATTTTGAAGATAAACAGCAACTGGAAAACAATGAAGATGCAACAGGCAATCTTTTGCACTCCAATACATGCTCTTTGACAAGCTAAAAGACCGCCTTTCATGAGGCAAAAGACAGCCTTTTACCTCATGAAAGAGGCACTTCAATTGTTAATAACACATCCTCTTCCAATCAGGATTACCGCTAACCGTCATCCCGAACTTGACTCTGAATCCAGTGAATACACATCCTTTATAGTAGAAAAGGCGCTTGCTCCCTGGATTCCGAATCAAGTTCTGAATGACAAAATGAAAATGCTTTTATTGAGCGAGAAGGTCATGTGCGTGTCATGACACGCACCGTCAATACTTCATCTTCAACTTGACAGTCTTCACCACGTCGCCCTCACGCTCAACAGTCACCACAGCCACGGCCACGACTTCGGTCGAGAAGTCCTCCGTTGACGAAGCTGCTATCCTTGCGGTTGTCCGTATTCCGTCAACCGAATATATCGAAATTCGGTCGCCTGGCTCAACTCCCTCAACCCGTATAGCGCCCCTTGACGGACTCCAGGCACGTATGCCGTCGCCGCGGGCGTCGTCAATCATACGGTTGAAGCTGATGGAGAAGCGCCCCTCGATGTCGCCCGCCGTTGTCGACGTGAAGTCATAGCCGCCCTCAAGCAGGTCGACGGAGCGCCCGTTAGCGGCGTCCTCAAGTATTACCGACTCGTAGCCGTCCGCCAGACAATCATCGGGCACAGCGATAGTGTACATCCCCGCCTCGGGCAAAGTAACCCCAACGCCTACCCTACCCTCGACGTTCACAGCCGAAAGCAGCGAGTATCGGCCGCCGCCCTGCACGGCGTAAATCTGCGCCACGCCGTCAGCCATCCACTTAACACCGTCAGCACCCATGTCGAAGTCAGTCCTCGACATCTCCGGCGCCACGGCATTGAGCTGGAGCACGTCACCGTCAGCGCCGCCATCATCTGCCGAACGGGTATCGCCTGTGCGGCTGATAGAAAGTGTCAAGGCGGCCATACCTTGATAAGGTACTCCTGACTTTCCTGCTGAAATATCTATGTTTACGTCTTCATAATCTTTCAATGTCGCCGTTTGGGTAAACACGGCATCACCTGCAGGAATATACCCTTCAGGCGTAGTGGCCTCATCGGTATTTATTGTCTTATAAACTTTAGTGTTGACGTCATACCCGTAAATCACACGACCATACTCCATATCACTATAATTCATTGCGCAGAGATACGGCGAACCAAAGAGGTTCCAGCTCATGTTCTCTTTTGCCGTGAATTTATTGCTTGTACCGGGACTACTCGTCCATGGGTCACTGTGGTTCTCCTTCTTCAATGACACTACTTTACTGACATTCATGCCAGCACCTTCCTCGTAGACATGCACCGAACTTGTGCCATTGACCTTGCCAATAAAACGTACATGGGCACTGTTACTACCTTCTTCATTGTCAAGCAAAAGTCCTGTCCTACTGAAATTTTCAGTCTTATTCGTCCAAGCCTCACCGTTCTTATCATCAAAAGAATAATTATAGTCAGCACGCTTAGAACCATCATAATACATTAAAGCAACATTACTGTTGTTTTCAAATTCGCTGACGGTAAACGGAGCATACGCCATGTCTACATCACCCGGCTTGATATCGCGCTCCATTATAACATAAGACAATCCCACATTATTACCTTTTCCGCGTAAACCTGCACGATGTTCAAGCAACAATACTCCAGGATTAAACGGTTCTGACGTTGTATACTCTCTATCTATAGACAGTTCGGCAGCATCAGTATCACCTTCACCTGCCTTGCGCACGTAAACCACCGACTTGCCACGGGGATAATCGTCACTCGTGACAACATTGTTCCCGTCTGTTGTCATTTGCGGCGTTATGTTCCATGTCTCGAAACATCCGTTATCAACCACATTACGAATACGCTTGTTACCTGCAATGTCACGCTCATGACCAACCATATCTGTATATTGCTTAAGGTCTTTAAGCGTTCCTTCATCAATGTCTGTCGATGTTTCATTCAACTGATACTTCCAATATTCATCTGTTATGTACTTATTTATTTCAGTTACACTTACACGGTTGTTATCTCCATTGCCGATTGAACCTGTTGCAGTAACATTCACGGCCTTTACATTACTTACATTTCCTGTAACCAAAGAGTTGTAAAGTATGCCATTGTCAGTTCCACCAACATTGCCGTTTACTATCGACGTAGAAAGATAACCGTTGTTGATTGTCGGCGCACCGTTGATAAGGAAGCCGTCAACAACAGTGTTCTCTGCATCCAACGTAGCAGTATTAAGTGTAGAGAAATCGTTGCCGTCAATAAGTCCACTACGTGCAGTAAGCAAATCAGACACAACGGTTTTTACTTTACCGATATTTATCGTTATGCCGTCATCTTCATATATTCCAGTAGATGACGATTGACGATCCATTCCTCCATAAACTTTTGTCGTCGGTAACGAGACACGCAGTGTATCATTCATGGCTGCATCAACATTCTTGTCTACAAACACGTAACCATAAATAGGTTGTTCCTCGTTGTCTACTCCATCTTTATGTGCATTTGCATAAAGACCAGCAAGATCAACAGCGCCCTGCAAGTCGCCCAGCGCTCTGTCCCAACTACTTCCGTCTGGGTTGCTTACCGTAAGACCGGCCCTTACATAAACTATCGGCTGTAACGGAGCTTCGTATTCGTAAGCGCCAAGATCAATGTTTGTATCTATGCAACGATTATTATTACCGAGGTCACGCTCATTTGCAAGCAGAGACTCATCATCATTGAGTACTTCACGAGAATAATGAGTTTTGTCTCCTGTGTTAAGTAACATCAGACTTGGACGGATATGATAATCACGCAACTCTTTATCAGCATTTGACGGGTCGACAAAGTTCGGACCTTCCAAAACATCATTATTGTATGTATGAACATCAAAGACTTTATTATTATGCCCGTCTGTTTCCTGCATATTCCGTCGCATTGTATTATTCCACGAAACAGAATTATAAACTGTGCTCAATACGTCACTCATGTCCGTCTGATTATTAGCAAACGTTGTGTTTACCAACGTAATGTCACCACCAGACGTTGCAGAAAGTCCCGTACCGCCATCAGCAAACAGGGTGTTGTAAATCAGCACCTTACCCGTTGCATCACTAATGTTAACACCTGTCCCTACGTTCATCCTGAATGCACTGTTCTTCAGCGTCAGGCTACCGCTTTTGACACTGGCATTTACACCATTTGTATTTGTACCAGAATTATTTATAAAAGTAAATCCCTCTATGGTCACGTCACCTCTGTTTGCGTCTACTTGCAACAAATTTTCCGGCGAAGTTGTACTATTACGCATAATAGTTTGATTGGCAAAATTCTGCGCATCGCCTACACCTGTACATGAGCCTTTCAGAGTTAGTGAATCACTATCGTCATCATAATGTACCATATTCAAGCGGAAAGCCGTTCCTGCAGACAACCTTTCCAATGAATATTCCCCATCACGCACGTACACAGTCCTTGCACCTGAATTTTCAGTTGGATTAGAAGCCCCTACTATTGCGTCACGCAAATTTGACGTTGCGTTGGCCCAGCTACTGCCGCTGTGGTCTCCACTCTCCTCTGTGGCTACATAAATAGCCAACATTGTACGGAAATTTGATATATATTGATACTCGTAAACGCCAATGTCTATAGGCTTGTCGCCGGTGAGTCCAGTCTCGGGGTTCAACGGGCCGGAATAACGGGCATATCCATCTTCCATGTATTGGTCGCGATAATCGGTCAAGCCATTGTTGTTAAACCAGTCATTATACGCGCCATTAATGTCGCCTTGTACTGGAGCTATACCGGCTCCCTTATCCGTCACTACCGATATTCCCGACGGATTCCACAAGTTATTGGCATCGTTGCCCTCTATCCCAGCCGTTGATGCCGGGCGAGCGAAACGTGGACCGTTGGTGGCTGTATTGTCGCCACTAAGCAGGATGTTTCCATCACTGTTACCTGCCACAAAACAGCCACCATAATCATAATCGCTTGCAGAATGGCTTATCTGCATTTCGGAAACATCTGTTTCATCATTATAGTCTCCACTTTCGTTCCCCCATATCAGGGTATTTGCCAAGTTGCTCTTCCCATTATGGTTGTAAATCACGGCATTCGTCTCGGCCTTGTTCCTTGCAAAAGTGCAGTTCATTATGTCTATCATCGGGTCGTGATACGATGTCATGCCTTCGGCGTACGTAGTGGCTATTGCGCCGCCTTCCCCTGTTGTTTCGTTGTTGACGAACAACGAATTGACTGCGTAAAGAAAAGCTGAAGGGTTCGACGTTCCGGCCATGAATATAGCCCCGCCACGTGCAGGTTGATAATCGGGAGTTGTTCCGTCTTTCACCCAACCGTTGCCTGCAAACATTGAACCTATGACGTTAAGCCGCGCGCCGCGAACAAAGACAGCGCCGCCACGTATGCCAAAGTTATTGATAAAGCGGCAACAGTTCAGCGTGTAGTCCACACCGTTGCTGTATACTCCACCGCCACGCCCGGCCTCATCATTGTCATCAACCGGCGACAGCACATTATAAGTCTCACCATCCATTACAGTAATGCCGTCTAACAATACAGGGGAAGGACTGGCAATGTCTGTCGGTGCACTGGTGTACACCACGTGATAAACGTTACCAACCTCGGCGGAAACATTGATGTTGCCCGAAAGAATCGTTTGGTTGGCCAGTTCCCACGACTCTTTTATTCCGTTGCCGTTGAAGTCGGAGAGTTCACGGGAAGGCAACGTACTTATATCATCACTCCATTCACTATTAATGACGCCGTCGGTCGCAGGTATTGAGATTACCTTATCTTCGCGTTCCTGCATACTTTCTGGCGTGATATACTTTTCTCTACCGCTGAATCCACCATATATACTCACGCCGTGTGGCACAACGAATGAATACAGGCGTTGGTTGTTTTCAACTGTCGGAGAACCATCTTCACGCTTGAATATAGGCTTGTACGTTCCGCCGCTGACAAGAATCTCAAACTTTTTGTCTTGATTTTTCCCGCCTTCCCTCATACTGCGTACATACGCCAAAGCGTCTTCAAGTGTTGAGAAAGAAGTGTAGAACGACTTGCCGAGGTAATCGAGCATATTTCTTTCAGTTCCGTCTTCATTAGGAGCCAACTTTACGTTTGTGGTCTGCGATACAAATATTCGCGTAAACAAGTCTGTCGGCAGAATGCCGCCATCGTAAGCGAAAGCGCCTGCGTCAAGACGACCCATGTCTTGGCTGCGCAATATGCCCTGCATATCTTTTTCTACAACACCGAATGTTTCTTGAAGTCTTGACTGATAGTCGTCATTCAAGCCGTGCTTTATCAATGGCGAAAACTCTTTCAGGCGGTACGTGTCGATAAAGTACATCGTTGAGTCACTCTCCATCGAAGAGTTCTCAAAGTCCGACTCCATCTCACGGGTCTCCACGAAGCAGTCGTTGAACGGATAATACTTGCCGTCCAAGTCCAACACGTCTTGCAACACGCTATCTCTGTATCTTTCATTCGTTACTCCGCTAACGTTCTTGTCAGACGGAGCCGTATTGCCCCAAATGACGGTGTTCAACGACATCGCCGCACCGTCTTCAAGATACAGGCCACCGCCATTGTCGGCTGTATTGCCCGCAATTGTACAAGAAATTATGTGAGCACGATTATCGTCCGTGCCGCTTTCCGTATTACCGTTATCGGCATAGATACCGCCGCCGTTGTCGGCAGTATTCGCATAAACGAGTGTGCCGCTCACCGTTCCGCCTGGCAATACATAGAGTCCGCCACCCGCAACGGCCGAGTTTCCCGTAACAACACAATTTCTTACATGCGCCCCTTCAGGTACAATCGCTCCGCCACCTTGCGTATTGGCGTTGCCTGCGCCTGCCATCGACGTAGCCGAGCCGTCAGTGAGCCATACACCGTCGATAATCGCAGGTTTTGTCAACGCCGCCGTACCGTCGCCCTTGCCGAAAGTCACGGCGTGGTAACCCGTCACGTTTTGCGTTATCGTAGAACCTTGCGTCGGCACTGCCTCTGCACTCAGCACTGTACGGTATGTCATGGCGTTACGCTTGTGGTCTTCGTCCGCATCGTCCCAACCGTCATTATTGTAATTGCCATTGGGAAAAGTTCCCTCGAAATATCCGCCCATAACAGTAACGCCCTCGGGCACTACAAACGTGTAACTTTGCGGATTACTTGGATCTGCCAATGTATTGGCATGATAAACAAACTCCTCATCAGTGTATCCCGCAATCTTGACAATAGCGGCTTTCCCTGACGCTGCACGCTCCCCGGCCGCATCAAGCACCGTTTGCAGCTTGTCTGCACAAGCAGCATTCTGTGGCGAGTCCGCACTTGCATCGCCAAAGCCTGTCCATGTAACGTAATAAACACCGGTTTTTTCGTCAGGGAGCGTCGTATCCTCATTATCCCGCTCGTAAGCCCCGATATCTACTGTGCAGTCCTTTATTCTGTTGGTATAGTCCATGTCAGTTGACGGCAAGTTTATTACTACATTTCCGGCCTGCAATGTTCCGTTATTTACACAACTGCTACCATCTTTTAAGCGGAAATCGTTATTTGTATATGAATTATCGTCCTCATATGAATTATCGTCCTCAAAAGGATTGTCATTGGCATCATCACCTGTCAAATTTCCGTTCTCTGCCCTGAATTTATTGCTTATACCTGTATATAAAGAACCTTGGACATAACAATTATATGCGTCATTAAACGTACCCGGAGTATTTGAAGAAATGCTTACGCCGTAATTGCCATAGAATAAACAGTTATAAAGTTCAAGGTTAGATGGGCGTTGGTTGCCGCCTGCATACTGGAACAATCCACTTCCGCCCCCATCATAACTATTGGCATTTTCCCATTTAACGTAATTATAGGCTATCGTATTGTTAAAGAAAGTCGCACTCTCCATGAAAATTCCACCACCACGGTGACTGCTGTAGTTTTTCGCGACGACAAGATTGTAACCTGTGCCTACTATCATATATGCGCCACCGCCCATACTATTACCTTCCGTACCAATATAATTGTTCATGATGAAACTGTTGTTGATACGGCTGTTCAGGCCGTCCATATAGAGGCCGGCCCCACGGTTACGGTCATTGTGCCTATTACAGTTGTTGACAATTACCATGTTTTGCAACGTCACACCCCTGAATACACGTACACCTGCGCCACCGTCACGGTTTGAATAATATCGGTTTATATACCCGTGCCGCACAGTGAATCCATCCCACATGGCACCCTCGTATTCAACGTAATTGTCATTATCTATCAAATCAGACCCCGAACCAGGAAAACGATACTTGTTGTCTCGTCCATTAGTACCGCCATTGTTGTCGGCCGGAGCCCATGTAGGCAGACACACATCCGGCTGGAACAGCACGTAACGCCGCTCCGTATTGCCTAAATTGGTAACAATGCTTGTAACACGCCCTTCAACATGCCCTTCATCGTGGTTCCACGTCCAAGTAACTGGAGTTTCCTTGCGTATCTGCAATATTGTCTCATAATCTGTTTTTTCAAGTTCCGAATCATTTTCATTTGCCGATATATACTGCGATATCAAAGGATGTCTGTCACTTTCGCCAGGGATTCCTGTATTCGGGAATCCACCTAAAACCTTCACTTTGTCACGTATAACAAAGCCTTTATAGTCAGTATATATTCCTGCACCGACCCATACTTCAACCGAATCCTCGCCGGGTTGTAGATTATCGTTAAGCTCGGCAGCTTTTTCCACCGCATATTGCAATCCACTTACATATTGTTCTTTTCTGTTGTTTGTTATTATATTTCTGTCATTGTTACTATAAGTACTATTACCGTCTGTATCCCAAAAGTCTGCATAAAAATCCGTATCAAAACCATACCTACCCGTATAATTTTGCTCTGTCGATAAAATAAAATTTAGGTTACTTGCCCTTGCGTAGAAGTCTTCCGTCATATCTTTCTCCACATCGCAAATCACGTTCCCGTTTATCGCCGTGTTCCACGATGTTCCGTCACCACCCTTAGTAACATCCGGATTACCATCCAGTTCCTCTCCTTGTTCCCATTCTTGGTTATACGAACGCACATAGATTACCTTACCCGCTTTCGGCAGGTCTGCCTCGTATGCGCCAAGGTCTGGCACGCCGCCGAGGTCACGCTCGTTGCCCATAATGTCGTTATCAAGACCAGTGTCAGTGTCGGTGGACACCTTATTTATTATATATTCGGCAGCGGCGGACGAACTTGTCAGTGGACGGAACGAGGAGTAGCCGCCGAGGTAGGTATCGAAGCCGAGGGTTGCACCCCTGTTATTGGTCGGGTTGGCGAAATTCTGTGCGCCCTCCGCACCTATGGTAGCCAATATTTCAGAATCGATACTGTTATTGCTGTCATTGCCTTTCGAGAATGAACTTCCTTGAAGCAGGCTCTCATTGACAACGGCTGCGCCTATGTTGTTTACAATGGTGACATGATGCATTGTTGTTCGTTCAGCCGAACTGTTCACCACTGCTGTTTCAGTATCTACATTGGTATTATTGTTCACCACGCAGTTTTGCAGGGTGAGCGTTGCCGAAAGGTCAGCATATATTGCGGCGCCGCTAACGGCGGTGTTGTTCTCGAAGATGGTGTTGGCTACGGTTACTTCAGCATCCGGGTGTACAAGCATGCCGGCGCCGTATTGCAGCGTTGCCGAGCCTGCGGCGTAACCGTTGATGATGTGAAAACCGTCAAGCTCTACCTTGGCTCCGCTCTCTACAGTCACGACATGATACAGGCCGTCCTCCAGACTGTCGCCGTCGGGATTACCGTTAAGTTGCGAACGGTGGTTGAGCGGGTCACGCTCAGCCGTGTTGTCGTCGGTAGTGCGGTAATATCCGCCGACTATCCTCAACGACTTGTCGCTCTGCATTTTAAGGATGTCTACCGTGGCTGTCTTTGGGTCTTCATTAACAAAAGCGTAACGTGGCCACAAGTTGCCTTCGAGCACACGGATTTCAAAAACATCATCATTTTTGAGCGTATGCTTACCTCCATAAATATCCTTCTTGTCACCAACAGCCCAATCAGCAAAGAAAATTATCGCATCGTTGAGCGAACGGTAAGCCGTGGCCCACGACGAGCCATGATGGTCGGGATCGGTGCATTCAGCGTCAATATACACCACAAGAGTGTTGTCTTCCAAGGCTGGCACAATATCCGACTTAGCCACGCTAAACGCTCCTACGGCCGGCTTCTGGTTAAAGAGCGCGCCCTCTATGTCTATTTCGGGGGCGAGCACCACTTCCTGCGGCAACTGTCCGAGCGCCATGCCTCGTGCCCAGAGGGTTGAGCCTTTAACGGGTTTCCAGAAATAGTCGATGGACAGATCTTTCCAATTACCCTGCACTCCAAACGACGTAGGCATTCCGTCTTCCTCAAATCTCGGCCCCATGCTGCCGTCATCTCCGACAGCATTCTCACCGGAAAGCGATAACGTCTGCTGTTGCAGCACATTGTTCCATACGGTATTATTCACGCCCGATATGGCGTTGTACATAAAGCGCACAGTTGCAGCTGTCGGGTTCTTAGCATACATCGGAATGTCGTTGTTTTCTCCCATGTGGTTATTCCAGATAACGGAGTTTGCCACGAGGGCGTAGCTGTTGATGTATATGCCGCCCGTCTGCGAGGCGTTGGGGTCGGTTGCGTCGGTTGCCGTTACGCATTGGTTGTTGGTTATTGTGTTCTGCAGCAGCACTCCGCCCTCGTCGCAATACACGGCGCCGTTGCCCGAGGCGGTGTTGTTTGACACGACGCAGGTGGATAGAATAAGATACTCGGGATGGTCGTCTCCGCCAGCCGTAGGTGCCTGGTTGTCAAGATATACGCCCGCGCCGTTGCGTGCCGAGTTGTTGGTGAGCATCGAGCGGTGTACCAGTCCACGGTCGTCAACGTACACGGCGCCACCGTTCTGGTCGGAGTTGTTGTTATAGATAAGCGACGACTGCACGCGGCCTCCGCTGACGTACACTCCGCCACCGTTGCCCGTAGCGTAATTTTCCTTTACCACACAATTAGTAAGATAGGTGTTTTCGCCGTTCATGTAGACTCCCGCTCCACGGTCGGTCAGGAACTCATCAAGGCCAGTGCCGCCCTGTGCGTAACCGCCAACGATGGTTACTCCGTCAAGATAAGTAGGCTGATTGAAAGCTTCCTCAAACTCATACCCGTCATTCTCGTTGCCTGTCCTCATCGGGGCGAACCATACCACGTGGCGCGAGTCGCTCGTAAGCGTCCACTTGTTGTTGTACTCAAGCTTCTCATGGTCGTAATATGCCGCCATAAGGATTGTTTCATTTTGGAACTCCCAAGGCATACCACCTTCTTTTTTCTTACGGGTGGTCTTTGTTTCATTGTCATCAGGATCTCCAGTAAATCCTCCGTAAACGCTGATGCCGTCGCGCATGCGGAACGAGGCGGAGTAGCTTGTGCCCGTGATTAGCTGCGTCTGCGGCTCGTATGTTCCTGCCGCAACCCAAACCTCGCCGGGCAGGTTCTGCGGATTGTTGTCGGCCAGGTCGTCTATCATGCGCTGGATGTCGCCAGAGGCATTTGCCCATGACGAGCCATCGCCCGTGCCGTCCTTCTTTACGTAACGTATGCGTCCATCGGCCACAGGCTGGTATTCAAAGGCGCCGATGTCTATCGCCGAGCCTTGGATACGCGTGTCGCCGTTAAGGTCAACACCGTCAATGCCAATACTGGTAAACGAGCCATTGTCGCCTGCGTCAACAAGCGGTGTAGCCTCCATCGGTTCCCATGTCCAAAGTGGATATTGCTGGGCTATGTCGAAACTCGTATCGAAACCGGTCTTAAGCGACGGCGAGCTGAAGTGAGGGCCATCCGCCTCGTTGTTCTTCGCGGCAAGGTAAACGTTAGTGCCCTGCGCTCCTTCGGCATTCACTTCGGGATATGCACAATGCAAGAAATTAGGACGTTCGCCGTCTGTTGACAACGTTGAGTTGCCCCATATTACGGTGTTTACCACTGTGCGCCCCTGTCCGTCAATACCCGAGGCCGTATTACGGGTAACGGTTGAGTTGATTACCTGCGCATTATTGTTATCGCCAAGATATATACCGCCGTTCTCGTTGTTGAATATTGCGGAGTTGACCACCGTGCCTGCCCCTGCAAGATAGATTGCGCCGCCGTGGTTTTCGGCCACGCCGCGCGTGCCCGCCGCGTTGTTGAAGAAGCCGCAACGGTCGATAAGGCATGTGCCGTTAGCATTGGTTACATTATTTTCGACATACAAGGCACCACCCTGCGTGGCGTAGTTCCCAATAAAGAAGCAACGCCTTATCACGTATGCGCCGCCACTTGAGTTGTCGCCCGTTACAATAATACCGCCGCCGTTGCCGCCAGTGTTATGTCCTCCTGCGATTGTTATTCCGTCAACAATTGTTTCCTCTCTGTTGTTGTTTCCACTTGTTTGGGTCGGGGTTACGTTTAACGTAAGAACATGGTTTGCGTTGTTCGCACGTGTTGTGTTGCTTGGGAATATCAGGTTGGTTGCGTCTATCGAATCATTATCGTCGATGTCGCCAAACAAAATGGTTTGGTTCGCCATGCGGTAAGCCTTGTCGCCGATGACAGTGCGTTGATCGACGGATGTTTCATCACCATAGAAACCGCCGTAAAGACGCACGCCTGACTTTAGAGTAAAACCTGTTGATAATTTATCATCCGGTACTTTATAAGTTCCTTTTTTAACCCATATTTCATCATTCTTGTGGGCATTGCTCAAAGCTGCTTCAAGTGTCGTGGCGTTGTCCCATGACGAGCCGTCGCCACCACCATCCTCATCTACATAAATCGTCTGCGCCATTGCCGCCATCGGCCACAGCATTATCGTCATTAAAACACATAAGGTACGCAATGTTTTTGTCATATTCTTATCGTTTTATTATTTTCAGTATAGTTGTATTATCGTCCTGTCAGTAAAAATCGTAACCGAACCAATCCTTTTTGCTTACAGTCAGGTTTGTTAAACACATGTTCATTCACAATCATCAACCATATCGCCCGTATTTACTTTCAGTCTAAAAGGCCGTCTTTAGCAGTGTTAAAGACGGTCTTTAAGGTTGTTGTCTGCCGTCCCTTGTTCCGCCGCTGACGGCAAAAGCGCGTGCCATGCATTGCATGCGTCAGTTTGTAGTGGTAGATTCGCCACCACCAGCGTCAGGAGATACATCTATATTTATGTTTCCTTTAAGTCCGCTTATCGTGGTGTTTATCTTGTACCATGTGGCCTTTTTCAGCGTTTTATCAAAAGTAAATGTATATTTCCTATTATTTATTTGTGTCGTTGTATTGTCTGATATCTCAGCTGCGGAAATTTCAAATGTTACTTTAGGAGAACTTACCCCGTCAGGAAAAACGTAATGATAAACACGACCATTACGTTGGCTAACAGGCGACTGGTTATAAAACTCTTTACTTCCACCCAATTGTGTCGCATTTTCATCGACAATACTTGGAAACAGCCTACCGCTACCTGCGTCCGTTTGAGTTTCGTCTGTCGCATTATTATAAAAAGTAAAGCCTTCAACCTTAACATTTTCATAACGGACAATCTCATCACCTTCCAACTCATACGCATCCTCTGCGTCCCACTGTATGTCTATCTTTGCGGCAAGGCGGGTAAGGGTCATGGTTGGCATCCTGTCTGATATCCCGCTTTTTGGCTGCTCAACGGTAAACGTACCGAGGTCACCATTATTATCTTTATAATACCCCGTAGCAACACTAAGAAATTTCGCAACGTCAATATTTTGACCAGCAGCATCAGTTGCAGAATAACTATTCGATATTTCCAAATTAGCAAAACTGCCAGAATTATTATTTTCTATTGAGTTTATTGCATTTTCAGGATTTTCGCTTGCATCAGAGCTGTACGTCACACCGTAAATATGAATTTGTGAACTTTCGATAAGATCTATCGGTAACCAGCGAGAACCACTCTCTTCATCCAATCGGTTAAAATCTTCTTTGCTAAGTATCTCAACATAATATCTACTGCCCGGCACTATGTAGCCGTCATAACCATCAGCCGCCTCAATCATCACGGCCAGCCTATCCCAGTCTTCTCCCTCGCCCGTAGCCTCACCGGGGTCGCCTATTGCGCGTGACGCCTGCGAACTCGGCACATTAAGATACAGGCGCACGGTTTGCATATCATCCGCACCTTGCCGTCCGCCGCCATCGTCGTCGCCCGAACAGGAAGATAATAAAGGCAAAAGGGTAAAAAGATAAAAAGGTAGAAGGCATGCTCCGCTTGCCTTGCTGCAAGGCCGCAGCCAAGCCCCGACCGATGAGAGCGTGCCAAATATGTCTTTAAGGATTATTCTCCATGTCGTTTTCATAATCATCTTATTTTATAGAATTAGGACTAATGGGGGGACAGATAAGCCCGATAAACCAACACCAGTATCGGATTGTTCACTTCTATATCTCTATGTCGTGGTTGCCTCCTGGCTTCCAGTCGAGTGTCACGCTGACGCCCACCTCGGGCGACTCGGTTGTTATGCTGCCGTCGTCCTTTATTATGCCCTTGATTATCTTTACGCATCCAGCCTGCAGTGGCACACCTATGTGCAGCACGTTCTCGGTTATCTTACCGTCCAATGTAACGTATGCCTTCACCTGCCAAATGCCGTCTTCGGCGTTGCCCGTGGCAGCGTTGCGCGACGGCAGAGTGGCTGCATAGAGACAGTGATATTCCTCAACGGCAAACTCGTTCATGCGGGTTACCTGCGCACGGCTGAACGAATACGTGCTGTCGTTTACCGCGAAGCTTGTCGCCATGCCGTCTACCAGGCCCGTAACGGCCGCAGGATTAGTTGTGCCGTCGGCCAAAACAAGGGCAACGGCGCTGTTGAGCATATACAGGTCGGCACGGTACGAAGCGTCGCGCCCGTCAAGGGGAACATCCGTACGTGCGGAGAACATCGGGCAGGTATGGCTGTCTATAGTGTCGCCCTCGGCACTGCTAACTGTCATGGTAAGGTCTGAATCCGCCCCGTCAATGCCCGCCTGACTCTCGCCCGTAACGTTGGCGAGGATGAGGTGGCGGTAGTCGGCTTGGTTCATATAGAACGTGAGCGACGCCGACGACGCGTCAATCACGTTGTTCTCGTGATAACGCAGAGCATTGTCGACATAAAACGACAGGTCGAGGTCGTGGGCCACGTCGGTGAACATGCCGCCCATAGCCGTCTCAAGGCTCGCCGCCACCTGCTGCTCGGCGGCAGAAGGCAGCACGTAACGTATCTCGCTGTGCAGGTCGGTCTGCTGATTAACCACATAATTTATATTGTAATTAACGCCGCAACGCGACAGGTCTTCGTCAATGCATGAAGCAAATAAAAGGTAAAAGGGCAAAAAAGCAATAAAATAAAACACGCCCTTCACCCTTAATGCCCATCCCCGTAAGCCCGGAAGGATAGAGCATGATATGCCGTCGAGAATTTTATGTCTTGTTGTTTTCATAATTATCGTTATTTAACGAGAATAGGACCAATGGGACAGATAAGCCTGATGAGCCCCGAAAGACTATTAACACGACCGATAAGCCCTATTAGCCTAATAAAGCCAGCCTGCACCATTCCTCATTGGTATTGAATTTTTCACTCTTCGTTCTTCACTCCTATTGTTCTTCACTTATTCGCTACCTTTCGGAAGATTAACGGTTATCCTCAGGCTTTTTGTGCGATAGTGAGCGACAGACCTACGAAAGTCTGTCGCCCTTTTGTCCTGCCTTTGCATGAGACTATTCAAGTAGTGTGAAGCTTATCGTAATATCGTTTTTCGTAAACTCCCTACATACTATTTTCCCATGCCAATAAGTCATATCGTCATTCTGTGCCCGACACGGAATCAATAACGTACATATTCATGTCGCATGAAATTACATACTCTGGATTCCGTGTCAAGCATGGAATGACATTTGACTTTGCAGTTTAACTTGACAGCCATTGCATTCTAAAAATGCGGCCAATCATTAAATGTTACTCAATAACTACATCAAACACCTTACCCTGTTCCCAAGTCAAGTCCACGCTAAGGCCGAGTACCAATTGTGACGCACGGAGGTCAGGAATTGTAACATAAGCATTCTTTAAACTACTTATGGTTACATTTGCCTTTGTCTTGTAATCCATGCGGAACACGCTCTGAGGCGTTGTTCCATAAGGTGTCGTTACACCTGTACCAGCTTCAGGGTCAAGCTCTCCGATGAGGTAGAACTTCATGCCGGCAGCAATAAGGCCATCATTTCCGTAGAAGTCAGTACCAGAATTATTGGTCAGCTCAAGGGCGAAGTACACCTTGTTGTTCTGACCATTGCTTACATTTGTCGAATCATCGAGCAATAACGTGTAATTTGCGGCAGATGCAGTTGTCGTAACCTTGCCACCAGGGATTGAGTCGTAAACATTCTGGTTGTAAGTTGTACCTGTTGTACCAGCCATGTCGTAACCTACAACGCTGGGCTGTCCGCCCACGATAATTGAGTTAAGGTCGAAACCTCCAGTAGGCATTGTAATGTAATTGGTGCCTGCACCAAGCTTCGCACCGTTGTCGGCAAGTGAAGTGGAGGCCAGCTTAACCGTTGTCTCGAGGCTCGCCACGCCATACTGCACGTTGTCTTTCAACGCAACGGCGCGGGTAGTGCTCGTAACCTCATCTCCCCATCCCGACCATGTGTCATTTGCCCAGGCTGAAGAACTTGCTGGCCAAGTGATATTATCCGACGAGTTGTTAGCCTTGACCGACGTATTGACGAAATAGTAAAGCGCCGACGGATAGCAGATGGCCTCGGCCTTTACGCCATATGTATGACCGCCAGCATCGCTTGCGACAAACGCACCGCTATTATCATCAGACCACTCTACCTGCGCAGCACCCTCAGGTATACCAAGACTTACTGGGAAATTTGCGTCATAAGTTGCTTTCCATGTTAGAACGCTGTCAGGTTGATTACCACCAGCATTTGCTGCAACCGTAAATGGAGCATTATCATTGCCTGTTCCTGCTATTGCATTCTTAATCTGCGATACAAGGTGATATTTTTCATGTGCAGTACCATAGGCAGAAAGCGCATTGTACAAATTCTCCAACGCAATCTTTACCGAATTAGCCGAACCTGCTTTCATCGTCTTGAAGTCAGTATATAAGTCGGCCAAATCTGAACCGCTCTCGCTGCTCCATCCGTTAACTTTGGCTACATTCGTAAGAACGGTCGCAATTGCAGACATGCGTGTAGAGAATGTGCTCTTAGTCGTCTCATCAAGTATCGGTTTAAGTTTGAATGTCACATCTTCGGCTTTTGTCACGTTGGGAAGTGTGGTTTCGAGTACGCCATTGGTAAGGTGTGTCGCACTGGTTTCTTTACCCGCCTGGCTGTAGAAAAGGAAGTTCTTTGTCGGCACTGGAATGTTAACGTCATTATATAATTTATAATTACCTAAACTTGGGCTACTTACATTGTCAAGATCATCGAAGTCCGGAAGGTTGATAACTGTCTCAAAGAGACTTGCGTTTGTTGCAGGCGTTTCAGGCGTAGGTATAAGGTATATGTCCTGCATTCCACGGAAGTTATTTTTTTCTTGGACAATTTCATCAGACATTCGTGTGCCACCATTGGCATACGGAATGTTTATCGCAAACTGCGTCTTTACACTTTCGCCGTCAAAGGTCGGGTTAGGATCTGTAATATCGTCGTCTGACGAGCAGGCGGTGAAGCCGACCGCGCCAATAAGAGCGATTGCGCTCATATAGGCAAAGTTGTTGAATTTAATCATAGATTTTAAATGTTTAATAATTAATATTTGTTGTTTAGTTTTATTGGAGTTTTTCGCCTTTGCTCATTATCACCTCTGCCTGGCGCAGATTGTCTTTAGCCTGGGCATTGCCGCCGTCGGCCGATTTCCGGAAGTAAGACATAGCCTGCGTGGTGTCGCCCGTCATGTAGAGGGCCACGCCGATGGCGTTCCACGAGCGTGGGTCAGCCTTCACGGTGAGCAGCATGTCGAGGGCTTCGGCGTATTTCTCCTGTCGCAACAGGGCGGTGGCGGCATTGATTGTCTTGGCGGCCGTGTCGGGCACATAGTCGTAATATATACGCAGATAACCGGAGTTACGCTGGTCGGAAAGCACGTTATCCTTGAGGAAGGCATAGGCCCGTCCACCGTCGAGCGCACGTATCTTACGCTCGCGGGCGTCAAGGTTACGTTCAATGTCGATGATTTCGAGCAGGCGGCCGCGCCATTGATTGTCCGTGTCGGCTATCTGGTCGCGCAGCTCAGTCCAGGCCTCGCCGCCGTTAACGCACTCGTAAAGCGAGTCGACCGTCGGCACTTTCGACTGGATGTAGCGTTTAAGGGCAACGGCACGCTCGCCGGCAAGGCGGCGGTTATGCGTAACCGAGCCTTCTACGGACGCGAGACCGATGATTTGTATCACCTTGACGGACGACGTGGTATCGGCCATGATGTCGCGGGTTATCGACACGATGCGGTCGAGCGTGGGGCCGTTGCTGCGGAAGTCGTGGCTGATGACGGCCTTGTCCAATGGGAAATGTACGTACAGCGCGCCCTTCTCCTTGCGCAGTATACGGGTGTCGTCATAAGGGCGGTACTTCGATATATGCTGAAGCACGGGATTGTCACGCTCCAGTTCACCGGCCTTGCCTGTATTGTCGGGCACGTCGGCAAATACCGGCACAAACGGTGGTATGTATATCGAACTGCCGAGCGGCGTGGGCGACATTGGTATTGCGTCGCAACATCCTTCCTTTGTGCGCTCTACCGTAAAGGTTATCTTATCGTCCCATAACCACGGATACTCGCCGCGTCCAAACTCCACGACACGTTCATGGGTACTCCCTAAAGGCAGCTCGTCGCCCACGGCAGGGCCGGCCGTGCCGTAATAGCGTGCACGCTCGGTGTAGCGCATGTTGCGCTTACCGCGGAACACCGTAGGCGCAAGGCGGAGAGTGTCGCCATGCGCATCGGTTATCATCGGCACGGCGCGCACGGCATAGTCGCTGCCTATGCTGTCGCCGCCTTCTCCAAGCACAAAGCTTATCCTGACGGTACCGCCGTCACTCCAACTTACGTCGACGGGACTTTGGGCCGATACGGCACAGACTGTAAAGAATGATAATATCGTAAAAGAAACTTTCATATTCACTTTTGTTTTAATGGCTAAAGGGGCTATTTGGCTTATTGGCCGAATGGGCCTGATGGGCCTAACGGAAAAGCCCGGCCATTGCATTTCTACTTACTCCTTCCCTCCTTGACTACTTATTCCTTGCTCTCCTTACTTCAAATAGTACACAATGGATATTGCCAGTTTTGTTGGCATGAAGAGGCTCTTGGTGTCCTCGCCCAGCTTACTGCCACACACGGCGCAGGCATACTTTGAGTAATGCGTAATGCCGTAACCGAGGCCGACGACGCCCTCAATGCTCCAGCGCTTGCCGGGCAACATCCAGCTGTATCCGTAGACAATGCCCACGGCGCCGAGATCGCCCTGGAAGCGTTGCGTCTCCAGGTCGGGAAATATTCCGAACGGCACCTTTACGCCTCCGGCATTATAATGTGAATAGAGGATATTAGCTCCGATGAAATGTCCCGAATAGGGCGCACAAAGCCAATAACGCGCCTCAGGCTGGACGACAACATGTTTCAGCTTCTTGTTGTCGGAAAAAGTAAAAGGATTCCAGCCTGCCGATACGTCCAAAGTCCATTTGGACGACAGGCGGGTCTCAAAACCCGCATTAAACGTTGCTGTCGTCCAATATAAAGCATTAGTCTTTACAGCCATACGCTGCGCGTACATAGTTAAGGAATATAAAGAACTTGCTACAAAAAATACTAAGACCTTCAGAAATCTGGTCATGACTCATTCAAACATTAATATTCGCACAAAAGTAAGTTTTTTTGATTTAAAATTCAAAAATTACCCCCCCAATTAAGTTTTATTATATTTAATTAAGTCTACGCTTAATTTTGCTTAATTACAGAATTGTTATATTATTAGTAGTTAAAGGAGTTAAAGTAGTTACCGTTCGCTTTGCTCACTAAGAAGTTAAAGACAAATGCATAGCATGTTTATGCACGATTTAGTAGTTAAAGGAGTTACCGTTCGCTTTACTCACAAAGAAATTAAAGACAAATGCATTGTCTGTTTATGCATGATTAACGGCAGTATGACTGCTTGCGGATGTTGATAGAAAGTAAAACGCAAATGATGTTCATAAATTAATAAAGGCGTCAAGAGGCTGGGATTGACTTTTATATGTCATCCAACTGATTGGCGAATTAACCCGTTTTGCGTTGCAAAAGGCCACGTTCAGCGATGCAAAAGGCCGTATTTCGCAATACAAAAGAGGGTATTTAGCGTATAAGCCGAAGGCATAGGCCAATTTAACAGGCAAGGCACAACCTTATTAATAAAATGAATGTCCACAAAGATTATATTTATTAGTAGTTAAAGGAGTTAAAGACAAATGCATTGTATGGGTTTGCCTGATTAACGGTAATTGGGGTATTTGCGGACACTCATTTAATTAATTTTGCGTTTTAATCTTTCATCTTTCAGCTCTTAAAGGATAACATATTGACAATCAACATTTTACATAACAAATGACATTCCCGTCTCTGTCAGCCATCTGTCAGCCATCTTTCACTGCATGTCATCCAACATCTTTTGAAGCGGACGGTGAAAGATGGCTGACAGATGGCTGACAGAGACGGGTGATGTATCCGTTATATAACATACTCATTATCAGCATGATACACAAAAAGGATGAAAGATGAAAGATAAAATACGAAATTATTTACGCATTTCCACCCCGCTACGCCCCTGCCTACGGTAACTGCGGTAGTCGTCAACGGGTATCTCCCTTCCTGACTCCTCCAACGGCCCCCCGTGGGGAAGGCGGAACTTCATGTAACGTATGTCCTTGCCGCGCTCTATCCACTGGCTCTCGTAATATGTACGGATGGAAAGTATGCGGCGTGTGTCGTCGTCGATGTCAGTAGCATGGTAGAGGTCTTCAGTGCGGAAGAGCAACGGCAAGTGGTTATGCTCCACCATGTATGTCGTGTAAGTAAAGAGAAAATTGCTGTCTGTCTTGACGTGTATAATGCCGCCGTCAACCAGGAAACGACGATAACGCTCCATGAAGGCCGTACCAGTAAGGCGCTTGCGCACGTTCTTCATCTGCGGGTCGCTGAACGTGAGCCATATCTCCTGCACTTCTCCCTCACTGAAAAAGCGGTCGATAATCTCGATGTTGGTGCGAAGAAACGCGACATTCTTCAGTCCTTCGGCAAGTGCCTGCGTGGCTCCTGTCCACATGCGGGCACCCTTGATGTCCACGCCGATGAAATTGACGTCGGGAAACATGCGCGCGAGCCCCACGGCGTATTCGCCCTTGCCGCACCCTAACTCAAGCACAATCGGATTGTCATTATGGAAATACATCTCGCGCCAACGACCCTTCATCTCGAACGGCACCTGTTCAACAACGGAGAACGGATATTGAAAAACGTTCTCATAACGCTCCATGTCGGCAAACTTGGCTAACTTTCCCTTGGACATTTTAAATTAAGAGTTTAGAATTAAAAGCAAAAATTTAATTAAGAATTAAGAGTTAAGAATTAAGAAAATATGCATTGCCATTATCCAACAAAGCTATTTTTCTTAATTCTTAACTCTTAATTCTTAATTATTCAATGACCACCTTTGTCCATCCGTGTACATCCGGCTCAATGCCGTACTGGATGTTGCGCAGCTTGTTATACAGCTTCGTACTGATAGGACCGGGCTTGCCGTCCTCGCTGAACACGTAACTCTTGTGGCCTTCAAGGTCATCAATCTTTGAAATCGGACTTATCACGGCTGCCGTTCCGCATGCTCCGGCCTCCTCGAAAGTAGCGAGTTCCTCTTCCGGAATCTGGCGGCGCTCAACGGTCATGCCCATATCCTCAGCCAGCTGCATAAGGCTCTTGTTTGTAATGCTCGGCAGAATGCTGGTTGACTTAGGCGTAACGTAAGTGTTGTTCTTTATACCGAAGAAGTTGGCAGCGCCACACTCGTCCATGTATTTCTTCTCCTTCGCGTCGAGGTAGAACTCGCAAGCGTATCCCAAATCATGCGCCATCTTGTTGGCACGAAGAGATGCAGCGTAGTTACCGCCTACCTTATAAATACCCGTGCCGAGCGGAGCCGAACGGTCGTACTCACGGATGATGACATACGGATTGGTAGCAAAGCCGCCCTTGAAGTACGGACCTACCGGAGTGACGAATATCATGAACAGGTATTCAGAAGCTGGATGCACTCCAACCTGTGCCGACATTCCTACGAGCAGCGGGCGAATGTACAGCGTGGCGCCGCTCTCGTATGTCGGTATATAGTCCTGGTTGAGGCGCACCACCTTGGTAACCATCTCCTCGAAAAGCTCCGTAGACACTTCCGGCATAAGTATGCCGCGGCAAGTACTCTGCAGACGCGCCGCGTTCTCGTCCATACGGAACACACGCACCTTGCCGTCGGGACAACGGTAAGCCTTAAGGCCCTCGAACGCTTCCTGACCGTAATGCAGGCATGTCGCGGCCATGTGCATCTTGATATACTCGTCTGAGCACACCTCTATTTCTCCCCACTTGCCGTCGCGGTAATAGCAACGGACGTTGTAGTCTGTCGGAACATAGCCGAATGGCAGTTTTGCCCAATCCAGATTTTTCATAAGCTAATATTTTAATTTAAGATTGCTGTATTACAACATAACAAGGCACAACCGCCTACACACGGACCGGTCGTCTTGCCCATGCAAAAGTAATAATAATATCGTTAACAAACAATTTTTAGCCGATTATTTTACCCTCTGCCGTATGCTCGCCTGGCGTCACTGGTTGGCGTCAAGTATTTTTCTGATGTCCTCGTCGGTCTTGGTCAGCTTGTCCTTGCAGAGCTTAACCAGTTTCTGGGCGGTCTTTAGCTGCTGGCCCAGAGTGTCTATGTCAAGCTCGTCGTTCTCCATCTTAGCGACAATGTCCTCAAGTTGCTTGAGAGCTTCTTCATATTTCAGTTCTTTCATTGTTTTTTGAGGTTTTGGGGTTATGAGGTTATAGGGTTTTGGGGTTGGGCTTATCTGCATTATCCGGATAATTTATACTAATTATCCTTATTTCTTACCACCGACCTTACATTGCCTTCCGCAAGGCGTGTCTCTATCACGTCGCCGTCGGAAAGCTGGTCTGGCGAATACACGGCACGGCCGTTATGCAGAGTAATAGAATATCCACGGCGCAACAGGATAGCGGGGTCAACCGCTGAAATGCGCTGCCCAAGCAGCTCTAGGCGATGATTCTCGGCAGAGAGTCTTTGTCTTACGGCAGGAGCCAAAGCCACGGAAAGACGGTCAAGACGTAGTCTTTCTTCCGCAACGATTCGTCCCGCGGCCGCGCCTACCCTGGCAAAAAGCGAGTCGATACGCGCCTGCTGGCGTGTCTTGACAAGTGAGAACAACACAGGAATACGGCCAGACACACGTTCAAGCCGTACACGTTCGTAGTCCATACGGCGACTGACTGAAACGGAAATGCGCTCCTGCGCCTGGACAATGCGGTCGTAAGTATGTTTCAGGTTTTCGATTAGCATCGCTGCGGCAGCCGTAGGAGTCTTGACCCGCTTGTTGGCAACCATGTCGAGCACGGACTCGTCACGCTCATGACCTATTCCTGTAATGACCGGCAATGGAAAGTTGGCAACGTTCTCGGCAAGGGCAAGCGAGTCGAATGCGGACAAGTCGCTGACGGCTCCTCCGCCACGGATTATCACTACACAATCAAAATCATCGGCTTCACTGTTGATTGCGTCAAGAGCCGATATTATGCTGCCTTCCGTTCGCTCGCCCTGCATGACGGCAGGGAACAACCTTACACTGAATGCGAATCCGTAGGCGTTAGTGTCCAACTGGTTGCAGAAGTCACCGTAACCCGCCGCCGATTCGCTTGAGACAACAGCGATACGCGAGGCAAACAAAGATAAACACAGCTCCTTGTTAAGGTCGAACACACCTTCTTCCTTCAATATACGGATTATCTCCTGACGTCGGCGCGCCATATCGCCGAGGGTGTATGCAGGGTCAATATCCGTCACAATCCACGAAAAGCCGAAATTCTCATGAAACTGCGCATGCACCTGCAACAGCACCTTCAGCCCTGCACGGAAATGCTCGCCCGTAACCTGTTCGAAGCCCGGGCGCACAGAAGCCCACGTCGACCGCCAGCAACGGGCCGAGGCGCGCGCCACGGTAGAGTTGCCCGTCAGGTCTTTCTGGACCAGCTCCATGTAGCAATGTCCGCTACGCTCACGGACTTCGGACAATTCTGCCTCGACCCAATATGAACCAGGCATGCCCAATTCCACGACGTCACGTACCATCGAATTTAGCTCGTATAATGTCAATGCTGCCATAATCCTTAGAATTAAGAGTTAAGAATTAAGGGTTAAGAATTAAGAAAACATGTCTGACGTGATAATCCACAAGAGTATTTTTCTTAATTCTTAACCCTTAATTCTTAATTTTTCATTCCCCTTTCGTATGCCCGCCAGAAATCGGGCACTCCGTAACCGTAAATATTGTCCGGCGCGGCAGTGTTGTCACAACTGTCGAGCACAAGACGGATAATGTCCTTGGCCGTCTTGCCAGGCAGAGCCTGCCACAGACATGCCACCATGCCCGCTACGAGAGGTGTCGAGAATGACGTGCCGACATCCTTTATTATAGTGCCCCGGCCGGTTATTACCGACGTAGGACTGCCCAAAGCCATTACGTCGGGCTTTACCCTGCCGTCGGCCGTCGGGCCTACACTGCTGAAAGCGGCATTGCGGCGTTCGGGAGTCACTGCGCCAACGGTTATTATATCCGTGGCGTCAGCCGGCACATTGATTTTCTTCCAGGCAGCCATGCCGTCGTTGCCGGCGCTGTTAACAAGCACAATTCCCTTGCCGGCCAGCATTGAGGCCGTACGCGATATTAGCGCAGTATGGCCGTCGAGCTGGCGGTAATCATAGTTGTCGTCTGGATTGTCGAAAGCATGGAATCCGAGCGAACTGCTTATTATGTCCACCCCTACGCTGTCGGCAAACTCCGCGGCGGCGGCCCAAAAATCCTCCTCGGCAAGGCTTTCGGTAAGATTATCCTCGCATCTTAGCAGCCAGAACGTAGCTTCCGGCGACGTGCCGACGAAGGTATAAGGCACGTCGACGGCCATAGTCGAGAGCACCTTTGTGCCATGGTCCATCTCCTTGAACACCGTGCTCGATGCCGGAACGACAAAATCACGCCACCCCGCGACATCGGCATTCTTAAGACTGGGTATGAGGTCGGCGTTCATGAAGCCGCCGTCGAGCACGGCTACGGTCATGCCTCGTCCACGGAATCCATGGTCATGCATCTTCACCCCGCCTATCATCTCGACCTGCTCGCGGGTCACTCCATACCTGTTTTGCGATATCGTGTCCCAACGGTTGAACTCCTTGTGGTACTTCAATCTGTACGACGGCTTGTTGATAGAGTCGGGCGAAGTCCACACCAGCTTAATGCCTGCCACGCAGCCGAGGGCGTCGACACTCCTGAGCTGCCTGATGTCAGTGCCGCGGACAAGCACGGTATTATTCCATTTGCTCTGGCTCACCACGTCAACACCTATCCGCCTGATTGCCTTCACATAAGCAGGATTAACGGGCAGGTCGGTAGAATCGACGGCAATGTTCTGCCTGCGGCGTCTCGCCAAGGCTTTTTCCGACAGGTAAGCCCTGGGCTTTGCAAGCGTGAAAGGCGTGCCGTGCTTGTCTTTAAGCATGACACGGAACATGTATGTCTTGCCTCCCGGATACTTCACCTTGTGAGCCGTCTCGGCAGGACGGGCACCTGCCTGCACGGCGAAAAAGAGTATAACTAATATTGTCGCGAGCTTGTTCATCGTTCAACCGTTGCTTTTTAACCTGCAAAGATAACGCATGTCGGGCGAAACGCAAAACAAAAATGCGGGAAACAAACATTTGACACGCTCATCCGCACCACCTTTATTTATTGTAAGAAAAAGCCGTCTTTCTGGCGTGCTTTCAAATCACCACCGTAACACATTGATATTCAACACATTATAAAAGGCCGTCTTTTAGCGTGCAAAAGACGGCCTTTCAACGCCCGATTGACGGCCTTTTGAAAGGCAAAAGGCCACCTTTAGCATTACAACCGAAAAGCACACATCGGACAGGTAACCCCGTCACGGCTTCATACCGCTAACGATATACGTCATTATTTTAACCAACAAAAACACTGCTAACGCTACGTTTGTCGGCCAAAATTATTATTTTTGCATACATTTTTAAATACGAAAGCATTATGACACCAAAGGAAATACGCAACGAACGGCTTGCCCAGAAGATGATAAAGAACCTTCAGAGGCGTAACTTCGAGGCCTTCTACTGTCCTACGGCGGCCGAGGCTGTAGAGAAAGTGTCGGCCCTCATACCCGACGGAAGCAGCGTAACGTGGGGCGGGTCGATGACAATACGTGACATGGGACTGACCGAGGCCCTGCACAAACGTAACCTTAACGTGCTCGACCGTGACCTTGCCGCCGACCGCGACGAGGCCCAGCGAATATACCGCGAGGCCTTCTCGGCCGACTTTTACCTGTCGGGCGTCAACGCGATAAGCGAGGACGGCGTGATAGTCAACATCGACGGCAACGGCAACCGCGTAGCCGCCATAACCTTCGGACCCAAGAAAGTAATCCTTGTCGTCGGCCTCAACAAGGTAACGCAGGACGTACAGAGCGCCCTTGCGCGCGCCCGTTCGACGGCCAGCCCAATCAACGCGGCACGTTTCGACATCAAGACCCCTTGCCAAGTCGACGGCATTTGCCATAACTGCAACTCGCCCGAGAGTATCTGCAACTACATACATTTCATGCGAAACTCCCATCCCGCAGGACGCCATACGGTAGTACTGGTCGGCGAAGACTTAGGATATTGAGAAGTTAAGAATTAAGAGTTAAGAATTAAGAAAATATGCCTTGACTATAAAAGAGCATAATCATATTTTCTTAATTCTTAACTCTTAATTCTTAATTCAACATGTTTTCTTAACTCTTAATTCTTAACTCTTAATTAAAAAAAATGATTGTCTGCATAGCCGAAAAACCAAGCGTAGCCAAGGATATAGCGCGGATATTGGGCGCAACGTCCTCACACGACGGATACATGGAGGGCAACGGATACCAGGTGACATGGACTTTCGGCCACCTGTGTACGCTCAAGGAGCCTGACGACTACACCCCGATGTGGAAGCGGTGGAGCCTCAGCGCCTTGCCGATGATACCTCAGCGCTTCGGCATTAAGCTAATCGACGACAAAGGTATAATAAAACAGTTCTCGGTAATAGAGAAACTGATGCAGAACGCCGATGGTATAATAAACTGTGGCGACGCCGGACAGGAAGGAGAATTAATCCAAAGATGGGTTATGCAGAAGGCGCAAGCTAAGTGCCCGGTGAAGCGCCTGTGGATCTCGTCGATGACCGACGAGGCCATACGCGAGGGATTCCACACGCTGAAAGACCAGCAGGAGTACCAGCCCCTGTACCTCGCAGGACTGAGCCGGGCCATCGGCGACTGGCTGCTCGGCATGAACGCTACGCGCCTGTACACATTGAAATACGGTCAAAACCGCCAGGTATTGTCCATCGGTCGCGTGCAGACGCCTACCCTCGCGCTTATTGTCAACCGTCAGAAGGAGATTGACAACTTTGAGCCCGAGCCTTACTGGGTGCTCTCAACCATCTACCGCGACACGCTGTTTACCGCCACCAAGGGTAAGTTTACGAGCAAGGAAGAGGGCGAGCAGTCGTTCGCGAAGATAGCGGACAAGCCTTTCACCGTTACCGACGTGCAGAAGAAAGCGGGCAAGGAGGCGCCTCCACACCTGTATGACCTCACATCCCTGCAGGTCGATTGTAACAAAAAGTTCTCCATGAGCGCCGAAACCACGCTCAATGTGATACAGTCGCTCTACGAGAAAAAACTCACTACGTATCCCCGTGTGGACACTCAGTACCTCAGCGACGACATCTATCCAAAGTGCCCCGCTACCCTTAAGGGGCTACGGGGATATGAGGCGTTCACCCAACCGCTCATCGGCAAGCCTCTGCCAAAGAGCAAAAAGGTGTTCGATACATCAAAAGTCACCGACCACCACGCCATCATACCCACCGGCGTTCCGGCCTCTAACCTTACCGATTTGGAGCAACATGTCTACGACCTCGTGGCCCGCCGCTTCATAAGCGTGTTCTATCCTGACTGTAAGTTCTCCACGACTACGGTCATGGGAAAGGTTGACGACGTGGAATTCAAGGTAAGCGGCAAGCAAATCAACGACCCCGGGTGGCGCGTCCTGTACGCCAAGGACGCACAGCCGGTAGACTCTGACGACAAGAAAAACCAGGACGAGGAGCGCACCTTGCCCGCATTTACCAAGGGAGAAAGCGGCCCCCACACACCGACGCTTACCGAAAAGTGGACAACTCCGCCCAAATACTACACCGAAGCGACGCTTCTGCGCGCAATGGAGACGGCCGGAAAGTTCGTCGACGACGAGGAACTGCGCGCCGCGTTGAAAGAGAACGGCATAGGGCGGCCGTCGTCCCGCGCCAACATTATCGAGACACTATTCAAGCGTCGGTACATAAAGCGTGAGCGGAAGAACATCGTCGCCACCCCCACGGGCATAGAACTGATCGACACTATAAAGGAAGAGCTGCTCAAAAGTTGCGAGCTTACTGGTATATGGGAGAAGAAGCTGCGTGACATCGAGCACAAGAAATACGACGCAGGGCAGTTTATCAACGAGCTGAAACAGCAAATCACGACCATCGTCAACGACGTTCTTGCCGACAACAGCAACCGTCACGTAACCGTACTGACAGACGAAGACCTCAAGAAAAAGAGCAGGAAGAAGGCAACTTCGCCAAAGAAGAAAACTGAAACGGAAGTTGACAAGACCGGCAACAACGACGAAAAGACCGTACAATCCCTGCCTGCCGACGATTCTATCATAGGAACACCATGCCCTGTCTGTGGCAAAGGGCATATCGTAAAAGGCAAAACAGCGTACGGATGCGACCGTTGGAGGGAGGGCTGCACATTCAGAATGCCGTTCAAACAATAAATAACGGGAAAATAAGTTATTATATAAAAGCTTCTCCCGACCTCCCCACGTGGAGGAGCAAGATTACTGTTTAAGCTGTCTTTCTCCTCATTACGGTTGAGGTCGGGAGAGGCTTTTATCCTTTTTATTATATGAAGGCAAGACTCACTATATACCTAACGATGTGCATATTGGCGCTGCTTACTGTTTCGTGCGGTGCAGACCATTACATGAAGAAGGGCGAAAAATTCCTTGCAATAGGCGAATATTATGACGCGGCGGCTGAATTCAAGACAGCATATAACAAAACACCAACAAAGGAAAGGGAAAAACGCGGACAACGCGCACGCAAACTTGCCTATTGTTATGACCGCATAAACTCTACCGCCAAAGCCATTGCCGCATACCGTAACGTCATTCGTTATAAGCAGGACAGTATTGACACACACCAGTCATTGGCACGTATGCTGATGAAGGCAGGCAGCTACAAGGAGGCCGCAAAGGAATACCAGCTTGTTCTGGACACACTTCCTGACAACCAGCAGGCCATGACTGGTCTGCTGTCGGCACAAACAGCACAGGAAGAAAAAGACGCCGGTTCACGATATATAGTGAAGAAAGTGGACATTTTCAACTCCCGAAGGGCTGATTATTCACCAATGCTTTTCGGCGACGAGTACGACCAATTATACTTTACTTCTACCCGCAACGAGGCTGAGGGAGATGAGCTTAGTGGCATAACGGGCACTAAAGCGGGTGACATATTCTATTCCCAAAAGGACGAAACAGGCAAATGGCAACGGCCGGAGACCATCGAATCAGGCCTTAATTCTGAGTATGACGAGGGTGCATGCTGTTTTTCGCCAGACCAAAGGATGATGTATCTCACCCAATGCACTACCGACCCGAACTACCCAAGATACGCAACAATAGTTACATCCAACAGAAGTGACGCGGCGTGGAGCAAACCTACGCCACTTAAAATATCAAGCGACACCCTTTCAAGCTATGCCCATCCGGCTGTATCTCCTGACGGTCTGTGGCTTTATTTCACGTCAGACATGCCCGGAGGGAAGGGCGGTTACGACATCTGGCGCATACGGTTGACTTCCGCAGGATTAGGAGGTGCGGAGAACTTGGGCGAGCCTATCAACACGGAAGGCGACGAAATGTTCCCTACGTTCAGGCCTAACGGCGACTTGTACTTCTCGTCCAACGGGCATAAAGGGCTTGGCGGGCTCGACATCTACATCGCTACAGTAGACCCCAAGACACATAAATTCAAGATAGAACATCCTGGTTATCCGCTCAACTCACAGGCCGACGACTTCGGAATGACCTTCGAAGGGCCTCACAACCGTGGTTTCTTCTCCTCCAACAGAGGCGACGCAAGGGGCTGGGACCACATCTACAGTTTCGAGAAACCCGAGATAATACAGACCGTAAAGGGCTGGGTTTACGAAATGGAAGGCTATGAGTTGCCCGACGCTTTGGTGTACATGGTGGGCAGCGACGGCACCAACCTGAAGCTCAACGTCAAGGGAGACGGCTCGTTTACGCAGGTAATCCAGCCCGGCGTTGACTACATCATGCTTGCCACATGTAAAGGTTTCCTCAACCATAAGGAGGAACTCCGTGTCGAGCCAGTGCAGGAATCAAAGGAATACGTACTGCAATTCCCGTTGGCGTCGATACGCGTTCCAGTGCTTATCGACAACATTTTCTACGACTTCGACAAATATACGTTGCGTCCGGAGTCGGTCACCGCACTTGATGAACTTGTCAAACTGCTAAACGAGAATCCAAACGTAACGATAGAACTTAGCGCCCACTGCGACTACAAGGGCAGTTCCGAATACAACAAGACCTTGTCGCAGAAACGTGCCGAGGCTGTGGTCAACTACCTTATCGAGCACGGCATAGCCCGCGACCGGCTGTCGCCCGTAGGCTACGGAAAGGAGAAGCCGAAGACAATACGAAAGAAACTTATCGAGAAATACCCGTGGCTTAAGGAAGGCGACGTACTGACCGAGGACTTCATCAAGAAACTTGACCCCGAGAAACAGGAGATATGCAACCAGCTGAACCGCCGTACAGAGTTCATCGTACTGCGCATTACATACGGCATGTACGACGAGAAGGGTAACCTGAAGAATCCGCCCAAAGCACAGGAACAGACAAACGAGGACATCAACGAGGAAGAGCTGTACTTTGAGTTTGAGTAAATAAAAGCGTAATAAATTAAGAATTAAGAGTTAAGAATTAAGAAAATATGCTTTGTTGGTAATTTTCTTAATTCCTGACTCTCAGTTTCTCAAAGCTAATTTTCTTAATTCTTAACTCTTAATTCTTAATTCCCAACATTCCTATCTTTCCGCCATTATCAGGTTATATCCTCCCAAGAAGATGACGAACAGGAGCCCGAAGAGCAGCAGAATAGGATTCTCCGATATAACATGATTTGACATTACGGTGTCTGCAAGGCTCTTGACTTGCGCCGAAAGCGATGACAACCAATCGAATTTCACGCACATTACTACCCCCACGGCAACGCATATTGCCGTCCAGATGCGGTTCAGGCGGCACGTGCGGTCTGGCAGGCGCCGCATTACCCGACGCGAAAAACCGGCGTCGGGAATCTCTATTTTATTCTCCTCAAAAAACTTCCTGACCAGAAGTTCGTCCCTCTTCTCATCCATATCCGTTCTCCTTTAAGTATGTTGCAAGTTTTGATTTACCTCTCGACAGGTGCGACTTAACCGTGCCTGCGGGCATTCCTGTTATCTCGGCGATACGTTCGATGGGCTGTCCCTCGACAAGTTGCAGGGTTACACACGCACGTTCGTCGGGCTTTAACATCTGCATACAACGGTAAATGTCCATCTTCAGGCTGCCGTCATGCGCGCTCACACCACAGTCGGCCACTTTCCCGTCGATGTCCTCGGTATGTCTGCGGGCTCGGACGTCGTCAAGCAGCACCCTGTAGGCAATGCGGTAAAGCCATGTAGAGAAGCCCGACAGGCCGCGGAAGTGCCCTATGTGGGTATAGGCCTTTATGAAAGTTTCCTGCGCCAGGTCGTCGCTGAGGGCCTCGTCGCCAAGCGTCTGCGTCATGAAGAAGCGGCGTACCGACTCCTGGTACTTCCTGACGATAGCGTCGAAAGCCCGCTTGTCGTCAAACGCCGCCACCCTGGCAACCAACGATATGTCGTTAAAAACTTTCATTTACTGATAAAAACGTATTGTAAACCTTAGTCCGCGGCCACGCCGGATACTACAATTCCTCTATGCCGTCATCATCCTTCCTGTCGTCTTTCTTGCCCGTTGTGCGCGCTATCACGGCCTGCCCTACGCCGTAAAACGCAACGAGAAGGCCTACTCCTCCAATAAATTCGGAGCCTATACACAGCGCCAAAGCCAATATACCCAAACCAATCGAGGCGTTCCTAATGCCCTTGCGCCAAAGCATGTCAGGGCTCATTGTCTCCGTGCGGCGCAGTTCGTCGGGTATGGGTTCCCCCGTTTCCATGGCTTTCTCTATTATGCGGTAACGCTCCTTCTTGCGCCTGAACACCATATAGAGCACCACCACTATCAGTATAACCGGCGAGAATACCGTAAGCAGGCACAATATGACGAAGAATACGGCCACGATGACGCCGCCAACGCCTATCGTAGTAAGATAGGCAATGAGGTTAAACGGGTCGTCAACATCGTCTAATGAAAAATTTTTTATAAAGTTGTCCTTGTCGTAAACGTTCTGAGAGGGTGAGGCCGACGTGTCAGCCTGGCTCACCATAGTTGTGTCAGAGTATGCCTCTATGCCTGCTGTGTCGGTTTGTGCTGTCGTCTGTGCCGCAGGCGTGGCGTGCCCGTTGCGTGGTGCTTGGGCAATGGCTGGCGTACCGATAACCGCCGCCATCATGATGGTAAGAAGTAGCTTTTTCATATCTTCGCTGTTTTTTGTTTCTGTATGTTAGACGTTGTATGTATGGAAAAAGTTGCATCCAGACATAAAAAATTATGCATTTAACGTTTATTTATATTCCAAGCAGCCATCAATCTTATTACGGCGGCAAACCGAACGACAGTCAAGCATTCACCATTATACAACCGGCAGGCCATCAAAAGAGCTGTTCACACATTTTCATGCGTGATTACATACGGACAATACCGGCCAGCCAACAAGAAGCCATGCCGCCTCATATAATACCACGTGTCTTGTCCTGGCAAAAGTTGACACATTTATGAACAATA
>ULSY01032388.1_pt1 | contig 41491 bp, 40 predicted proteins | sample 1957201 | NCBI WGS metagenome assembly ULSY01 (sample SAMEA4835723, study PRJEB28245) | human gut metagenome | biome: gut microbiome; material: fecal sample | place: Denmark | collected 2008
TCATAAATGTGTCAACTTTTGCCAGGACAAGACATTTCGCACGCCCCAAAATCTCCGGCCAATAACCCTCTGGCCGTCAACACATTACGAACACACGACAGACAACGGCCACTGACAACGCCACACACAAGCACGCCACACCGTACAACATCCGCAACAACCGGCAGCCGCCAACACCACCCGACATAGGCCCGAAGCCCGGCATAAACCGTTAAAATGCCGCTTTTTCATGTTTTTAATACACATTTTCCACAAAAAATTTGGCAGTTTGCCCAAACTTCAGTACCTTTGCACTCGCAATGACGGTAAACACCGTCGGTGTAGGGCTTTTAGCTCAGTTGGTTAGAGCAACAGACTCATAATCTGGAGGTCCCAGGTTCAAGCCCTGGATGGCCCACACTGAAAATCAAGCACTTACAGACTTTCTGTAGGTGCTTTTTCTTTTAACGGTGACCTTCAGGTGACCTTTTTGACGCGAAATTTTGTGAAAGTGACCTTTTGAAATTTCATGGAACATTCACATAATCATGGAAAAAATAGCTATCTTTGCCGTACGTTAGGCATAAATACAGCATTATTGTTAAGAACATAACCAGATGTCAGGAAAACGGCTCTTTGTATATCATAAAATCATTATTACGCTGATACCTGTATGCGTTGCGCTGATATGTTTCTTATCATGCGGCGATACAAAGGCGATGCGCAATGTTGCGACGGCAGATTCATTGACGGAAGCGAATCAACAGGAAGCGGTAAGATATATAGACAGCGTGGCCCGTGCCGATAAGGGAATGAGCCGCAACGACAGGATGAAATTGCTGCTGTTAAGGATGAAGGCGCTCAATAAGATGGATTGTCCGTTAGACACGGACACGCTTGCAAGTCTCGTGAAGTATTTCGACAACCACGGCAGTGCCAACGACAGAATGCTGGCAAACTACATTCTCGGGTGTTACTATATAGGTAAAGGCAATTCGCCGGAGGCCATGCGCTACCTACATCTTGCGGCCGAGGCAGCCGACACGACCGACGCCGGCTGCGACTGGCGCACACTGCATAAGGTTCATGTGCATACGGCTTTACAACTGATGGCCAAAAACGCATTGACGGACGCTATGACAGAGAACGCACTTGCGCTAAAATTCGCAATGGCGGCAAAAGACACACTCAATGCCATAATCACGCTGGAGCAACGCTCCAACATTTACCTTAACCAAGGGCAAGATGCCAAGGCTTTCGATATAAGGTCAAAACTGTACGGCATGTACAAAAATCACGGGTATGATAAGGAAGCAGCAATATCGGTATGGCCACTTGTAAGTATGTTGGCAAAGCGTGGCAACCTTGCCGCAGCTAAACGCTGTATTGGCATATTCGAAAAAGAAAGCGGACTGGTAGACAGCATCGGAAACATCGAGAAAGGGCGTGAAGCCTATTATGTTGACAAAGGCATATATATGTTCAAGCTTAACAAGATTGACTCAGCTGAATATTATTTCAGGAAATGCTTGGGTAACACTAATAGCCATTTCAACTGTAAGGACAGCTATGAAGGTTTAGAGGATGTCTATAAAAAACGCCACATCCCCGACTCGGTAGCAAAATACGCAGAACTTGCCCGTATAACGACAGACTCGATGTACGCGGAAATGAACACCACGCATCTGCAGCAGATGCGGGCAATGTACAACTATAATGAATACAAGCTGTCAGCCGAGGTATATAAAAGGAAAGCGCTAAGCGCAAGGTTGACCACTATTATAATAGCCCTCGTGGTGTCAATTTTAGCAATATGCGCGGCTATTTATATAAGAAAGAAAAGGAGGGCACGCCGAATGGAGGTTATAAAGTATGAAAGAAGCATAGACGAACTTGAGAAGGCGCGCTTGGAACTGTATACCGTCAATGAAAAACAGCAGGCGGAAATGGCACGGATGATAAAGGAAAAGACCGACGAAATAGAACGGCAAAGAAAAACCGACGAAAGTTACATACACGAGTTGGAGCGGTCACGTGACGAGCTTCATGACCTGAGCGAAAGGCAGAAAGCAGAGTTCAACAGACTGATAGAGGCAAAAGACGCCCGGATAGACCAGTTATATCAGGAGAAACAAAAATACGAAAAGGTAAAGACCAGGATGGACAACATAAACAAATACTCTGACAAACCTATTGTCAAGCAGCTGAAACATCACGCAAAGCATGATTTCACGCCCATGACAAAGGAAGAAATAAGCCGGCTGAAGGAACTTTTCGCTGGCGAGAAACGGTTCAGTAAGATTGATAACATTGTCAACGAGTACGAATACCAGGTATGCATGCTTATAAGAACTGGCTTTACGCCATCGGATATCTGCATTTTGATGAACAGTTCTAAATCCAGCATAGCCAACGTTCGCAAAAAGCTTTATACGAAATTAACGGGATGTAACGGTTCGTCAAAAGACTTCGATGTGTACATAAACAGCTTATAATCAATTTCTTATGCTTTCAGATGTCTGCGGTTTGTGATGTGGTTCACAAACCGCAGTTTTTTTCATGGTGAACTTTTGGTGAACTTTCAACCGACAAAAAACTTGTATGAGCCATTAAAAAGCCGTTACTTTGCAACGAATAAAAATCAAAACGATAAAGTTATGAAACATATAAAAAGGATAAGAAATCTTATTATAATATTATCAGTCTTCTTTATTATGCCATCCAAAGCTCAACAAACGGCTGTGCCGGACAGTATTGCCAGGTCGTTGAATCTTGACTCGCTGATGGTAAAAGGACACAGGCCCACCGTAAAACTTGATGGCAGCGTGCAGACGGTTACGGTGAAAGGCTCGTTCTTGAGCCGCATGGGCAGCCTCGGCGATATGCTTGCCGTCACACCGGGATTCGTGCAGACGGGACACAACAGTTTCAGCGTGCTCGGTAAAGGCACTCCTGTTTACTACGTCGACGGACGGGAGGTTACTGGGCAGGACATATTCTTGGCGCTGAAGTCGAGCGACATCGACAAGATAGAAATTGACACGGAGCCGTCAGCCAAATATCCTGCCGGCACAAGCGCGGTGGTGAACATCAAGACGATAAAGCCCCTGCGCGATTATATATCGCTAAACATTTACAACAGCCTGGGGATACGCCGCAAAGTGACCGGGAACCCGTCGATAAGTTTCAAGATGAAAAACGGGATATGGAACACCAGCCTAAGCTATGACTACAGCGCATGGAACAACCTTAACAAGGAAACCTATTTCTCTGAGATATACGGCGATGACGGCAAGTGCAAATTCCGTTCGGACACGTACAACCATGACTACAGCGGAACGTTTGACCATACAGTCAACTGGGCTAACGACCTGTATGTCGCCAAGAACCAACGTATCAGCTTCATATACTACTTCAAACACCGCCTTGACAAGGAGGAAAGCGACGAGGAGGTGGCATACACAGGCATAAACCACTATGCCGACAGAACGATAAACATAAGGCCGCGCTCAAACCGCAACACGCACAACTTCACGTTGTCTTACACAGGCAGCACGGGTAAGAACTCAACCGTTAACGTCAGCGGCGACTACTCGTTGATTAACGACAACGGCACTACAAACAGCTTTGAGACCAACAAGGAAACGCTTGCCGAAACGCATATATACACAAACAGCAAGAACAAGTACAACGTGCTGACGCTAAACGGCAGCTACACTTTTCTGCTGCCGTGGAACGTGACCACCCAGATAGGCGGGCGCTATTACAACGTAGCAAACACCACCGATCAAGATACCGACAACCCGAGATTTGCCAATGACTACGCCGTCAACCGCCAGCATACGCGCGACAACGTGTCGGCCGGTTACTTTATGCTGTCAAAACGTTTTGGGAAGTTCGGCTTCACGTTGGGTGGGCGTTACGAATATTCCGACACGCGAATAAAAGTGAATACGGTACGCAACGTCTATACAGCGCACCGCCACACGTCTGACTTCATGCCTTCGGTTATGGCGTACTGCTACCCCGCGAAGGACTTCGTCATCCAGTTGAACTACAACCGCAGTATTGGGCGTCCAGGCTATGCCGGGCTGAACCCTTATCCAACGTACCAGGATACGTTGACGTACAGCAGAGGCAACATTGGCCTTGCATCGAGCAGGACCGACAACGTAAGCCTCATACTGACGTATAAGAGCATGATGCAGTTGAAAGTGGGCTACACGTATGCTAAGAACAGTATTCTCAACGTACAGTATTGCGATGACCCATCAACCGACATCATCAGCGAATTTCCGATAAACTATCCCGAAAGCAGGTCGTGGTGGGTAAACCTCCTGTTCTCCAAGAACTTCAACCGACTGTATTTCGGTACGTCAATCTTCGTAACACTACCCCGTGACAAATATGAGTTCTGCGGCAAGATATACAATAACAACAAAGTGGAAAGCTCTGGGCAAATAAGTATGAATTACAGATTTTTCGATAAGTTCTACGCCTTCACCTCGCTGACGTATCAGAGCCGTAACAACGGCATGAACAAAATACAACGGCCCGCAAGCAACTGGACGATTGGAGTGCAGGCAAACTTGCTGAAAGACCGTCTTTCCATATCATTATCAGCCACAGACATCCTGCATCATGCAAATTACAATAACATAGACATTTATTATCTCAACACGAAGCACGGAACGTATGGCACGAACGATATGCGTGGCGTAAACCTTTCAGTTTCGCTGAACCTTTTCAACCGTAATATTAACGTAAAAGCAAGCAGGAACAACGGAGAGGTAATGGACAGAACAATGTAATAATGAAAAAATTCAAAGTCTATCTACAACATGACTCCATGGAATGCGGCATGACGTGCCTGCGCATGATATGCAAGCATTACGGAGCGGAATACAGCTCGGAATATCTGTCACGGCTGTGTTTTGCAACCAACGAAGGTGTGTCGCTATTGGGAATGAGCGATGCAGCGGAACGACTGGGCTGCATACAATGTGCGGAAGGCTTGGACTGGAGCAACTACGCAACATGCCGCTACCCTGCATATTGCACTGGAACCAAAACCACTTCGTTGTGCTGTACCGAATAAGCAAAAACGGCAAGAAGTTCTACATAGCCGACCCGGGCAAGGGACTATAGACACGCTGATAAAGGATATGGAGGAACACTGGGTCAGCACGCGCTCGGAGGGAGGCGACAAGGGCGTGGTAATGCTGATAGAAACTACTCCGATGTTTTACGACCGCATGAAAAATTCGGCAAAACAACAAGAAGAAAATGTCTGCTATATCAGAGGCTTCTCCCTCTTTATCTTTTTCTTTCCCTTCTGTTGCAGTTTCTTCACAGGCTGCGGCAGGGGAAGAACACGGCAGAGATGTTTCAGTCGGAAACCAAACATAGCCGTGTCAGGAAAGACGGTGCGTCCGAAGTTGTTGTATGCAGTATTACAAGAAGTTCCTATGTCGCACAAATTCGCTTCGCTTATTTGTACCACATAGGCATATTCCGGCAGTCGCAAGCTCCCACCGTGCTGACCCTTTTTATTGATGTTTCACCCATAACAGAACATGAAGAAGAAAAAGAATACCGACAAGGAAGTTGATGAAGAAAACGAGAAGAAAGTTACAAGGCGCACTCTGCGGCTTGAAGCTAGGGTAACAAAGCAGGAATATACCCAAGCGGCAGAACTTGCCAAGACCTGTGGCTTATCCATGAGCGATTATGTGCGCCGTACCGCCTTAGGGCAACATCCACGGCAACAGTTGTCTGAACGTGAGGTGGAAGCCTTGTGTAGTCTGACGGATGCAAGGGGTGACCTTATCCGTATTGCAGCAGCCGTGAAATCCATCCAAGCGGACAAACGGGCAATGTATTTCAGCGATACCCGATTTGTGGAACAATGGATGAAGGCTGCAACTCAACTCATCAACCGCTGGAGCCAGATAGAAAATTACCTCACTGAATAAATTTCCTCACCCGTTATGATAGCAAAAGCCTCTACCATATCGCATGGCGCAAATGCCATAAGATATTCCGTCAATAAGGAGAAAGCGGATATAGTCAAAGCAAACCTCTTGCCTGATGATATTTCGCCGTAAGCGATGTACGGACGGATGATGCTCGTACAGAAAAAGTTTGCTGAGAATATCAACAAAGGTAGGCCTCTTGGTAGAAACGTGATAAGAATTGAGATTTCCCCATCCGAGGAAGAAAGCCGTGACTGGACGATGAACGACTAGGTATATTTGGCAGATGAGTTCATCCGCGTGTTTGATTCCATTGACCTCTCCGGTAAAACCAAACGGGCTTCTTCAAAGCAGACCAACCTCAAAGGCTCGCAATATATAGTCGTCCTTCATTGTGATTCTAAAAGTGGCATACTCCATCTGCACATTGTTGCCAACCGTGTGGACATGGACGGAAAAATCAATGATAGCCATAAAATTGGCGAGAGGGCTGTTATGACTACGAATATCATCAACGAGAGACGGGGCTGGGTACAATCTGAAGAAATAGGCATACGTCACAGACAAGAAATCTCAGACAGTTGCATGGAGATACTCAGCACGATGGATGAATTCAGTTGGCAGAGGTATGAAATGGAACTAGTGAAACGGGGCTATAAAGTGCACCTGCAAGAAAAAGACGGTGGCGGAATTTATGGCTATTCTATCAAGCGTGGCAACTCCATTTATAAATCATCCGTGTTGGGTATCGGGCGAAACCTGACTCCATCAAAGATTGAGGCTACTTGGGCAAAACTACATCCGCAGGAAAGGAAATCCGAGCCGGCAAAGCCTGTTCCCCAACAAATACGGACAGCAGACACGACTCCTGTTATACAACCTCCGACTGCTTCGCAGCCTGTTATGAAGCATTACGATATAGCGACAGACGAATATCACAGTTTCCATATCGAGTTATCCGAAGCCGCTGATACTACCATTCGGCAGGATTGCTCTTTGGAGGAGGCACATCCGTTGGCTAAGATTGAAGAGATACAGCACACGGCTCTTTTGCTCTTTGCCGGGTATTTGGATGCTGCCACAAGTCTGGCGGCATCAAGTGGCGGTGGCGGTTCTGACACAAGTTGCTGGGGACGGGACAAGGATGAGGACGAACTTGAATGGGCACGCCGCTGTGCAAGAATGGCAAACAGAATGTGCAAACGCAAAAAAGGACTTCATAGATAAACGAACTATAAAAAGGCAGAAATCATGGGAATTGGAAAATCAAAAATCACTCCATCAATAAACGTTGATGATATGCTGAAAAAGGCTGAAATTAGTCATGAGATAGAGGCTGAAAAGCAGGATGCAGACAAGCGGCTCACAGAAATCCGTGAAGCAAAAGAGGCATTGTTAAAAATCCATCAAGATCTTCAGGATGCTATTAAAGCTGAGGGTGAGGCTACGGTGGTTTTGCAGGAAGCTATTAGTAGTTCCAATAATATTATCAACGGCATTTGCAATGCGATTGTAAAAGCAGAGCAAAACACGCGGTTCAAGGCAACAATAAAATCCGAACATCTTGCCCAGCTTCAACAACTCTTAAACCAAACCATTGAGACATGGAAAACTATGTTGGAAAATCATCGTTCCGAACAGGCGAAGATGCTAACGGAACATGGATTCAATATGCGCAAAATCCTCGGACGAAATGAAGGCGTTTGGTTCTCAGATTTCTGGATGAAAGTCTTGGTGATATTTTTGCTCGTTTATACGATGGCATTAGGGTTGGTTGAATATTGTGTCGCATGAAGTGTCATGTGCGATGCCATCCAATAGGGCTGTTTTTCACCTCTAACATGCTCCAGTCTTTACCAACAATTTGTTAGCAGATTAAAAAGCAAAGTTCGGAAAATTGGCTAAACTTCACCGCCATTTCCTCGAATGTCTCTTTCTGAATAATCAATACTTTCATTAGATTTCAATCAGGTTCGGACGGTTGAAGTTCGTGTAATCTCCATTCATGATCGCGCCATTTGAGAAAATAGTTAAAACATCTTTCTTTATACCATGCTGTTTATGGATATGGCCAAACAAATGCAAACGAGGCTTTATTTCTTCTACTCTCGCCAGAAGTTCTGTCGAACCATAGTTTATCTCATCGTCAAAATCAAGAATACCATAGGGCGGACAATGGGTTATCAATACATCTGTGTCGGCAGGTATGGCTACATAGTTACGAGTCTGACGATCAGAAATACAATCTTCCATAAACATGGGAACGCCATAAAAATTAACGCCATCAATTGTCACGCCGGAATTGCATAGGTAATACACATTCTTATCCAACCCGTCCATCTTGGCTCCATATAGGCAGGCATCGTGATTGCCACAGATGAAAATCTTGTGGGAATAAGGGAGGTCGCAAAACCAATTCATAAAATCAATGGCTTCTTGTTCGCTTCCATTCATGGTGAAATCCCCTGAATGTACAAGGATGTCAGCATCGGGCAGCTGGGTGAGCCGCCGATGCTGACTGTGGGTGTCGGAAATATGTACTATTTTCATGCTATTATATATCGTCTATAAAGATAATTTATCCATTCTGTGAGATTCGGAATTTTTGATTCGTCAATACATTCTTTTATCATAGGGAATGTCGCTTATAATTTTTCAATAGATTCAATTTCGTTAATCTTCTCCAAAACTTTATCTACAATATTTTGTGGGCAAAAATCATCAAATGAATACTCACAATAATATCCGTTGCCTTCATCACTTTTCCTATATCCGCTTGAATACTTACTGACATCTTCATCTTTGCGCGATTTTAATACCAAATCGCATCTTTTGTTAGAGGCGTCATATACAATATCAATGACGAGATTCAGCCTTTGGCTTTCCACTGCAATACAATTTTCATTAGAAGTACTCCAATACCACGCCCCCCAATCACCAATATTGAGAGGCTTCATTTTATCTTTATTGTAATTCTCGTAATTGCCACCAAAGGCTCTTAATATATTGGCATGATGCACTGATAAAAAGCCTGTATGCCTCCTTCTTCCACCAGATGTACATATCCACCATTCTTTTTTGTTATATTCAAAATAGATATCACAGGTATCGGACCTTTTCGTGAAATCCATTAGAAAATTGTCTTTCGCAAACTCCATATAATCCTTTTCTTTTCCATTGTTAATATATATATAGACAAGGCTTCTTCTTGGGTAAATCCACTTTCCATAAGTCTTTGTATAGAATCCATAAAGCTTTTGAAATCAGATGGATTTTGAGTGACGAATGTTCTCCAATCACTCCATTCCCATCCAAAGGTGTAATAGCTTCCGACTTGAACTGGAGCATATTCTGGCATGCCGACTATCCACGCGCGCCGTAATAAATCAATTTCGTGCCCCGAATAATCCGTAAATAAACCATCAAAGGAATCAGAATATTTTTTAAATTCATCAAAACAAAAATTCCCATCAAAGGAAGCCCATTCTATAAGAATGGTCAAATTTCCTTCCCATATATTGTGATTGCTGACAGTCCTACTGCATGTTTTCCAGAAGAATTCCTCCAATTCAGATATTTTGCATGAATTGCTTTGGACTGATTCGTACACTATTTTAACCATCTTCTTATCCGCTTCATCAAAATAGCAATCAGAATCATTATGTTCAACTAAAATTGCTTTATAATAATTATACTCTGATCCATCTCTGTATGATTTGAGAAATTTTAGAATAGGAATATGTTTTACATAATTGCGGCGATGCAACTTGTTGTAACTTGTTTCATAAATGCGCTTCAATTCAATATTGCGGATAGTATTTTCTTGATTGGCGAATTTTACACATCCAGACAGTAATGATTTAAGGATTATAAAATTCGCATCATTCTTGTTTGAATCGCCTTTTTTAGCTTTTTCTCCGAACAGTCTATCAATTTCGCTTGAAAAAAGAGAATCTTCTATCCTTCTCAAAGCATCAAAATATCTTTGTATCATAAACAGATTCAAATCCAATATTGCTTCAGAAGGTTTTAGAGAATTATGTTCATTACAGGTCTCCAATTCCCAAACGATTCGGATGAAATTTTCCATTGCCACATTGATATTGTTGATATTCTCAATAACAGGGTTTTCGAGCCTTTGATAAAAGAAATCTTCCCAGTTATCCCATATTTTACCCCAATTTTCATCTTTTTCTTTTCCTATCTTTGCTTTTTTGAAAAGCAAAGGCTTCAGCTTTTCGGCATTATCCAATATTCTACCCCTGCTGTTCATTGTTATATATAAGTCTTCTCCTAAAGACGTTTCTTCAACCGGATAATACCAAAAACTAATTTTAAGAATTTCTTCATATGGCAAATTAAAATGCCCCTTGCTAAGGGTATCCAAAAAATCAATCATAGATGAAATGGATATGTCTGAACTATAAAAATCATAATACCATTTACTCCTTTGGATTTCCTCTTTTTTATACAATCCGCTATTAAACAAGTCTTTCAAGAACTGCTCTGTATTGGATCTTACACGATATGTAAACGATAAATTGGGGGTATCTACTTTTAGTAAAGACCGGAAATCATTATCCCTATTTTGCGTTTGAGCAGCATAATATAGCATAAGAACTAACGTAGTAAAACGTTGCTGTCCATCTATGATATATTTCTGATTATGAAAGGAATAACTATATAGGAACCCTACGTTTGTGTTTTTATCCCGCAAGGAATCTATAAACTGTTCAGTAATATCCTTAAATCTCCCCCAAACATATTCTCTTTGAATTTCCGGTACAACCAGATATTCGCTCTCTAATAATTTTTGTATTGTATTTTGTATCATAATCAAAATAAAATTAAAAACCGTTCAACATTGTCAGCTATATTATTTGCCATTGTCTCTATATCTTTCAAAGTCCATTCACTTGTTATATTTGAAGCAAAAGTTTTCAAAGTATAAGGTCTAATAGCAAACTTATTCGTATAAAAATCATTAATTATTAGACTTTTCTTCTCATTAAAAGATGCATTTCTATAACCTCTATTACGACTTCGATGGAGCAAGACTAAGTTTCCAATAGAACACAAACCATATTTATTTAAAGTGTTTGCTATATCTTTTGTCGTTTCATCAAAACTATTATCTTCTTCTAATTTTTTTCTCCATTCGTTCAGGACTTTATCATCAACACCAAATTCATATCGGCTTGAAAGTGCATCTATATAAGCCAACCATTTACTTTTATTGTATAAATCATCTTCATTAGGAGTTTGACACCCAATATGCTCAATATCCTCTTCTGGAGAAGCAGAAAACAATCCTATAGGCAAACGTAAACATTTAGAGTCGCAGCAAGCAATGATGTCCTGCAAAACAAGTATTTTTTTCAGGTGCTCGTTATTATACCAATCTTCGCTTAAATTCCGCAGTTCATTTATAAGTTCTTGTTTCACAAATTCTTTTGAAATATCTTTATTATATGATTCAAGCAAAAATTCTGATATTTTCTTTTTCAGATATTCTTTGAACTCATTCTTGTCCTTGGAATTCAACCACTCCTCATGTGTTTCTACATAGGTAATTTTACTCTTAAAATTTGAAAACAAATAGGATATGTAATGATATATTTCATTGTCGTCAAACCAATCATGCATAAATCCATATATGCGTTTCAGTTCTTCATACATTTCCCAATTATCATCCTCTATTCCATTTCCTTTAATGTCCAAACCATATTCAAAGTAACGGAAATTAAAACTTTGACCTTTCTGCGAGTGTATTTCATACATCATACGATAAAGATTATCAATAGGGTATGTATTCTCATCAAATCCTGATTTGTCAAACGAATTACGAGATAGAAATTGTCCAAGGAATTCCTGTACATCTTCTTGTCCACACCAGTTATTGATGCAGTCAAGCTCCATGCCCATTTTCACTCTAAATTCATTTACACTATTCTCATCGATGATTTTTGTTGATTTATACTTTTCTTTGGAAGAATGGGTAATTAGGATGGCACGCATCAAGTCTCCTCCATCAAGTTCGGCTTTTGCACCATTGATGTTAGCAAAAATCTGTTCTTCATTTCCGTCCACCTCATTGATTATCATCTTCGTCTTATCCAAGAGAATACTTTCTATAAAATTTTTTCTTTCTTCTGTATTTTCCCAGTCTTGTTTTCCATCCCAATCTCTAACCGCATCAGCAACCATTCGAATATAAAACTCATCTTTATGTTTAGGTTTGCCGTAATTTCCTCCGTTCCAATAGTTTCGAGTAAGGATTTCTTTATTCAAGAATAAACCGGTTTCTTTTCTTGTCGAATATTGAAATTTGTTTTTCATCAAATCCCCTTTCCCAAAATAAGATAAAATGATTGCCATTGTTGTGAGACGTTGTTGACCATCAACGACATTGTAATATGGCATATTTTCATCCATTCCTTTTTTCAAGATTGTAATGTGTTGAAGGCAGTAAAACTTATCTTTAATATCTTCGTTTTTACCAGATAATTGTCTTGAAAATTTTTGCAAATCATTTAATAACAACTTTACGTCATTATCTCGCCATTCATATCCTCTTTGGTAGTCAGGTATATTATAATATATCTGTTTATTTCTGAAGATATCCACTATGTTTTGTACTAAATTATTGTTCATAACTACTCTGTTTATATCACGTTAAACTGTTAGTTGAAATTATAGAAAACTATCAAACACTTCCTTTCGGTATTTGTCAGATATACCACGATAGCAGTCACTGCGAAACCAAATCAATGGTTTCTCTTTTTGTTTTCTATAGTTTTCAGGTATAATTTCCTGTATCTCATTATTGTTTGCTGATGTGAGTTCTATAAAGGAGTAACAACTTATGGCAGTTTTAATCGTCTCGACAATAGGCTTATTCATGTTTACAATGTCTGTATCGCCAATCTCTTTAAGCATCTCATTGTTTTGTTGAATGGCAAAGTTCGATGCTGTGATAAGTTGCATCTTTGCTGTTCCTGCCTGTTTTGTTATGCGCACTCCCTCAAATTCAAATGGCATAGAAAAGACTGAACACACAAATTTACCTTTTGAGAATGGCAGCAAGGGCTATCAGTGGAGCATATATGCTTCCTGTCTGTCCACCTAAAGTTGCGCAAATTAAAGTAGTATCGGTCATCTGAGAGATGACATTTTCCACAAGACCTGTCAAATTTGACTTTGCTTCGCGTATTTCATCAAGACGAAAACTCTCATCGGCTTGCGCAGCATTGTTCGCAAGTTCTTGATTATCAGTATCGCAAACGATAAGTTTTGTTTCTGTGAAAAGATTTGCATTCTTAATGTCGGAAGCTAGATTATATCCACCATTACCGACAGCAACAAGTGTTATTGACATAATTAGAAATTTATTATTTGTTATCAGTGTATGAGCTTAATAATCATTTTCTCTATAGTTCACCATTGCAATAATCCATTTCTTCCAATTCGCACCCGGCATCCTCCAATTCCTGCAGAAACAGCCGTGCACACATCTCCGCATCATCGCCTGCCCGGTGGTGCTGTCCATAAGATATCTTGAACTGGTCGCAAAGATAATCCAAGCTATTGCAACCGAAATTATAGAGCCTGCGGGCTGCACGGAGGGAACAATAATAGGTGATGTCGGGCTTTTCCATACCGTACAGCTCCAATGAATGACGGATGCAACCGATGTCAAAAGCCGCATTGTGGGCCACAAGTACAGGAATGTCTTTGAGGTATCCGCAGATTTCAGCCCATACTGCGGGAAACTCCGGTGAGTCCACGGTGTCGCTTGGACGAATTCCATGAATTTGCATATTCCAATAACTGTACCTATTTCCTTGCGGACGGACAAGCCACGAACGAGTCTCTGCAATCTTTCCGTCACGCACCACACAGATACCCGCCTCGCAGACGGATGCACGTTTGCCTGTAGCTGTTTCAAAATCTATGGCTATGAAGTTTATTCCTCGCATGGTTTGCCCTCCTTTTTCTCTGTATAATAGTCCAACATGTTTTGGGCGAAGTTGCGCACCTCTTCACGCACGGGTTCCGGCTCCAACACTTCCACTTGATCGCCTTGGGCAAGCACCAGTTGGTAGAAATCGAAAGTCGGTTTCAGGTGGTATTCAAAAAGAGTCGATTCGTCATCACTACCAATTTCACGTTGTGATTCGTGCAGGGGCAATGTGCGCAGATAGTCTGCAAAACCATTGTATGCCCGAAGAACAATCTTTTGAGGCGATTCGTTAGAAGTGATTATGCCACAACATCCTTCAAAATAGTTGTGCACATCGAAGTTCTTTTTCACCTTGAATGTCCGTCCCGTATCTTGAATGTCTGAAATACGGTCGAGGGCGTACACCAAATACACATCACTTGGCTTGACGCCTTGTTCTTTATTCCGCTCGGAGTAATAAGGACTGCGCGCCACTACATACCAACGGCGTTTCACCACTTTCAAGAAGTAAGGCTCAATGTCGAATGTGCTGGGTTCCGGTTTTCCGAAGCCTTGGTGCGTAATGCTCAACACATGGTTACGACGCATGGCATCCGCAATGCAGGTCAGCCAGGTCTGTCCCGAAGGGATTTCCTCAAAGATAATCCGGTCTTCCAGCTTGTTATCCGCTTGGATTTGGTTCAATGTAGCGTATGAACTGATGAGCCAGCTGCGCAGGTTGTTACCCTCTATGCGTTCCGGCTCGTCAATGTAATAACGGTATCCATCCTTCCGGTCGCACTCTATATATACATCGAAGATGTCTTTGATGGCTTTTTTATGGTTATGAAAAGTCTTCAAAGGCAGTTCCTCGCCATAGCCCAATCCGCTTTCCTGCCAAAGCTCATTTATTTCCTGAAACGTCAGCCGTTTGTATCTGCGCAAGATATCCATCAGCCATACGTATCGTCCAAAAAGATTTGCTGCCATATTGCTGTCATTTTATGGTTATGCTACAAAGTTACGCATTTCCTTGTGCCAAATCGTAGCCCAACCTTAATTTTTCTCTTTTTCCTGTATTTCTTTTATGATATGCCGCGTTTTGGCATTTAATGCTCTTTACTTTGCGGCAGAATAGATGTTAAACCTTTTAATAACAAGTAGTATGGCAACAAAGAATTGGAACAATGATTTTATGGCTAAAGTCTTGGAAGAAGCCGCATGGAAAGAACTGTCAAGCGAGTTTGCGTGGAATGAGCCATTGCTGGAAAAGTACAAGGACAAGGTGTCGTGGAAAGAAATTTCCAGCAACAGAAACATCCTTTGGACAGCATCCATGATAGAGAAGTTTAAGAACAAAGTCGATTGGGAGGAACTTTCCGGTTCAGACAATGAGCATCTATTTACGGCGGAAAATCTGGAGAAATACAAGGAATATTGGAACTGGCGTGAATTATCGAGGAACTCCGACATCGAACTTACTCCCGCGCTCTTGGAGCAGTTTGCCGAGTATTGGGATTGGAGCGAAATCATAAACTGCTATCACCGGGACGAATTGTATAGCATGGAGTTTCTGGAGAAATACCAGGATTATATTCCGGCATCCGCTTTGCAGCGGTCATGCCTGTGGGACAAGTTGGTTGAAGACGAAAAGAAACAATTAAAGATACGTATCCTTTCATAAAGCAACATGAAAACCATAAAAGATTATAACGTAAAAATCTACACGGACAACATTGAGGACAGTGCCAGCGAGCAAATCAGGGAGTTGCTGTCCATCGACGTGTTCTGCAAGTGTAAAATCCGCATCATGCCCGACGTTCATGCCGGGGCTGGCTGCGTCATCGGTTTTACGGGAGACTTGGGCGATAAGGTAATTCCAAATATCGTGGGCGTGGACATAGGATGCGGCATCCTGGTGCAGCCATTTGTCTGCGTGGGTGACATGGATTACCATGCTCTCAATGAGTTCATTCTTTACCATATACCGTCCGGCCGCAATTACCGGGGCAGCCATTATGCGCCGCTGCCACCCAAGTATATGGATGTATATCGCGCAGCCAAGGATCTCATCAAGCAGTTGCGCTGCTACCGCGAGCTGAAGGAAACGAAACGCTTAAACGCTTCCATCGGTTCGCTGGGCGGGGGCAACCACTTCATCGAACTGGACAAGGACGAATGCGGCATGACCTACCTGGTGGTTCACACCGGAAGTCGTAATTTAGGAAAACAAGTGGCGCATATTTATCAGAAATTAGCCGTGAAATGTCAGTCCGGTTGGGCCGAACTGATGGAAGAACAAAACCGCATGATTGCCGAATACAAAGCGGCGGGGCGCAAGGACGAGTTGCAGGATGCTATACGCCAGTTGCACAATTCGTTCAAAATGCGCAAGCCGACTATACCGCCCGATCTATCCTATCTGGAAGGTGCTTATCGTGAAGATTACCTGCACGACATGCGCCTATGCCAACATTGGGCCAAAATAAACCGCAGTCTGATAGCAAACCTAATCATGGATTATTTTATCCAACAAGGATATGTAGAAGCCCAACAAGATAATTTGGCGTTTGAGAGTGTGCATAACTACATAGGCGACGACAACATCATCCGCAAGGGGGCGATAGCCGCATACGAGGGGCAGAAGTGCATCATCCCACTGAATATGCGTGACGGCTCGCTTATCTGCATAGGCAAGGGAAACACGGAATGGAATTGTTCCGCTCCACACGGTGCCGGACGTATCATGAGCCGGAGTCAGGCTTTCAAGAGCATCTCCATGAATGATTATCGTGCTTCCATGCAGGGCATATACAGCGAAAGCCTGTCGGAAGATACCAAAGATGAGTCGCCCATGGTGTACAAGCCGAAAGAGGAGATTATCCGCAACATCAGTGAAACGGTTTCGGTGGTGAACGTGATTAAACCGGTATATAACTTCAAGGCGGCGGAGTAGAAAAGGGGGAAAATAATTAGGAAGATTGACCATAAAAAGATATATTTGTAGCCGTGTAAATCCTATAGATTCAATAAGAAAATGAATATTCAATTAAACACATGGGCTGACAAAACGGCTGAGGCTTATGACAGGATTGCCCGTACGCATGGCGATGATGCTCCGGCGTTTTATACCCAGTCAGACCTTACAAAGATAAATGATTCTCCGCGTGTGTTTGTCATGGGTATAAATCCCGGTTCGGGAGGGACTTATAAAGGACAATGCGAAAGTGAATACTGGCAACTCGGTGGAAAGCCGATGGACGGTACACATTTATTAAAAGGCAATCCATCGTGGAGCGACAGGTTTGATTGGGCTTATTGGCAAAGGATATATAGTTTGTTCGAGGCCAATCCCCATCCGTTAGATAATGAAACAGACTTTATCGTTACAAACGCTACGTTCTTTGCCACGCCGAAGGCCCGAAACTTATTGCCACAACTGTTGACAGAGACATTGCCCTACACGTTGGAGCTTATTGAAATAACACGTCCTCAGATGGTAGTGGTATTGAGTGGAAATGCGTTGCTCAAGACCATCAAAGCGCATTGTGACGCTACAGGTCGGCGGCTTGAATACTCACAAACTTTTGCATCCTTGGGAAACATTTTCACCGGACACCTGGAAGGCATCCCATGCTGTGGCATTCCTCATCCGTCGGCACGCTTATTCCGCGAAGAACGCGAACTGATGAGAAAGGTTGTCACGCAGACATATCGTTGCGAAAATATCACGGCCGATGCTTGTCAGGACTTGCTTCACAGCATAAGGCAACGCAGAAACGCAAAAGGATTGTCGAAAGAAGAAATGGCCACTTTGTTTGAACTTCTCATTGCACGTATGCAAAGCCTGCCATATCCTGCGTATGAGTCCTGCGAAAAGAAATACAGTCGCTACGACTTGTGCAATGGCCTGCAACTGACCATAGCCAACAACTCGACCACTCATTGCATAGCTATACGTCCCAAAAATTATAAAGGAGAAAAAGACATTGACCAAATTTCAATGCCACACGTGAGAGAATTACTCACATGCTTTGATAAAGCAAATTATGCCAATACACCAGTTTGGTTAGGCGTGAAGGATTTTAACACCCTGACACTGGAAAATGATATAGAAGATTTGGCAAAAGATTTGGTGAACGAAATGAAGAAACTCATTTCTGAAATCTATACGATTCTGCCACCTTCCCGATAAAATCCATCGAAGTCACCCTTCACTTTTCCATCGTCCTCTCCAGCTCCGCCCATTCCATCTGCGAGGGGACGATGGTTCGTTTCTACGTCCGCCTGTATTCGGGTAGGCTACCATTGCCCAGACTAAGCACAACGTTCATTAGCCATCATCGTGCATGATCGTCGAAGCCGACTTGTGTCAGTAGTTGTTTTAGTGTCATAATTATACGTGATTCGGTTATGAGAAGATGTCGTAATAAGTCTGTATGTCTCTTTTGCGTAAAAGCAGCCGCATACTTTGTTGCATGAGCGAAGAAGAACGGTTGTCGGTCTGCTCCCATAGTTTATTGTGCGAAGCAAAATCAGTCAAACGGTTGAACAAGTCATACATATTCATGTTGCTTTTTGCTTGTTTTGCCGGGACGTGTAAGTTTTTTGTTTTATACATTTCCAAAAGTTTGATGTACGGCATCAGCTGTTCCGCCAAGTCTTCGGGAGCACCATGTCGCAACAAAAGATTCTTGCCGCTATGTACCTCCGACACCGAGGCTGGTGTATTGTTGGCTGTAACCAACGCATTCTTAAACGAATTCCAGTTCCGGGCAGTCAACTTTAGACTGTTGGCTGAATTGATAATCCCTGTTATCTTTTTATCATCAATCTTGTGTATGCGTTCCAATGAGTTTTCTGAAAGTTGCATCTGCCCGTTCGTGCAAATCAGTCGGAGGTAATAGTTGCCAAGCTCTATCTCTCCAAGATTCCATTTTAAATATAACCCGTTAGTAACAAACTCATCGTCGCTGAAAGGTGCATCGTGTTGTGGACAGATAGGCATCAAGCGTATGATCATACCATACGCAGCACAGGTGGAAGCCTGCATTTGGTCAACCTCATAACCGTATTTGTCGGCAAGTATCTCGACAATATCGAAAAAAGTGCGCATGGGTATCGCCTCATCGTCTAATGGCACAATGCCGTCAACTATGTATTCGGCAGCATTGGCTATTAGCGCGAATTTCTTTGGATGGGCCACGCAGTTGGCCATGGCAAAACTGTTCCTCAAATTCTTCACGACGTCGTTTCCGTAAGCCTGCTTTACTCCTTCACACTGGCGGGGTGAAAGTCCTATCAGTTGGTCGAGTCGGTTCTGCACGTTCGGGGTTAGCATAACAGACACACCTCGAATGTTGTAAAAGTTTTCACCTTCGGCAATCAGTTCATTCTTGCTCATCACAATGTAAAGAGCCTGTTCTTGCAAAAGCGCGTCTCGCCTTGATACATATTCTTTATTTGTCATCACTTATATTGTTAAAAAGTTTATTGAACTTGTCTGCATATTCATGAAGTTGCGAACTGACTTCATTTTGAAGCTTCCGCAACTTTTGGTCGTTATAAAACCGTTCTTCATCAAAATACACATCTCCGGTCTGACTGAGACTATAATACAATTTCACGCCGACATCGCCACGCCGATGTTTGGAGAATGTAACATAACGGTCAGAATAGATATTCTTTGGGTTGTCAAGTCGCAGTTCCATCATGGCAGTTATCATGTGCTTCAGTCGGTTGCTGCCAATAAAAGCACCGTTCTTTGTCACTTGTTGTATGGTTAAGAAGGAGGTGTGTACTTTCCTTGCATTTTTCGCCTTGTTTTGCTTTTTAATGATTGACAATAACAAGCTCTCGGATTTCTTTAACGTAATATTCTCTTCTTCTTTCACAATGCCTTGTAGTTCGTAAAAGGAATCAATCGCAACAATATCCCAGCCCATACGCAGCACTTCCTCAAAATCTTCAAGGGCATGTGTTTCGGAATCAAATTCTGCTTCAATGAACATTATATCCAACTCGCCGAACTTAGGATAACGCTGTACGTAAATGGATAAATCGATTTCGCTCATCTCTGCGCTTATAAAAAGCATCTTCACATGAGGTTGTATTCTATGAATGTTTGCCATTAAATCAAGAATGATAGTGGTTTTACCTACACCGGGATCTCCGATAACCATGTAGTTGACTCCTTTCGGAAGGCCACGATAACTGCACAACAACAAGTCCAACACTGTTCCAGATAAGTAGTTAACGAACAGATTTTTGTCGAATATTATATCCTTGACCTTTACTATCTTTTTCATTCTTAGTTTAATATTATGGATAAATAACCAGGCGATTGTCATTGTCTAATGTGACCTCCTGCCCAGGTCTAATGGGCAGAGCCAAGTTATAATCGAGCAGGAATTTATTGCCGGAGTTCAGTTCATCCCACGTGTCATACTCCACAGCATAAATGTCGTTTTCCCAGCCAAAGAAATCTCCGTCATATTCCTGTGCGAAACGCACGGCATACATGGTTCCGCTGATAATGGGGCATTGCGCCACGATTACCGATTGGGTCAATGCCACTTGCATACGGCATCGGGCAACCAGCCTCGTTGGGTTTGCCTTCACGCCAAACGGATGTTCAGACACGATGACTCCACCTTTCGCTACAATCTCCTCTTGTAAAGTCCAGTTTACTTTAGGATGCGTAATGTCCAATCCGGAGGCGACAATGGCGACTGTCTGTCCGTCCGCATCAAGACATCCACGGTGGGCTGCCGTGTCGCATCCCAAAGCCAGACCGCTGATGACGATATGTCCTTGTTCACCCATCTGTTTGGCAAGCCCGTATGCCATGTCCAATCCATCTTTATCCGCAGCACGGGCACCAATGATAGCTACATTGTCTTCACGGTCGAGTAAATCCTTATTCCCTAGCACATGGACGAGCGGCGGTGCATCTTGGCATAAATTGCGGAAGTGATGAGGATACGCTTTGTCATAGTAAGAGATGGCGAACACTCCGGCTTTTGCTTGCCTGTCTAATATCCGTTTTGCCTTGTCGAGTTCGCGGATGGACATGGAAGCCGTTTCTTTCAATGAATATCTTTCGCTTTCTATGTCTTCATACAATTGTCTGGGAGAGTACCCCAGCAGTTGCAGGCATAATAGTTCTTCTATTGAAAGACAAGAAAGCCTCCATGCCTCCATTTTATTTTGCCTCTTCTTGACTGTCTCTTTCCAATCTTCTTCTCTATTTTCCATAAGATGGTATTTTATTTTGCGGCAAAGGAAACCTTTCGATGCGCCGAATCGGAGCATAGGCTGACTATTTTTTACCTTGTGCTGCGATTTGGCACTTTGATGACGGAACTTTGCATCATCAAACCAAATAGGAGGAACAGAATGAAAATGGCAGAAGCATTAAGCATCCGCGCCGACCTGCAAAACAGGATCGACCAATTGAAGAGTCGGCTGAAGTACAGCGCCAAGGTGCAGGAAGGTGACCAACCTTCTGAGGACGTGAACAAATTGTATAAAGAATTGGATGAATGCCTTTCGCAATTCGAGGTGATTGTTTATCGGATTAACCGCACCAACATGCAAACCGTGCACGAGGGAGAAACTCTCACCCAAATGATTGCCCGCAAAGACGCATTGAAGTTGCGTCTGACGGTAATGCGTGACCTCTTGAAGCACGTTATTGAAAATGACCGTTACGGGCGACAGGAAATAAAATATGTCCGCACGGTGGATGTGGGTGAATTAAGAAAGGTGACGGACAACTATTCTAAACAGCTCCGAAACCTGGATATGAAGCTACAAAGCCTGAACTGGTCGGTGGATTTAATTTGACATAATAAGGCGTAGTCCTTCTTTGCATCAGACAATGGCGGCACTTCCTTGTCGCATGGCAGGGGCAACAAACCAAGGTGGCAGCTGGTAGAAGCATGGTTATTACCGCGCATCTCCTGCACAACGTACAAACACATCATGTATACGCCTCTTATGGGGAAGATTATTGCGCATTACCTTGTGCCGATTGTCTGGAAGGAAAGACGAGGGTGGGTTGAGGAAATTTATTACTCAAAAATAGGCACTATGACATTCAAGGAATTATTTTCGCAATTCAGTTTTGCCGAAATCAGACCGGCATTCCTGAATTTATGGCAGACCAACGAACCGAAACTGGTCGAACATCTCGACTTGGGCAAATGGGAAAGAATTTATCAGAACGTTCAAGCATTGGAGGCAAAATCATCCCAATATTATATCCGCTTAGTATGGCGTTGGGAAACCTGTAGCCCGATGATAGATATGAACTGCTCTGTATACGACAAAGTGGACAATCACCTCGACTGCCCTATGGCCTGCTATCCTTCGTGGCCAGAAATAGCGGGCATGGAAGTGGTGGTGGAGAAAGACATTGTGATTACGCCTCAAGAGCTTGTTGCAGGCTTGCTGTGGGAAATCACTTACTTTGGTGGGACAGAAGAGATCGCACGAAAGAATATGGAAAGAACATTTCATGGAGGAACAAAATGAAACGAGAGCATATTGTCATGTTCATTTGGACATGTATTATTTCTGCCATAATGCTTCTCCTGCTTATATCGTTTTGTGGAGGAATGTCGGAAGAACGGTGGATCAGGATATAAATCGAATATAATATGGAAAAAGTAAGCGAAGTATTTTTCAGTGAGCATGGGCTGACTTCTACATCGGCATCGCATTTGGCTGATTTGGCGCAAGAGGTCATAGCCGGGAATGAGGCAAAGTTGAAAAATATGACTTTTGTGACTACGAAAGTTGATATTGTGGGTTCGGCTTCCGAATCGGGAAAAACTATATGTGTCGGCTATGACGAGAATATGCTGCCCAGGTGCATCCTCTTTTGGAAGACATAGCCTCATGAATGCTTTTTGCGCTTGGATGAGAGAAGCAGTCAAGGTTAAAGACAAAGAATTGAAACGGGTAGCAAACTTTACATTTGAAGAATGGTGTACGCTTCAAGGAGTCGAAATACCTTCCAGTCCATCCTATCCGAAGGAAACGACGGAAGCGGATATCATTGCTCAAATGAATATCAAGGAGCGTAACCGCTATCTGCAATTGGAAGCCGTAGCAGCTACTATTGGGAAATATATCCATCCCGGAGGCCAATTCTCTTCAGCCCGTGAAGAACTCCAAAACAGAATCATGAAACCTTACAGCACCGATGGCAATGGAAAAGACACGCTGATTTATGCTCATGTCCCTTCCGTCGAACCGCAAAAAGTAGAAGAAGTGTTTTTCGAGCTTCAAAAATGGCATCGTCAGAATGAACGGGAACTGAACAAAATGAAGTTTGCTATCAAAAACAAGCTGAGAAACAGACTTTAGAAAATACCCATCAGTTCAAACAGGAATTGGAACGTGAAAAACAATGCTACATGGCGTTTTTCACCCAATACAAAGAATGGCAACTGAAAGAGCAAGAACGCATCTCTAAGTTGAAAATCAATGTACCGGAAGCCTTGCAAGAAACTTATGACCGCCTGAGTCGGCTTGAAGAATAAAGAACAAGGTGTCGCGAACCAGCATCTCAATGGATGCCAATCACGGCTTTGATGGGGAAGGAGGTTGTCGCTTTTATTTAGGAATTAGAACATGGAATGTCTAACTAACAAACGGCGGATGTTTATGGGTATAAAAAACATCCGGTCTTGGACTTTGGCTTTACCTGTGTCTTTGTCTTGGTATTCCTGCAAAAGGAATGCCGTATTGACAATCTCTGCCCCTAACTTAAATTGGAATATAATGGAACATTTGAGAAATGTATTAGGTCGACCGAAAAGAAAATTCACATCTTGGGAGAAGGTTTATATTGGTTTTATGGCAATCGTCCTATCAAGCAAAATAGTATTATATATTTTTTGCGGATTACGGGATAAGCAAAAAGACTAATCTGATATTGCATATTCACGTGAATTCTTGCCTAATAGGATATACGACAAAAACAAACTTCCAGATTTCAATCAAGATATTGTCTTTTATACTTGCCATTACATTATGCTTGTCGCAAAACTATAAATTATTTGCGACCAATAATATGAGGCTTTATTTGGCATTACTTGTAGGGATACTATGTGTCCAACAAGCTTAATCGCAACATTTAACCCCCTAATTCTTGCGTAAACAATGCGTAAACAAACTATTTCAGTTATGGGTATTTAGTGAGTTTCACAGAGAGTGGTAAGTTACATAACTATCTGATAATCAATAAAGACTAAAATCGTTGACTATCACAGAATATCATTTTATCGTTCTCATAATCTGGAGGTCCCAGGTTCAAGCCCTGGATGGCCCACCGATAAACTCCTATAAGTCAATGACTTATGGGAGTTTTTATTTGTTCTTGTAGGTATTGGATTGTGGCGAAAACAGCTTGAAATCAGCCTTAAACTGCGAAATGTTGGTCTATTGTTGTTCCCAAATTATTTGAGATAAAATGCTGACATTCAAGGCAGAAGTGCTGAAAAGCAAGCAGAAAAGCGACGGTACTTATAATGTAAAAATCAGAATGACTTACAACAGGGAGGTTAAAAGATTGACTACCTCTTTATTGAAAGACTTTATAGACTATCTTGTCAGGAAGAGAGAGGAAAAAGTCAGGTTGCTCATGAAGCAAGGTAAAAGAATACCATCCAACAGAGTGGTTTCCTTGTATCTTGGCAGTATCAGGCATTTGTTTAACGAAGCAAAGAGGCAATATAATGACTATGACAGGGACATGATACTCATCCCTCATTCACCTTTTGACAACTTCAAAATCCCTAAGCAGGAAGCAACAAGAAAGAGGGCTATATCAGCAGAGCTAATCAAGAAAATATACAAGTTGCCTTACCGTTATAACAGCAGGGGAAAAGAAATAAAAGGCAGGTACAACCTTGCCAAGGACTGTTTTATAATGTCTTGCTGATTTGTATAATTGCACGGAATTGGATGATGGCGTACTAACATATTATAGGATTAAAACCACCAGCAGAAGGAATGACAAGGCCAAGATGAAAGTTAAAGTGCCTGCATTGATAATGACCTTATTTGAATTCGTCAAGATGAAAACTTACATCAGCTTACGCGGCATTATCGGCAAGTTCTTTATCATCTGTATCGCAAACGATAAGTTTTGCATCCATGAAAAGCTTAGCATTCTTAATGTCGGAAGCAAAATTATATCCGCCGTTACCGACAGCAACGATTATTATTGGCATAATTTGAAGTTTACTATTTATTATCAAAAATGAAATTAACTTTAAAAATTGATTCCTATAGTATTCCGTTACAATAACCCATCTCCTCCAATCCGCAGCCTGCATCTTTCAATTCCCTCAGAAACAACCGTGCGCACATCTCGGCATCATCGCCTGCTCGGTGGTGCTGACCGTAAGATATCTTGAACTGGTCGCAAAGGTAATCCAAGCTGTTGCAACCGAAGTTGTAGAGCCTGCGTGCGGCACGGAGGGAACAATAATAAGTGATGTCAGGCTTCTCCATACCGTAGAGTTCCAACGAGTGGTGGATGCAACCGATGTCGAAAGCGGCGTTGTGAGCCACAAGCACGGGCGTGTCTTTAAGGTATTCACTGATTTCAGCCCATACTTCCGGAAACTCAGGAGAGTTAACCGTATCATTCGGGCGGATACCGTGTATCTGCATATTCCAATAACTGTAACTGTTTCCTTGTGGACGGACGAGCCACGAACGGGTTTCCACTATCTCCCCGTCACGCACCACGCAGATTCCTGCTTCACAGATGGAAGCGCGTTTACCCGTGGCTGTCTCAAAGTCGATGGCTATGAAATTTATTCCTTGCATGGTTTATCCTCCTCTTCCCAAGTGTAATAATCCAACATGTTTTTTGCGAAATTGCGCATTTCGTTGCGCACTGATTCCGGCTCCAGTACTTCTACTTGGTCACCTTGAGCAAGAACCAGTTGGTAGAAGTCGAAAGTCGGCTTCAAATAGTATTCAAAGAGCGTGGACTCGTCATCGCCCTCTATCTCACGCTGCGACTCATGCAGCGGCAATGTACGCAGATAGTCGGCAAAACCGCCATAGGCCAAGAGTACGATGCGCCGGATGGGCCCGTCCGACGTGATTACTCCACAACATCCTTCAAAATACCGGTTTACGTCGAAGTTCTTTTTCATCTTGAACGTCTTGCCAGTGTCCTGGATATCCGAAATGCGGTCGAGGGCATACACCCGGTAGACATCGACAGGCTTGATACCTTTCTCTTTGTTCCGCTCCGAATAGTACGGACTGCGTGCCACCACGTACCAACGGCGCTTCACCACTTTCAGGCAGTAAGGCTCGATGTCAAACGTGCTGGCTTCCGGCTTGCCAAACCCTTGGTGCGTGACACTCAGCACGTGGTTGCGCCGCATGGCCTCGGCAATGGGAGTGAGCCACGTCTGCCCCGAGGGAATATTCTCAAAAATAATCCGGTCTTCCAGCTTGTTGTCCGCCTGGATTTGGTTCAGCGTGGCGTATGAACTTATCAGCCAGCTTTGCAGATTGTTACCTTCCAACCGTTCAGGCTCGTCAATGTAATACCGGTAACCGTCCTTCCGGTCGCAATCAATGTACACGTCAAAGATGTCCTTGATGGCTTTCTGGTGATTGTGGAACGTGCGCAGAGGCAATTCCTCACCGTAGCCCAGTCCGCTTTCCTGCCAAAGCTCGCTGATTTCCTGGAACGTAAGGCGTTTGTATCGGCGAAGGGTATCTATCAGCCAGACATAGCGCCCGAAGAGATTTGCTGCCATAATCGTGCTTTTTTGTTTAGGTTACAAATATAGGGATATACTTGTGAAAAATTGAGGCATAACTACAAATTATTCGTTTTTAGACAAAAATTTCCATGCTCTGCCATGTTCTGGCACTTCATGTGTGTTACTTTGCATCCGTAAATATGTCAAACTTAAAAAATCAAACGATTGTGTCTATTCGTAAAAGGTGGCCTTTGGCCTTGTGAAAAGTGCCCTTTTACATAATAAAATGCCGTCTTTCGTGTTCTGAAAGACGGCATTTTGGATTAGCAAAAATACGCTTTAAATTCTTACAATCAGCATTGAATATATGTTATTGTGATTGAAATTGTAAGTGATTAGCGCATTATATTCATTTAGCCATGTATTGTTATTTATGCCGTTTTTAATGGATTAAGGTCAATCTCATGCCTTTCCGAACCGCACCCGACGGCTTTCACGGATACATTACGTAACCGTGAGGTTGCCGTGTGGTGACGTGCTGGCGGCACAATGGCGTCAGAAATACTCCTTGAGCTGCGCCGCCAGTGAGGCAAGTTCCTGCGGGCTGCCGTTGCCGTAGCGCTGCCATACGCCGCGGCAGGCTGAGTATAAGGCTTCGTCGTCGGGTCTTTTACGCTTCAGGTAAGGGTCACATGCCTGGAAGGCGGCAAGAATCCCGACTATCGTGGCAGCCTTAAGATGTGTCAGGCGGGCCGTCTCCACAACCTCGGGCGTCTCCGCCACCATCGTGACAGGCGTCAGCCTGAAGTACAGGTCGAGCACTACGATAAGCGTAACGGGCATTATGTCGGTGTGTCCGGCTATGGGACGAAAGTCCCTCTCGAATGTCTCGTTCACCTCCACGCCGTCATAGAACACGCCGTCGGTGCTGAATCCGCGCATCTGCCGCAGCGTCCTGACGTCACGCCCCAGGCGTTTGGGGTTGCCGGCATAGCGTTCGCAGAGCCGGCGCAGGTGCGGCGTGTCGGGTCGGCGCAGTCGGAACATCTGCTCGTAGAGGAACTGCGGCGGTATGTGCAGCTCAAGGCTGAGCTCCACCATGCCGCGCGAAAACATCGGCTTGACGCCTTCCGGCCGCCGCAGGTACAGCTTCATCAACGGCAGCCAACATTCATCTGTCCATAAGGGGTGTGTTGTCATAATGGCAATGATTATTTGAGGGTGAGAAGGTGAAAAGGTGAGGAGGTGAGAAAAAGTCTTTTTGCTTTGCGTCTCACTTTCTCACCTTTTCACTTTTTCACCTTTTCGTTTATGTCTTTCATCTTTTTCAGCCTTTCGGGCGAGTATGTGCGGCTGTGCCGGTCGATGAAGTCGAACAGGGCGTAGGCCATGTCGAGCTGTGCCGTACGCATGGGTTCGCTCATCAGGTCGGCCTCGGCGTTATACAGTTCGGCCAGCATGTTGAGCCGGTCGAGGCGCTCTTCCTCGTGGTATTTCTCCACCCACCGCATTATGTCGTCAAGCGATGCGGTATGGAAGAAGGCGTAGTCACCCAGGTATTTCTCGTACATCAGGCGCATGGCCTCCTGCCTCTGACCTATCTCTTTCTTCTCTAAGAAGCGCTGAAGGGCGGCCATGAACTCGCGAATCAGGCGCTGGATGTAGTCTCGTTGGAGCATAGTTTATATTACGTTGGTAGTTAAAGTAGTTAGAGTAGTTATCGCTCACTCCGTTCGCTCAGTAGTTAAAGTCAAATGTCTTGCCATTTATCCATATTGCAGGGGTAATAACTTTAACTACTGAGCGAACGGAGTGAGCGATAACTACTCTAACTACTTTTAACTACTTGATAACACATATTCATACAACTTCTTGTAAAACGGGTGGCGGGTCATTGTCTGAACGTCGCCGAGTATTATGAGTTTCATGCGCGCCCGGGTTATCGCCACGTTCATGCGGCGCAGGTCCGAGAGGAAGCCTATCTGTCCGTCGGCGTTCGCGCGGACGAGAGATATGACGATGATGTCGCGCTCCTGCCCCTGGAAACCGTCCACCGTGTTGACCGATATCAGGCCCCGGTAGGGCTTGAAAAACTCCTTTTTCTTGATGAGCCGGCGCAACAGCTGCACCTGGGCGCGGTAAGGCGAGATGACGCCTACGTCGATACGCTCGTCAAGAATGCGCTGCTTGCCTATCTTGGTGAAGTATTCCTGCAGGGTGTCGAGCGTCAGCTGCGCCTCGGCACGGTTTATCCGGCCGAAGCTCTCGCCAACGAACTCCTCCTTGCCCTCCACTTCCGCCGTGTCAATCCACGCCATAGGATTGTCGAAGTCGAGTATTCCGCGGAACCTGATTTGCGGCGCAGCCTCAACCATTCCGCCGTAAAACCAGTCGCTCGAGAAGCGCATTATCTGTTCGTTCATGCGGTATTGCGTCTTCAGCAGCGTCACCACGTCGGGCTTCTGGCGCACGATGCGCTCCATGAGCGTGGTGCCCAGTCCGCCGCGCAGCGCCTCAATGCTCTTCACCGTGGGCGGAAGCTGGCAGTGGTCGCCCGCCAGCACTACCCTCGACGCCCGCCTGATGGCTATCCAGCAGGCAGGTTCGAGCGCCTGTGCGGCCTCGTCGATGAACAGCGTTCCGAACTTCTGGCCCGCCAACAGGCGGCTGGCGCTGCCCGCAAGGGTCGAAGCTATAACGCGCGCCTCGCCGAACAGCTCGGCGTTGATACGTATCTCAAGCTCCGTGGCGCGGCTCTTCAGGCGTTCGATTTTCTGGTGATAGCCCTCGTCGCGCCGCCGCTTGCGGTTCTGGCGCAGCTTGCGTATCGCCTCTCGGATACTCCACAGCTGCGGATAGTCGGGGTGGTCGGCAAACCGCCGTTCGTAAGTGAACGACAGCATCTTGTCATTCACCTTTGTGGGGTTGCCTATGCGCAGCACGTTGACGCCCCGGTCGACCAGCCGTTCGCTGATCCAGTCTACGGCCATGTTGCTCTGCGCGCATACGAGCACCTGGTTCTCGCGCCTCAGCGTCTCGTATATGGCCTCAACGAGGGTGGTCGTCTTGCCCGTGCCCGGCGGTCCGTGAACTATTGCCACGTCCTTGGCGCGCAGCACGTTGTTCACCGCCTGCTCCTGCGCAGGGTTGAGCCAGGGGAAGCGTATCGGGTCAAACGAGAATGTCTCTGCCTTTTGCCGCGAGGCGAACAGGTCGCGCAGGTAGGCCAGGCGGTTGCCTTTGGCGTTGATAACACGGTCGAGCGCCTCGAACATCAGCCTGTAAGTGGTCTCGTCGAAGTACAGCTGCACGCCCACGCTGTCCGCCGTCTGCAACGTCGCCAGCGGCGCGTTGTCTGCCACGGTTACTACCATGCGGTCGCCGTCAACGTAACTTACCGTGCCCGTGAAGAGAAATTTAGTCGACGAGTTGACAAGTGACAAGTTGACAAGGAGATTTCCTTTGCTGCTTATATCGCCTTGCAAATCTCCTCGTCCCTCGTCTGCTTGTATCCCGTCAACTTGTCTCTTGTCTGCTCGGCCCTTGTCCCTTGTCAACTTGTCCCTTGTCTGCTTGAAAGTGAAGAACACCACGGGGCGGCCGAACTCGAAGTTATGCTCAATCTCCTTGTCCTGCGTTCGCAGCACCTCCACGGCCAGCTGGTTAAGCGAGTTATAGTAGCTCTTGCCCACGCTTACTGACAGCCACGCGTCGCCACGCTTCACCTTGCGCTGCAGGCCCATCACTTCGGTCTGCCGGCGGTACTCCTCCTTTTCGCAGCCATACTCCATCTCGAGCAGCGACCTTAGCTGCCTGAGATACTGAACGGGTGATGATGAATAGTTGTCCACAAGTGCAAAGATAACCTTTTTTAGGGAGTTAAGGGAGTTAAATGGAGTTAAAGGAGCTAAAGACAAACGCTTTTCCATGGCTTTGGATTGGCAGAATAGAACTGTTTGAATTAAGAATTAAGAGTTAAGAATTAAGAAAACATGTCTTGCCAAATAACTTGCTAATATCCAACAAAGCATGTTTTCTTAATTCTTAACTCTTAATTCTTAATTCAAAATGCGGCAAATCGACCGCTAAAAGGCCATCAGTCGCACGCTAAAAGGCCGTCTTTCGCAACACGAAAGACGGCCTTTTATAATACGTTGAATACCAAGCGGTTATGCCTTCGGCTCGTATTTCCTGCTGAATATGACGCAGGCTATCAGTCCGCACAGCAGGAACGGCACGCCCACCAGCGCCGCATAGCGTGGCGGCAGGCCCGCGGCTATCGGCAGTCCGCCGCAAAACGCACCGAGGGCGTTGCCCATGTTGAAGGCCATCTGTATGCTCGCGCCGCCCAGAAGCTCGCCGCCGGGGGCGTATTTCAGGATGAGGTACTGCTGCGGACTGCTCACCGCGAAGAGACATCCCGTGCATATTATCATCAGCGCGGCCGACACCCAGCCGTAATCGGCCAGCAGGAAGATAAGCAGTAGCGACACAATGCCTATGCTGATTGTGCTTGCCACGACGACGCTCGGGCGGTGGCGGTCGCACAGGCGGCCGCTAACCAGGTTGCCGGCCACCATGCCGAAGCCTGCCGCTATCATCAAGGCGGGCAGCACGTCGGCGGCAAAACCGCCCTCCGTTGTCAGTAAAGGACTGATGTAACTGTACCAGCAGAATATGCCGCCGTTGGCAAACATCGTCGACGAAAGGATAAGCCACGGCGCCCGTTTTTTAAGGAACGCGAACTGATGGCGGAACCCGTTGTCGGGCAGCGCGCCCACTCCGGGCACCCATTTCCATATGTAATACAGCACGATTATGCTGACGAATATCACCAGAACGAACGGGAAACGCCACGACACCTGCGAGCTGAGGCTCGTAGCGAGAGGCACTCCGAAGAGGTTGGCCACGGTCATTCCGGCTATCATTATCGACACGGCGCCCGTCTTGTGGCGCTCGTCGGCCAGCTGCACGGCCACAATCGAGGCCACGCCGAAGTAAGCTCCGTGGGGCAGTCCGGAGATAAACCGCGAGACAAGCAACATCCAGTAGTTTACCGAAAGGGCCGCAAGCGTAGAGCCGAGCAGGATTATTCCCGCCAGGCACAGCAGTATGTTCTTCAGCGGATACTTGTGTACTATCACCAAAAGGGGCGCTCCGCAGCATACGCCGAGAGCGTAGGCTGAAATCAGGTGGCCAGCGTCGGGAATGCTGACGCCCAGGCTACGCGCCACGTCGGGCAGTATGCCCATCATCACGAATTCGGCAATGCCCAGCGCAAGGGTGCCGAACGCAAGTGCTACTAAACTTTTCTTCATGTTTCCTGAATACGTAATTAAAGGGACAACAGCTTGCTGAGCCTTGCCCCTTTCTATTTTTTACCTTTTTACTTTTCTACCTTTTTACCTTTATCACAGCGCCATCGTGTCGGGCAGCGGCGACAGCTTGCGCAACGCCTTGCGCAGGTCGTCAGAGCCGAACGTGAACACATGGCCCGCAATACCTAACGATATAACCTCAGAGCGGCCGTCGTACTCCACCCTTCCGACGGAGAAGATGAAGTAGTTGTCTACCTTCACGACCTGCGTCACCATAGCCCCGACAAACTGGCCGGCTATCTCGCGGCCGAGCATTCCGCCCAACATGTCGATAGCCTCGAAGCCGGTGTCGAGCTTTGCGGTTGAATCAACCACGGCTTCGGTCACCTCGCGTGCCACGGTATCATAGTGTTTGTCTTCCTTCGGGCACGTCATCAGCAGAATGAAGAATACCACTGCTATGGCTACCAGCCATTTAACGGCCCTACGGTGGCGGCGTCCGTCGCGCGGCGGGGCGGCCTGCGGCCCGGCGTAACGTGTGCTTTCGTCCTCCGTGCCGTCATTTCCGGCGTCACCGCTTTCGGCAACCGGAGGCGGTGGCGGCGTAGTAGTGCCTGACGGATTGGCCTTTCCGGCGATAGCGTCACGCAGTTCCTGCACCTGCCATGCCGGTGTCCACTGCTCCATTCCCTCGCGCCATACCAGCGTTTCGGAGGTCAGTCCCATGGCGGATAACTGCTCCGTAGTGAACGGACCTTGCTGTCTGTTGTCTTTATAAATGAAATATTCCATGTCTGGTTTGGGTAGTTAAAGGAGTTAAAAGTAGTTTAACTACCGGGATTTACTTTCCCGCTCCGTATTTCTTCTTCCATTCATCGTACTTCTTGAGCACCTTCAGTCCCTCGGAATTGTACCAGCTGTAGCCGTTGCGGCGCTCGTAGCCTATCTCGGAGATGTCGAATTTCATCACGCCGTCACGGTCGCAGAAGAACGGGCGGTTGTCTTCGAGCGTGTAGAAGCGTGCCCACAGCGGCTTGCAGGGGCCGTCGTCCTGGGCGCAGTCAACCACGCGGTAGTCTGGTTTGCCGTCGGCGTTGGTAAAGCGCTCGATGCGTTTGCCGATAATTTTGGTGCTCTTAAACCATGCCACGGCGCTCTCGATACAGTCTCTTATGGCCTGCGAGGGCTTTGACAGCGACATGAGAAAGAGCACTATGTCGTCACTCTCCTGTCCGCTTAGCGACGGCAGCTCGTAGGCCCGAGCCTTGGCGGGCAGCAGGGTCTGCTCGTCGTGCTGCGCGCACCATACAGTCTTCTTGCCGTCCTGCACCACCTGGGTCTTCAGTATGCAGTCAACGCCACGGTCGAGCGAGGCCTGCGCCTTGGTCTTTATGCTGTCGGGCAGGAAGGCGAAGGGCGCCTTTCCCTTGGCGGCGTCACGCATCAACTTGAGCACGTTGACCATGGCGTCGTCGTTATACGTGATGTGCGTGTAATAGCCTTTCGACAAGGGGTAGAACTGCGGCCAGCCTCCGTTATCGTACTGGGCCTCGAACAGATAGCCGAACCCACGTATCACGGCGTCGCGGTACCTGTTGTCCTGAGTGGCGTTGTACAGCCGCGCCAGGTATATCATCTCCGTAGAGGTAGCACGGTTGTCGATGGTGGCGTAGCGCCTGCCGGTCTTCATCTTGTCGACACGCTTGCGCACGTTGTCGGTAAGCTCGTCTTGCAGCTGCATGTTCTTGGGCCATCCGCCCGAGGTGTGCTGGTAATACAGCAGGTTGTCGCCAATGCGCGCGGCCTCGGCAGTGGTGAAGAAGGCGTCGTCAAGGCGCGGGGCCATGCTCGTCCACTTCTGTTTCTTTACTTCTCTGCCGTCCTTTGCAGGCCCTTTGGCCTGCGCCGCGGGCACAATAACGAATGCCATGGCCAGCACGGCAACGATAGTCTTGATATTCATCGCGTATGTTTTTATGGTTGTTATTAGATTACGCGCGGGACCATGTACGGCTTTCCTGCGCAAAATTACTTATTATATGACGTATCATGTAACGTAAGGTTTATCTTTTTATGATTTTTTATGAAAAGGCGGCTTGCCGCAAGGGTTTTTCCAAAATACCGTCTTTTACCTTCCAAAAGGCCGTCAAACGCACGGCAGAAGGCCGCCTTCCGCGACGCGAAAGACGGCCTTCTGCAAGGGGTTTCGTACGAGCCTCTAAATCAAGAGGTTACATAACGTAGTGCACACAACGCCCTCTTTTTAATCCAGGCGGTCTCAAATCGTCATTGGACTTGTCCGTTAACTCCCGGCGACCGTAAGGGAGCCTAACTCCCGTTAACTCCTGATAACTACTTTCCTATTTATAAATATTGAATAAATAAAAGCTCGATTTCCTCGCTTTTATTTTGCATTTCGCTCGATTTGCATTATCTTTGCAAACAAGAATTTTAAGCAAATCACAATAAGGATTATTCCGTTGTGAAAACATTAGGTTGGCCCGTCGTCCTCAACGGCGGGCATTTTTCGGATTATACCACGAAGAAAAACTTTCCCTGACATGATGAAAGAGACTATCGACGACTTTGAGATAATGGCTCCGGTGGGCAGCCGCGAGAGTCTGCAGGCCGCCATACAGGCGGGCGCCGGCTCGGTGTACTTCGGCATAGGGCGGCTGAACATGAGGGCGCACTCGGCCAATACGTTCACCGTTGACGACCTGCGCGACATCGCCGCGACGTGCGCCGGACACGGCATAAAGACTTACCTGACGGTGAACACCGTAATATACGACGACGACATGGCCGATATGCACGAGATTGTGGACGCCGCTCTCGAGGCCGGAATAAGCGCCGTGATAGCCAGCGACATGGCCGTAATAACGTATTGCCGCAAGGTGGGCATGGAGGTTCACCTCTCGACGCAGCTCAACATCAGCAACATCGAGGCGCTGACGTTCTACGCCCAGTTTGCCGACGTGGCCGTGCTGGCGCGCGAACTCAACATGGACCAGGTGGCTAAGATACACGAGCAGGCCGTAAGCCGCAACCTGTGCGGCCCATCGGGACGGCCCCTGCGCATAGAGATGTTCTGCCACGGGGCGCTGTGCATGGCCGTAAGCGGCAAATGTTATTTAAGTCTCGACAACGCGGGGCGCTCGGCCAACCGCGGCGAATGCATGCAACTGTGCCGCAGGTCGTACACCGTGACCGACAACGAGACGGGCACGCAGCTCGAAATCGACAACAAGTATATCATGAGTCCGAAGGACTTGAAGACAATACGCTTCATCGACCGCATGATGAAGGCCGGCGTGCGTGTGTTCAAGATAGAGGGACGGGCGCGCGGACCGGAGTATGTCTACACCGTGGTGAAATGCTATAAGGAGGCCATCGCCTCGGTGCTCGACGGCACGTTCACCGACGAGCGCAAGGATGAATGGGACGAACGGCTGGCCACAGTGTTCAACCGTGGCTTCTGGGACGGCTACTACCAGGGTCAGACTCTTGGCGAGTGGAACAAGAACTACGGCTCAAACGCCACCGAACGCAAGGTGTACGTGGGCCGCGGAGTCAAGTATTTCTCCAAGCTCGGGGTAGCCGAGTTCAAGTGTGAGGCCTGCGAGTTCTCCGTCGGCGACAAGATGCTCATAACCGGTCCCACGACAGGCGTGATGTACGTCACCGTAGACGAGATACACGACGACACCCACGCGGTAACCACCGCGCAAAAAGGTACCCGCGTGGCGTTCAAGGTTCCCGCCAAGGTAAGACCCAGCGACAAGTTGTTCAAGATAGTGAAAGTGGAAAGCAAGGAGTAAGGTGATAAGGAACAAAGGGGGAAAGATGTTTGCCACATTGTTCACACTTATAGTTTGCAAATGATTTTTTAACATTCTAAATCTTAACATATCGTTCAAAAATATTATTTTTGCAAATAATGAATATTGTGGCAACAAAAAAATAATAAGAATATGTCTAACGAGGCCAAAACGATGAACATATTTCGCGGATTTCTCCGTGAAACGGGATATTATGACAATCCCGACATAACCGTAGAAGAGCAGAAATCAGACAATAAGAAAATCCAGAAATTGCTGAAAAACGCTTCTAAATCGGGTATGGGAAAGGGTTATCCCGACTTTATCATCACCTCTGCACGTGACACCAGTCTTGTGATTGTCGTAGAATGTAAAGCCGATATTTCCAAGCACGTATCGGCAACGCAAGACAGCTTCAAGGATTACGCCGTAGACGGAGCATTGCTTTACGCTTCGTTTTTGGCAAAGGAATACGACGTTGTGGCCATCGGATTTAGCGGTGAAGACAAAAACCTTGTGTCGTTGTCTCATTATATCCAAATATGCAAGACGACAAAGGCCCATGAATATTTCGGCGAAAAAATACTTTCATTCACCAATTATGCAGAAGGCCTGAATTCAAGCATATATAAATTCAACCAAGACTATAACGAACTTATCGGCTATACCAAGGAACTGAACCAAGAATTACATGAACGAAAAATAAAGGAATCGAAACGCGCCCTGCTGATAAGTGGAATATTGATGGCTTTGAGAAACGAGCGTTTCAAAGCTGAATACAAAAGGTATGGCGATACGAAGGCGTTGGTTAACAACTTATATAGTGCGATATGCGCAGAACTTGACAACTCTGACGTGCCTGAACGTAACAAGGTAGCCTTGAAAAAAGGTTATGACTTCATAACCACCAATTCGGGCATTAACAACGCCAAAGACGGCAAAGCGTTTTTGGTAAACCTGATAACGGAAGCGGACGAAAGGATAAACAGGTTTATGGTGACACACAAGTACATCGACACCGTAAGCCAGTTCTACGTAGAGTTTTTGCGTTACGCTAATAACGACAAGGGACTTGGCATCGTGCTTACCCCGCCGCACATAACACAACTGTTCGTCGAGTTGGCTGGAATCAACAAGGACAGCATTGTCATTGACAACTGTGCAGGCACGGGCGGTTTTCTTGTCAGTGCTATGAAAAAGATGCTTGAGGACGCCAAAGGAGACATTGCTAAAGAAACTGCCATAAAAAGAAACCAACTGTTGGGCATCGAATTTGACGACGAAATATATACGTTGCTTATCTCCAACATGATTATCCACAGGGACGGGCGTACCAACATAACTCTCGGCGACTGTTTCAAACAATCCACCGATGACATAAAAAGCAAGTTCCACCCGAACGTAGGATTACTTAACCCGCCGTATAAAAACAAAGGAAAGGGCACTGAAGAACTTGAATTTGTACTTAATAACCTTTCGATGCTTGAACGCGGAGGCAAATGTGTCGCAATCATGCCAATAAGTTGTGTCAACGACGTCAAAGGAGCTTCATGCATACTGAAAAAGAAGATACTTGAAAACAACACCCTTGAAGCTGTGTTGTCGCTGCCAGAGGAGCTTTTCGTCAACTCGAAGGTTAACACCGTAACTTGTGCCGTTGTCATAACTGCTGGCATTCCACATCCTAAAGGGAAGAAGACATGGTTCGGATATTGCCGCAACGATGGATTTATAAAGAAAAAGAATGTGGGAAGGGTTGACGCCAACCACACTTGGGACGGAATAAAGAGAATGTGGGTTAACGCATACATTAACCGCGAAGTGATAAAGAATTTCAGCGTCATGCAGGAAGTCACGGCGGAGATGGAATGGTGTGCCGAAGCATATCTCACCGCCGACTATGATGACATAACGTTGTCCGATTTCGAGGAAACGGTGAAAAATTACATATTGTTCAACTTGAAATGCAACGAATCCCCTTACGATGGATTTGAAGACATGGAGGAGGACGAAGTATGATTACGTGCGCATTGGCTGAGATATTTGACATAAAATACGGGGTAAACCTTGAGTTGAACGCCTTGGAAGTGTGCAAGGACGGCATAAACTTTGTAGCGCGCACATCGAGGAACAACGGTGTTACGGCAAGAGTGAGAAAAATCCCGTATGTCACACCGATACCCGCAGGCACCATAAGCGTAGCTTGTGGAGGCTCTGTAATGGAATCTTTCCTTCAAAGTTCTCCATATTATTCAGGGCGTGACTTGTTTTTTCTAACCCCGAAGACCGAAATGTCTGATGAGGTAAAACTGTTCTACTGCCATTGTATTCGGATGAATAAGTTTAAATATTCTTACGGCAGGCAGGCCAACGTTACATTACCGTCGCTCGAAGTGCCTGTCCTTAGTGCCGCTGAAGATTTTGTCAATGATTTCTCGATAACAAAGCTGCAAAGCAGCATGATTGAGAATTTAGACTTGTCATGGCTTAACATTGAAGTTTCAAACAAGGGTGAAAAACGCGGATTGGTTCCGTTGTCCGAGCTTTTTCATACAAAAAACGGTGTAGCCTCAAGCGGCATAAAAAGGTTGCACTATAAGAAAAACGATAATTGGATACCTTACATCAGGCCGTCATACAAACAATCGACAAGCATCGACGCATACGTAAATAAAAATATGTTCACACAAGACGAGATTTTTCCTAAGGGCACTCTTTACGTGTCAACAAACGGACAAGGGAGTCATACTTATTCTTATGTGTCAGTATGCGAGTTTATCCCTAATTCAGACGTAACCGTACTCATCCCCAAAGAGTATATGACGTTGAAAGAGAAGTTGTTTTATTCAATGTGCATAACTCATAATCGGTTCAAGTTTTCATACGGAAGAAAGCCAAAAGGTTTCAGACTTGAGAACGTGCTACTGCCTGACAAAATGGAAAAAATGTTCGACAAGCCAGATTTGCTGAATTGGTGATAGGTGATATTATAACAATCGCTTTTTATACAAACATAAACAATGACAATCAACGAAGCACAAGACGAGGTAATCGAGGAGTTTTCCGACTTTACGGACTGGATGGACAAATACCAGTTACTCATAGACTTAGGCAACGAGCAGCAGCCGCTCGACCAGAAATACAAGACAGAGGACAACCTCATTGACGGCTGCCAGAGCCGCGTGTGGCTGCAGGCCGACTACCGGGACGGCAGGATATATTTCACCGCCGAGAGCGACGCGCTAATCGTCAAGGGCATCATCGCCCTGCTTATCCGCGTGCTCAGCGGGCACACTCCGCAGGAGATACTCGACGCCGACCTGTATTTCATCGACCGCATCGGACTGAAAGACCACCTCTCGCCGACACGCTCTAACGGCCTGCTGGCCATGGTCAAGCAGATAAGGATGTACGCGCTGGCGTATAAAACTAAAGAAGCAGACAAGTAACGAGTGACGAGCAGACAAGGAGATTTGCTTTATTTGCAATACACTAATAGTAGAAGTATGGCAAATCTCCTTGTCTGCTCGTTGCTTGTCAACTCGTTAACTAAATTAATCATGCGAAAACTGAAAGTAACGGAGATGAACCGCCTCACGGTGGACGAGTTCAGGACTTCCGACAAAATGCCGCTTACGGTAGTGCTCGACGACGTGCGCAGCCTGTACAACGTGGGTTCGGTGTTGCGCTCGTGCGACGCTTTCCGCGTTGAGGAAGTGGTGCTTTGCGGCATAACGGCCGCCCCGCCCCACCCCGAGATACACAAGACGGCGCTCGGGGCGGAGGACAGCGTAAGCTGGCGCCACGCCGATTCGGCGCTCGAGGCTGTGCGGGAGCTGCGCCGGCAGGGCGTAACGGTAATGGCCGTAGAGCAGTGTGAGGGCAGCACGATGCTCAATACCTTCGTGCCGGAGACGGGCAGGCGCTACGCAGTAGTGCTGGGCAACGAAGTCAAGGGAGTGCGCCAGGACGTGGTAGACGAATGCGACGGCTGCCTGGAAATACCCCAGTTCGGCACCAAGCACTCGCTGAACGTATCCGTAACGGCCGGCATAGTAGTATGGCACTTCTGCCAATCAAGCATGAATAATTCATAATTCACAATTCATAATTCATAATTGGGATGATGGCGTAGACATGCAAATTCCCGTCCATAAAGGATTGTTCGCCGCCAACCCAATTATGAATTCTGAATTGTGAATTATGAATTAATCACCCGCCCAATTATGAATTCTGAATCGTGAATTATGGATTAAATAGGGTTTTCCCCATTCGTTTTAGGCTATTCCCGCTTTGCCGTGTCATAAAAAATTCCCACCTTTGCACCATGACAAGCGCCGGCGCGCGTCCGTAGGCACGTGTTACGGACGCCGTTCGGCCATATTATCATACATAAAACATTTACCGACATGAAAAGACTCATCATCACCGCGCTGGCTGCCGTAGCCCTGTTGCTACCTGCCGCGGCGCAATGTTACCATTACAGCAAGTACTACAACCCCGAGACAGGACGGCTGGACTACGGCAGGCACGACAGCGGACTGGGCACGGGCAACATGTATTACGGATTCAGGATAGGCCCGGCGTTCTCGTTCGTCAACTCCGACGACCCTACGCTCGACGGCGGCGACTGGCAGACGGGACTAAGCGTGGGCGCCCTTGTGGGCCTGCCGCTGTCGCAGAACATACCGCTGTACCTTGAGGCCGGACTGCAATACACCGAGAAGGGAGGACGCAAGAGGATAACGACAACCACGGGCGAAAGGAAGAAAATGACCTACGACCTCAACTACATCGAAATGCCCATCGTGCTGAAGTACATCTACCCCATCGACAGCCACTTCACGCTGCAGCCCTTCTTCGGAGGATACCTGTCCTACGGAATAGGCGGAAAGATAAAGAACTTCGGCACGCGCGAGGCCTTCAGCTCGTTCTCCGACGACGCCTTCCAGCGCTTTGACGGCGGCCTGCGCGTTGGATGCGGCGTAGGCTTCGACCTGTTCTACGCCGACCTGTCCTACGACATCGGCCTGTCCAACATCTGCCACGACACGTTCGACACGTCGCACAACGGCTGCCTCTCGCTCAACTTCGGCGTGAACTTCTGACAATGAAGTTGCGAAAGGCCATCTTCCGGATTACAAAAGGCCGCGTATAGCACGCTAAAAAGCCGTCTTTCACACCATGAAAGGCGGCTTTTTGGAACACGTACGTTTACCGTCGAAATTGCGCGACCCCATACAATAACCCTCACAAATCGGCCCAACCAGATATTTTATAATGTAAGTCCCCCAGCCTTTGCTGCCGATACTAAAGCTCATACCACCTAACGCATCCTGCGGAAAAGCCTCAGACTCCCAATTGACACTGGTAAAATTGACCCGAGATGCAAGTTGAATCATAACATCAATCGCGCGGACGGAATCATTGACGTGTTTCAACCCGATTTTCTTTGTGTCCCAATTACCCAACAATGCCAGGTTTCCCGAAATATAAACTTCGTACTCGGGACTATCCACCATTACTTCGATAAGTTTCGTGATACACCCTTTTCTCCCCTCTACACAAAAAATAGTGCTGATTATCCGCTAATTTTGAGTTAAAAATACGGCTTTTGGCAAAACCCTGAACCTAACCGATAATTTAACAAACATCATAAGAAAATGAAAAGTTCTTGGTTCGATGTTTCCCGAAAAAATCGAGTTCG